>Ga0116229_10012291_pt1 | contig 12378 bp, 11 predicted proteins | sample S1TSphgellanicum_3_FD_87313 | JGI IMG/M metagenome (GOLD analysis project Ga0116229, IMG submission 87313) | Host-associated microbial communities from peat moss isolated from Minnesota, USA - S1T2_Fc - Sphagnum magellanicum MG | ecosystem: Host-associated > Plants > Peat moss > Unclassified...
AAAGTGTAATTCAAGGATACCTTAACAAGTAAGATTCTTTCCACCACAGAGGAGGCACCTTACATTTTGAAAGCAGAACCTTACATTGCAAAATGTTCAATTGTACAACTTTTTGAATTAAAAAAAAGCTCGACATTTGCTTTATGCTGTTAAGGCCCTCATAGGAGGGTGAAACCAGAATACAAATACCACCAACCCTCGGCTATTGCCTGGAGCAGTACCCTTATTCTGGTAACGGCCTCCTACTTGGGCCTTACCTACATTCAATGTTGATGTATGTCATCCAATATTTCACTTAAAACTATACAAATGGAGTGAGGTCCATCTCTATGGATGATCGAAACAATGTGAGAGCTTGGTGGATCCATCTCTATCAATGCTTCATCGATTGTTTTTAAAGCTGAAATTACGTTTTGTTCCACCATGTTTATGTTTTGCCAATTTTTCTTTTCTTCAACCGACAATAACAAGTCCTGAACATTTTGTCTGGAATTTCATAAAGCACAGGCAGAAATTTTTTTATGTACCCGGTGGGTATCTTCCAGGTATAATAAAAGAAGTGAAGCAAAATGCCTGGTATTTCTCTTTTCTGAACCCTTTGCCCTTTGCCAAGGAGACATTCTGCTGGATAAGGCACCCTCCAGAATGCTAGAAATTTTCTGCCAGTGCTTTACATATAATGTACCCATGTTGGAAATGTTGAGCATATAAATCAAATCATACCATGAAATCTAGGGGAGCAACATTTAGTCAAAGAATAGTGCAGATATTGGGGACACATAAAAATGATATTACAAAATAAAATCTTGCAATAATATACAATAAAGTCTTACTTTGGAAACCTAATTTGTGTGCCCTATGTCTCTATAACATATCCATGTTGAAAATTTCTGTTATTAGACCTGTTTTGCCAATTGTATCAGGAACTTGTCATGTATATGGTGGTATATGGATTAAGTTTTATTCAACTCTGTAAGGATGCTACTGCAGTAAACTAAAATGGTTGATTGTCAAAACCATTACAAAAGTGTTTTGATGATTGCAAAATTACAAAATTACAAAAGAGTTTTTAAGATGATTTCACAAGTCTTCAATGCAACAAGAATTCAAAGCACTGGTGTTGATGGCATCTCTCCCACCCACTTACTGATTCTATGATTTTGGTATTGAAAAATCACGAAAATTGCATTTGAGATGTTTTGTGATGTGCGGATATGCAAATAATAACAGCTTTTTATCTGTGTAGTTACACATACAGATCCATGCAAACGCATGGGAGTTGCAAGGATGTATTTGAAAGAGTTTTAGATGTTCTAACGTTGCTGTATATATGTAGTGTTCAGCATTTACACAAGGAGGGGGAAGGAGGAGAGTAGGAGGCTAATGTGCAAATTAGGACTCAACTTACACATCTTGAAGTATAGACATGGTCTGCAGTCTGTACAGGAGTGAAGGTTGGGGGGTGGGGAGGCAGCACTGGCAGCTACATTGTGCTGTCCAGATCACTCCTGCATCCAGTAGTTTGGTAATTGTTGTCGTAATGATCTCCATTGATGTCTATGTGTGGGGAGATGCTGCTGTCCAGTTTGGAGACATGTGCACTGGGTCGACCCCTCCCACGAGTTCGCTTAGACTTTGTCTTACATCGACTGAGTGCAAGCTTAGCTGAGGATCGACCTCCTCCATGACTAGAATTGATTACCCTGTATCTCCTTCCATTATTATTTTGTCTTCTGGCGCTGCCTTGTGATGATCCTGCTCCCTGTCCTCCTTGCTTCCCAATTCCTGTACCACCCAGTCTTCTTTTCATAGAGTTGGCACCTGATCTTGTACTTCTGCTCACTCTCCCACTACCACCACCTCTTGCTTTGTCAAATCCTCCCTTTCCTCCTCCTCCTCGTCTGGGTCCTCGGAGACTCCCATTGTTGTTGAATTCCATCCTGCTTGCTTTAAGTATGGGCTTCAACCGATCAAGCAACTTCTCCTTCATCTTGGTTGAAATTGATTTCTCATACTTGGACTCCAGGTATTTGATAATATCTGATGTCTTGGATCCAGGTTTCTCCCGCAGTGCAGAGATTGCATCTTCCAACAGACTCTGAATTGGCTGTTGTGTTTTGTTACGACCTCCTGGTTTGTTACCCATTTGTTGTTGCAAAACACCACCTGCTGCTGCTTAGAGGGCCACCACCACAGTCACACACCCACCAGCTCTGCAACAATGAAACTGTAGATTCTTGCAAGCGGTCATGATTCATGAGAAAAGCAAGCAATGAAAGAGGATCTGACCAAGCCAGTTCAATAAAGAACCTTGGGTTTTGATGAAGGAAAAGACAGCAAGGATTTTTGAAAGGATTTCACAAGGGAGATGAAAGAGGGTTCAGGCCCCTTCAGGATCCTGTGAAAAGGCACAAAACTGAATGGACACCCATTGGCCTACTGAAAGGGCATTGCCCTAATATACATATATATATATATATATATATATATACACATCTATACATATATATAATATAAAGATTGCAGAGAAAACTTCACAAACCATCTCTACACACATCAGAAGTCCAAAAACTGAAATAGCTAGCTGCAAGCCATAAAATCTGAGCGGAAACTCTTGAATCTGCATTTAAACAGAAAGAACACTCCTTAGCACCAGTACAAGGATGGGAATACAGATGATGGAGACAAAACTGCTGCACACCAGATATTATTTCTTCACATAAACTATGTCATTACACCATCTCCTCTACTTTCAAGCTGCCAATTTTCTTTTCTAGCTATACTGTGAAAACCATAGAGCCTCATGATGCCCTAGAACCAGATCCAAAGGCAAAGAGTCCACTACCTGTAGACACATAATCTTCATGGTTACCACCACAGACAACAATGATCTTCACTTCCTGTTTCTGAATCACTAAACCATGATTCAAGGCCCATATTGTGAATCCATGGAATTCTTAGAGGAGGCTCCACACTTCCCGACTCAGAGCATCTCTAATTGCCGCGATCAAAGGAAAAGTTTATGACCACATGGGAAGAAGAAAGAAATTAACTGTTGACTTCTCAAAGAGTCTCACATTGCTTGCAAATTAATAACTTTGGACACACGTAGCACCCAATTTGTAGCTCATAAGTGGTGGGCGCAAAGAAGGTATCCTTGCTTGTGTATCCCAGTATGACTCAATGTACACTTCAAAAGAAAAATGAGGAGATTGGGAAAAATTTGTACAACTTCTTGCATATGCCCCCCAGTGAGGAGGTTCCCTCCTTGAAATGACTCTAAAAGGATGCAATAAGCTTATATAGCTTTAATCAATCTGCCCTAGATTGATGACTCTGATCTGCACCCATAAAGGGCAACCCAACACTCAAAAACAAGAAGAGAGACAGAGAGATAGACCGATTGATATTGACATAACAGGTCATGAGGAAAAGTAGATGAAGGAATCAGGGCTCTACTGAGAGTGGGTTTGGGGACTATCATGAAAGGAATCAACTCGATCAATCACATCAAGCTCCTTCCGTCTATCTACATGAAGTTCTGGGGGGGGATTGCTACTGCCACCTGATTTGTACAATGATAGAGGAGACTCTGTCTTGTTAGTGGTACTTGAAGAATGACTGTTGCTTTTACTTAACCTTAAAGAGCTTTCCCAATTGGCAGCAACCTGAGAGGTATCAAACTCTTGGGATTTGCTCAAGCCTGGTAACACTTTACGTGCCACTGGTCCTTGATCAATAGCTTGGAGTATCTCCTTATCCCCTTGTGAGAGTTCAGGACTAGCAGCACCAGCTGGCACCATATAATCGTGTTGCCCGTTTACTGCAGCAAGAAATTGGAAAGGTGGTGGAGAAATGCTGCGCTCTGGTAGAAATGGTCGCACTGGTTTCTCCCAAGTTGTCACAGGTCGGACTGGTGACTTCTGTGGTGAATGTTGGATGTTCTGGTTCTGGGCCCGCCTCACCAAATGGTGGAGTCCCACAATAAGCTTTAGGATGTAACTTTCCACTTTCTCTTGATTGGCATGATGCAGAGTCTGTAGAAGTGTTAACTCCACTTGTCCCATCGCTTTTCGATCCAAAGAACTCCTGTTTTATTAGGCCAAACATGGGGTTTCAGTTCAGAAAAGTTCTAATAATTCAATGTCAAGTTAAGGAATTTTGAGAGCAGATGGGTTCAAATTTTAAGAAGGTATATATATGCTCACCCTGTGTTTGCCCACTCCCCAACCCATCCGAAACCATGATGTACCCTGTATGCAAGAGACAAAGCATATGAATTTGCTAAAAGATGAAATACTACAATTTCATCATTTCATCTCCTACAAATAACAGGCATCACTATCTTAGAGAGTGCATCTACTGTGGGATTGAAGAAATCTCTTGTGCTTTAATCACAGGGAGGAGCCAACCATAACTTTGCATGGAGTGAATGTTTCAGCACACACAAAGAATGATCCTGGAATTTATTGCTAGCAGGCTTGAGAACTAAGAATTGCCATTAAGAACCAAATCAAACTTCCCATTAATACCCAATTTTTTCAAAAAGAAATTGAAGTGGCTATATGACTATGCCCAACACAGCTGTTCTGATTGACAGGCAGGATTTTAAAACATAGAACTGAAGACAGCTGGTTGGGGTGCTTACTTGGTTGTGTTGGATGCAACTGGACCCAGCCAGTCCAAGATATTGTCAAGCTCTTCTTGTATCTCTGATTTACTTAACTGCAGGTAGGAAAACACAGCATGTGTAAGAACAAACCTTCTATGCTTATACACTATACAGCAATCACAAGCTTATTTTCAACTATCACCACCCCAAAGCCTCCAGATTAAGTTATGCTTCTACAAGGTGGTTCATCTGTAAGTGGTCGTGCAAAAGCTTTATCAGGAAGGCTGCTACACCAAATCCCATCAGCACTTTGAACTTATGCACCTTTGGACCAGAAAAGATTTGATAAGAGTGAAGGTGCATTTGTGGTCTGGTCCCTGGCCACCAGATAACCATCAATTGCTGAAACAATCACAATTGCACCTACTTGAACAGAATAACAGTATACAGTCCAGCTGCATATGATTGTCATAAAAAACCTCTGGTGCTATGAAAAATGCAAGAGAGGCACAGGATAACAAGTTGGCTACCAAATCCAATTCAGAAGATTGTTGCAAATGAGTCCGCAAGGAAGCCTTCATACTTGGGGACAGCCCTTGGTACAGCATATCCCTTGTGTTTGGTGGCACTGATGTTGGTCTTGACACCTGCACAAGTGAGCACATGTGTGTTATTCACCCCCTGCCCCAGGGCCTGGTATGTTTATATATTATGATGGCTTAGAGAGGTCAAAAAGAATTTGGTAGATTTCTTAAACACCACTGGTACAAAGACAAACATTGGACTCCAGCTTACACTGTCAAGTCCACCCTGAATTTAAAGATAAATGGGTTTACACTCCTGGAGCTCAAAGAAAATGAAAAACCATGACTGTAACTGTGCACTTACAAGATCACAATTGTTCCATACTGAAGAACCTAAGATGTTCTCAAGCAACTGATTTATTCAAGAATGCATGCCAGTCTCCCTGTAGGGTGATCTGTTATGGATCCTGATTGGTTCTGGGTTATACCCAGGCTATTTGTGAACTCTTTAGGGTGGATCTGAGGTCCTAGCCTAAGATATTTGATAAGGACACTGTTGTTCATAGCCCAAGAGTACATGGAAATTCAGGATGGTACAAACCAGGTTGTCAACTTGATTGATGATGTTGGCATAGTGAAGTGATAGGCCTGAAGTGCCTAGACTTGCTGTCTTTGGTTTATAGAAATTCTCTGCCTCCTTTGAAAATGCTGCACAAACACACACCCACAAACAGACCTCAGAGGTTGATTCACTGCTACAAGTTTGGTCTTACTTTTCTCTAAGTGCAGGAGACACCTCAAGAGAGGCAGAAAGTCTGACTGTGGTTTTATCTATAGTGACAAGGGGAACTGGGTGTGGAGATGAACAGGTGAAGCAACCTTACCACCAGGGCCAAAGTTGTCATGGATCTCTTGGTATAGATAGTAGACAACATCCACAAGTTGTTCCATAACCTGCACAACCACCCTCACTTACTACTGAGAAGCCTGTGGGGTGTTAATGACAACCACAAACCATCACTTGAATCTTTGAAGGTTGACAGTTACATTGCGAGAGGAGCCAAGTACCTCTTCAAGAATCTTTGACCACAAAGACCTCTTTTTGAGGGTCTTAATATGCTTCTCTTGACTCTTCACTTCACTCTTCAGAATCACCAGACTATCTCCTGGGAATCCCAACATGCCACACTGACATTGGTGGGTACTTCATTACAGATGTAAAAAGAAACTGAACTGGATCTGCTAAGCCTTCTCTATAGAACCAAGAATTACAGCCAACTTCAGTATGCAGATGCAAATAAATGGAAATAGAGAGGTGTGTACCACGTGACCCTGAGCTGCTAAAGACTTCGTCTTCCTGTTGCTTGCGCTTCAAGTCTGTCTGAAATCGATCCAGTGCATGCAGCTCATGGTATAACTCCTGTATACATCACAAAAAGATTTGATCTGTCTTAAATCAGGTTGGGCACATGACAATAGAACCCTAAGCCCTATCATGTGGACTCTAATGGCAACAGTAGAGCAAATATATTGCAGTTTTCACTCAGTCTGCTAGCATACAACACACTGCATAATGACTGAGGATGATAGTAAGAGATTTATGTATCTGGAAGTTTCAAGTGTCCCAATTATAAATGTACTTAAGTTCCAGTCCACTTTTTGGTGCAGTGTCTCTTGTCTGGAACCAATGGATTAAAGGCAATATGAAGGTATCTCACTTGAGGTGGGCTGCTTAGGTCATACCAACTGCCTATGTGGAATGTATGTGAGTAAGATTCAGAGTATGAGTGTGTGTCATTGTATAGCAAAGTGGGTGTCAAAGAAGCTGAGAAGGTTATCCTCCAAAAGCTTGGGCTATGACTAGAAATTAAGGGGATTTACATACTGCAGTGTTCTGGGCCAAGGCTGACAAATTCTGCATGATAATGTCTGCTTGCTCCTTCGACTGTCGCTGGATCTCTGTTTCAGCCCCCAATCTGCAAAGCACTTCATTTCTTAGTGAATAATACCTGTTGCAAAGTTTTCTTCCCATGCCATAGATGTCTACAAAACTCTCAAGCTTTTACAGGGTTTTGCAGACAAAACTTCTGCAATAATGCCACCAGGATATGAAACCCTTCTATATGGACAGGGATTTGTCAATACACAAAGAATGCTATCTTAGTGCATATCAAGAACTTCTCTGTACTTATGATTCAAGTCAATTTAAATACAACTGAGAAATGACCAGATCATAAGCCAGCCTCAAGAACCTCCAAAATTGACTATTGATGAGTCCAAATTTTGTAGAATCCCATATACCAAAGTCCATCAGGCATATGAATCAAGTTAGTACCAGCAGATTCTAGCTGTAATATGCTGGTATTAGCATGATCCATATGCCCCACAGACCTCATCTGAAGTGATTGAACTATCAAAAACTTTGTTAACTAGAAATTTCATACTAGCTTTCAAATCTGATAGCTTAATCTTTTGATTAAGTGTTGAGAAATCAAAGGGCTGCAATAAGAGGGAAAAGAACTCATCAGGATTAGATCTTGAGAGATTGAAGAACTTGATGACACAAGGATTAGATCAACTACTCCTAGAGAACACTTTCTAAAGACTCCAACTATTCTGAGAGGTGACATTACCTTACTGCAACTTGGCAATTTGTACAAGGAGCTTCTTTGCTCTGAAAATCTATGACAGAAGTAGAACTATCTGCCTTTAATAAAGCTCAGATTCATAGGGTTTATATGGAATTTGAAAGATGGACAAAGAAAGAAAGAAAGATGAGGGCCACACTCTGCTTTAAACTAATCTGCAGCATCAAAATAGCTATGAAGACATAAAACTTCAGATTCTTACAATCTTGACATCACATGAGTGCCTTCAAGAGATCTAATCTTGTTGAAAACTGAAGCAAAGGAATACTTGCACAAAAACATAAAGTTATTGCTGCATTTTTCCATTTAGGTAGCTATGAAGAATGAAAGCCTTAAGCTGTGGAGGCCTGAAGGGAGGATCAACTGGAGCTCTATAAAGGGGAACCTTCCATGTACACTTATAATGGCAGAAAGGTCTTACACTTACCAGCCAAAATGATAAGAAGAATTCAAAACTTGGTCTTTTCTGCAGACAAGTTGCAGATATTGATAGATTACATAGGTTGGTAGATAAGTTGTAAGACTATCTGATAGATTGTGTCAAATTCTATGTCCATTGACTGGAAGGACATAAGAAAATCACTGCATTTCCTTGTACAGATGGACAAAAGGGTTTCAATTCTTTGAAGCAATAGATATCTGGGGAGAAGAATAAGAATTACAACAGGTTAAGGAGAGGGACTTTGGTGGCAGGAACTGTCTGTATTTTGCAGGAAGCAAGCAGGGAGCAGGAGAGCCCAGAGTCAAGAAAGATGAACAGGGAGTATGACACAGAGAATGAAGAAGGAATGGTGACCAAAACCAAGGTGTCAAGAGAGGACAACTACCTGTCAAAAACTCTGTCCAGTTGATGCCATTGAGGATTGCGACAGTGATTGCCGAATCGAACCACCTCCCCTGAAAATATTTTAAGCTCGTCCCTGTGGATCCCCATCCCATCCATCTGCTTTTGAGAATAGAGGTAAACCTAGGTGAATCTCTCACATGCTGTAGCTGCATCCACCAGTGTATCTAAAGACAACACAAGAAAACATGAAGTGGTCTTTTTATTGTAGACATTTTACCACCTTTTATCAGCTGCAGCAATCCACATCAACTCATTAAAGTCTGTTGACACCAACTGTTTCACACCCTCCGAGGTCATTGTCTCCTCCTTGAGCACTCTCATCTCCTCAGGACACATTGACTGCTTGAGGTTGCAACCCTTGACAATTGTATTTGCAACTTCAAAAGCAAGAATGCCAATCTTTTGGCCTTTTGGGGATGCCCCTGATGCAAACCTACGGCCTGGTTGAAGGTTGACCATGGTACTCCCAAGTGTATCCAGTGCATCAACAGCTTTTCCTAGTCCCACTGTTCCAGCTCCCCAGAGAACTTCTGACATCTGCATTATACAATGGACAAGTGAGCGCTTCTCAAATCATGATCACAAGAGGCTGGAGATTTCAGGAGATCACTCAGTGATCAAGGCACTGTCGGGGGTCACAAGCACCAACCACTGACAGCCGCAACAATAAACCCAAATGAGAAAGTGGGTTTATTGTCCACTGAAGGCATCATGGTCTTCATTTTTTCTTCAGAAATGAGGTTTAGGCTGCTGTGACTACTATTGTACACGAGAATTAGCCTTACCTTAGAGGCACTTTTCTTAGCTGCGGTTGTGGTCATGGACCTCACTGCACTTGCTTTGTTAGACAGCTTTCGAGAAGGTGGCTGCTTCTTCTCTTCCTTGTTGTTTCCATCTCTATGACGTGAGATCACTGCCAACTCGAAGGAGAAATCATTGTTGTTTGGATGAGCAACAGTAGTTCTTGAACCATGGAAATCAGCAGGCTCATGCCTGCTCTTCTCCATTGCCTCACCCTTATTATTATTAGACTGCCGCACCACAGGCACGGCAGAAGTTTTGTTCACCAGCAGCACCCCGTTTGCATTATTGTCTTCTGGCGAAGAAGGAGGCCATGGCTTCTTGCGCCCTTGGTCATTCTCCGACTCCTCTGATTTCCGGTTCGCTCTTCTCGAGCAGATGGCCCCCATATTTCTTCTTGGATTCAAGAACAACAACTACTACTATCGGAGGACACAAAGAAACATGAAAGAGTTGGAATTCTCACTCCAGAAGTTTTCAGATGTGCATGTTTCCATGAATTGTCGGCATCGAAATCATGAGAACTGGCTACTTCTTCTACTTCTTTCTATTCCCTCATGTCACATGTCATCTCCGGAATCTGCTTCCGTTTCTGCTTCCCGCTTGCTCCATGCTTCTCAGTTGACTTCTGTATCTCATGCGAGGTTTTCTTCTTCTTGTCACTCGATCGTCCTGTTCACGTCTTTGAACTTGCCTGGCTTCCTAGGTTGCATCCAACAGAACGCACTCTCGCGAAGCTCCGAGATGCTGCTGAAAGGCTCTTCTTCTCGTCTACAGGCGGCAACCGACAAAGCAATAACTCCCTAGAGCGGATTGTAAAATCGTGCAAGAACCTCACTTGTTGTTCTTCTTCCAATGCTACTGCTGCCCCCTACGTCCTCCCGGTCATTGCAGCATCTCCGATTCGGCATTTGTCTTATCGTTGTTCATTGATCCTCTACCCCGATCCCACAGCATGATTTTCGGGCCAATTTTTTTGCCGCTGTTGCAATCTCCATGCCTAGATCTTCTGCTAGAACCTATGAACCCTGTTCCGAGCCTCCAGAATCAATCTCTCTCCCTTGAGCCGCACTTCTGTATTCCTACTCCAGAGTTGACCAGAGGAAGCTACAGAGAGGTTTCACGATCAGCCATTTGCAACCAGGGGGGGGGGGAGGGAAACGCACAAGCACACACAGACACAAGTAATACGATGATAAAGAAGAGGCAAAATGGGAGAAAAGGCAGCGGGTTACTTCGAAGCAGCAGGAGCAGCAGAAGAGCGGGCGAGGGGAGAAAACCAAGAGTTCATCATCGATTCTTGATCATTTTTCTTCATCTTTGGCTCCATGCTTTGGATCCACGCAACAGCAACTTTTCTGCAGCTAATCCACAGCATTCCAAGGTTGAAAAAAAGCGTGAAAAGAGAAGAAAAACAGAGACAAAACCCCCGCCCACCTCCCCCGCAAGAGAGCGATGACAACAACACAGATCGCACTCGCTCGCGCGCTCTCTCTGCGAAGCCGACCTGCGTGCGCAGTCAAACACTTGCGGTTCCTAATTCTCCTCCCTCCTACTAATCTCTCTCACTAATCAGGGATTACAAAAAACACAGTCAAGCTCAACTCTCGAAAATCCTGCTAATCATCTCACTACTACTAAACACACCTCTAATTACACTTACTAATCAGGTTCTCAGCAATTCACCACTGAGTAACTAAAACTAAAGAAACCCGGCCAAGAAACCCTTCCTCCTGACTCTTAATCTGGCACTAATTTATGTCACTAATCACAGTCCCTGCCTATGCAGTCAACCACTCGTGCTCCTAATTCTCCTCGCTACTACTAATCTCTCTCACTAATCAGGGACTAAAAACGGCCAAGCTCAATTCTCAAATCCTACTAATGAATCGTCTCACTACCAAGTTGAACACTTACTAATCAGGTTCTATTAAGCTTGGTAATCCACTACTTAGTTAGTACAACCGACGAGGTACACTTTCACGCTGACTAATCTGGAACTAGTATTCTTACTAATCGCAGTACCTCTCTCCACAGTCAAACATTTGTGGCTCTCCTAATTCTTCTCTCTCCTACTTAATCTCTCTCACTAATTCAGGGACAAAAAGCACAGCCAAGCTCAACTCGAGAATCCTACTAATCAACTCACTGCCACTAAACATAATTGTAATTACATTTACTAATCGAGTTCTATTTACATCCAATAATCCACTACTCAGTAACTAAAACTAAAGAAACCCTTTCATCTTGACTAATCTGGCACTAATATCTTACTAATCACACTCCCATTTGACAAACCCGTATCACTATTAAACTCACTAACAACCTCTTCACTGAGCCACAAACGCTGTTTACTAATTACTGCTTCAAGCTACTAAACCACCTCAACTGGGAATCGAAGTTTCACCTCACTAAAAAATAAAAATTAACGTTAATTGTTAAGATTCCTGTGAAGACCACTTTTAACGAACTACTGTTATGTTAGTAAGTTACTACTGCGGATAACTTCAACACATGGTCCCCGGGCTCGCACACCTAAATAAGCCAGCTACCGACGTTGTAACTAATTGAGTCACTAATTACAGACTAACTGACACCGAAGACTTCCCTCGTCAAGAGAAGTAGGCCACTTGCAACAGATTTATTAGAATGTAGGACCGCCGCTGGATTTGCTCTAACCAAACAGGTTAGCGCTAATTAAGCCTGAAATTGGGGGTGGAGGGGGTTAATGAGGGGGGTTAATTTTGTTTAGGGGAGTTATAGAAATGTTGTGGGAAATTAGAAGTTAGTTCTAATTCTTTTGAAGGCTAACAAAATACAAATTTAAATTTGGAATTTTTATTTTTCTTCGGTGTAAAGCATATATTATTTTTTAATTGAGACTCAACATAATTATTTTATAAGATTTTCCCATTTATTGCACTAAGATTGAATTAGAATAAATGA
>Ga0116229_10012293_pt1 | contig 12378 bp, 10 predicted proteins | sample S1TSphgellanicum_3_FD_87313 | JGI IMG/M metagenome (GOLD analysis project Ga0116229, IMG submission 87313) | Host-associated microbial communities from peat moss isolated from Minnesota, USA - S1T2_Fc - Sphagnum magellanicum MG | ecosystem: Host-associated > Plants > Peat moss > Unclassified...
CCGTGCCCCTCTGGTACCTGCCCCTGCGCCTGCGACTGACCAGTGTTGCCTGTGCATGCCTGGTGGCGGGCGCCTTCGCCGCCAGCCAGTAGGTCGCCCGGTGCTCCCGCGCCAAAGCGGTCCGGTGCGGAATCGGGGAGCCGCACCTGAGAACAGAAGAATGTCAGGGCGTCATGCGCTGCATCACGGCGTCACGATCGATAAAGCGGTGTTTCAGCGCTACCCCGATGTGGCCCGCGACCAGGAGTGCAATGACAATGGCTCCGCTGTCATGAATGACGTCCGTCAGGAGTCGCAGCGCTTCGTTTTTGCCGATCAATACGGGCAGATTAAAGAGCCCAAAAAAACTCACCCGATGAGCGCCCGCCATTCGATGCACGTAGCCCGAGATCGGTTGCAAGAGAATCAGCAAGTACAAGACCCAATGCAAGCCGTGGGCGGCAGTTTGTTGCGTTTTCGAAATACTCTTTGGCAACGGCGGGGGTTCGTGGGTGAGCCGCCAGCCGAGTCGAAACACCGCCAGCGCGAAAATCAGAATTCCTATCGAAGCGTGCGGGACGCGCGCTCGCCGCGCGTCCGCTCCGCCGTGTCAGTCATCGTATCGATCGGAATGCCGCGCGCAGTTCGCTAGCGAACAGTTGTGGCTCCTCCCAAGCCGCAAAATGTCCGCCCTTGTCGACTTCATTGAAATAAACAAGGTGGTGATACGCCTGCTCTGTCCAAGTCTTGGGCGCGCGGTATATCTCGCCCGGGAACACCGTGACGGCCACCGGGAGCGAGATTTCAGCGGTCTTCTGCGCGGTCGCACCAAAATTATTGTTGTTGTTCTCCCAGTAGAGGCGGGCTGATGAGACCGCAGAGTTGGTGAGCCAGTAGAGCGTAATATCATCCAGCATTTGGTCCTTGGTGAGAGAGCGCTCTGGTTCTCCGCCGCTGTAGGTCCATTGTGCGAACTTGTCGTACATCCATGCTGCCAAGCCCGCTGGAGAGTCGGACAAACCGTACCCCACGGTTTGCGGGCGGGTGACCATCATGACGCCGTAACCGGCGTTCTTGCTGAAAAACTCACTTAGAGAATCGTACGCGGCCGTCTCGGCTGCGGACATCCCGACAGGCGCCGGACCCCCGGCGTTCAAAGCCTTCGCGACATTATCGGGCACCGTTGCGGGCATATTGACATGCACGGCGAGGAGACCCGGCGGCGCCTGTCGAGCCATCGCGTCCGCGATCACCGAACCCCAATCGCCTCCTTGCGAAACATAGCGCTTGTATTCCAAGCGCCGCATCAGCACGGCCCATGCACGTCCGATGCGCTCCGGATTCCATCCTGGTCCCATCGGGCGCTCCGAGAATCCGTAGCCCGGCATCGACGGTATGACGACATCGAACGCATCCTCGGCACGACCGCCGTAGGCGGTTGGGTCCGTCAACGGTCCGATCGCATTCTCGAGTTCGAGAACCGAACCGGGCCAGCCGTGGGTGATCAGCAGCGGTAGAGCGTTCGGGTGCCGCGAGCGAACGTGGATGAAGTGAATGTCGAGACCGTCGATCTTGGTCACGAATTGAGGTAAAGCGTTCAGCCTCGCCTCCACCTTGCGCCAGTCGTAATCCGTTCCCCAGTAGTGCACTAGCGCCTGGATCTTTGCCAGTTGGACCCCTTGGGATTGATCGGTAACCGTCTCCATATCGGGCCATCGAGTTGCGAGCACGCGTTCGCGTAAATCGATGAGCTTGGACTCCGGAATGCTGATAAGAAATGGGCGGATGGCGTCATCATTCCTTGATGAACTGCTATTGGCTGGAGTCGCCTCTCGGAAATGGCCGGCGGCCGGCCCGGCTGCCAAGGTCGGAAGAGCGAGAACACTCAGCCCGAGGAAGCTGACTCCCCGGACGGCACTCAGCAAGGATCCACGAATGAACTGCAATGATTCAGTGAGCACAATGATTCTCCTAAGACGATGGATTGAAAGAGCGGAAGCCGGCCTCGATCACATCAGACTTGGAATGGTGCTTCGATTGAACCTAGGTATCGCCCGATACCTTTGTGCTGGTAACGTAAGTATTAAGGCCGCGACTGAGCCGTGTGACTGCTCGCCGATGCCCAACGAATGTATTGCCACGGGCATCGGGCGGGATTTTCGATGAATCGACGGTGCCGCCAAATGCGTCGTGCGAACGCAATTCGCGCCATTGCGTTGCCGTGCCTTGACGTGAACCCGGCCGTTATAGAATTTATTCCACCGGTGAGTCCGAAATAGCCGGTGTGTGCATCGCCTCGGACCCACACGGAATGGAAAATGTAAACGTCGCACCGGGTCCCTCGTTTGGGGCCGCCCACAGCTTGCCGCGATGATTCTCGATGATGGAGCGACTGACCGATAAGCCGACTCCCATGCCTCCGGTCTTGGTCGTGTAGAAGGCTTCGAAAACGCGGTCCACACCTTCCTTACTGAACCCTGTGCCGGCGTCCTTCACCGTCAGGCGCACATCGCCCTCGTCTCGTTCGGTCCTGATCACCAGTTCCTTTGGCCTGTCATTGATGCCAATCATGGCCTGCTGGGCGTTCAGCAACAGGTTCAGGATGACTTGCTCGAGTTGCACACGATCGCCCGCAACCGGGGGAAGGTCGTCGCAGAGCTCCGCCCGCGCGATCACAGAGTTGCTCCGCAGCTGGCTCCGCAGCATCGCCAACACGTCGCGGGCGGCCTCATTCAGGTCGACGGGAGCGGTATTTCCACTCTTCCGGGCGAAGAGCGCCCGGAGTCGCGTGATAACCTCCGAGGCGCGGTTTGCGTCGCGGATCGTGCGGCGCGCCGTCTCGAGGGCACCCTCGATATTAGGGGGATCGGCTCCGAGCATGCGCAAGCTTGTACTGGCATTAGTCAGGATCCCCGACAGCGGCTGGTTGATTTCGTGAGCGATAGATGCCGACAATTGCGCGATGGTGGCTACTTGCATCGCGCTGGAGAGTTCTTGCTCACGCTGGCGCAGTGCATCTTCGGCCCTGCGTCGATCATCGATATCCGTCAGTAACCCGTACCAGCGGATGATCTGACCCCGCTCGTCCCGAAAAGGTTCTACCCGGGTGTGGAACCAGCGATAGACGCCATCGAAGCGCCGCATGCGATGTTCGACGTCCATCGCCTCACCGCGCGCCACGCAGCGCAGCCACAGACTCTTGATCGACTCCTGCTCGTCCGGGTGAACTGATTTGACGAAGCCGAGGCCGCTGATCTGTTCGAGCGTGTTTCGCGTGTAGGCGAGCGTGCGCTTACTGGCGTATTGGTGGCGACCGCCTGAATCGGCCACGGCGATGAAACCTGGAATACGGTCGAGCAACTCCTGCAGCTCGCGTTCGCGCACACGCAGCGCTTCTTCGGCGCGCTTTCGATCTTCAATGTCGATGTTCAGCCCGCACCATCCAAGAAGCTGCCCCGACTCATCCGTCAGGGGCAACGCACGAATCAGAAACCAGCGGTACTGCCCGTCGAATCGACGAATTCGCGCCTCGGTATCGTGCGGGTTGCCGGAAGCCCGGCTGGAGGCGCCGTCTTGGAGAAGAGCCGGCAGATCTTCACTGTGGAACGCCGCCTGCCATCCCTGCCCCCGAACATCTTCGATCCTCAGGCCGGTGTACTCGAGCCAGCGTCTATTGACGAAGTCGACCAGACCGTCTGATGACGCCGTCCACACCAGTCCGTCAAGCGTATCGACGACCTGACTCAGTTGGTACTGCACATGGACCTTCCGTGACGAAACCCAACGATGCGACGCCCTATAGGCTGGTGTCCATCCTACTTTAGTGTCGGGTGCCACTTGATGTCCACGAAGATCCACCAAAATGGCCGGCCGCCTTCGGATGGCTGTTGATATCTTCGCGAAAAACACCCCCTCCCTGCATTTCCAATTGCGTCGGACAATCCGAGGGCTGCGCAGAAGCACGGCAGTGGAGTCTGCCGCGCTTCTGGCGCCCGTTCCCTACGCGCTACTCGAATTTGGATCGATCTGAGAAGGATGGCGGGGGAAACTGTGCGAGAACTGCGGCCGCGGCGATCCGGATTGGGCCATCCGAGCGTACCTGATCCGCGCGGGTGATCTCCTTGGTTGCTCGCCCGGTCCATACCGGTTGATGGGTTCGAGCATCGAAGACATCGATGGCCAGTGTCCCCTCGCGATATTGCCGGACGTCGATTGTATCGCCGTAGTACCCGTGTCCCCAGCCCCAAGGACCACGATACAGGGCGGGATAGGTGTTCACGTCGAGTCGATCGCGCGCGCCAAGGGTGAAGTCGACTTCGAAATCGGCGGTGGAAGGATCGGCTGCGAGCACGAAGCCCTTTTGATGGAGTTCGGCATCGATGGATTCCCTGGCAAAGCGGGCAAGCAGCGGATTATGGCCTCCGTCGTGTGCACGTGGAAGCCAGGCATACGTGTGATAGCCCTCGAAGCGGGCGCTTCGATCGAAATCAGAACTCACGCGGGTGGTCGTGCAGCCTTGCGTGAAGGCGGCAGCCAACAGTATCAGAATCAGCAACGCTCGATGGCGTTCGTAACTTTGCAAGATGGTCAATCGACTATTCATGATGGGTTGCTCCTGTGGTTTGCGAGAGATCGAAAGTTCAAAATTGAACGATTGCGACACTCTGCAATTAGGATGGCAGCGGACCTGTTGCGTAATTGGACGATGGTATCGGCCCTCAACCGATACCAAAGTAGTCTGGACTGTCGATGTATCTCCGGTACATCCTGCGGCACACGTCGCCGGTAGCCGAGCAATGGAAATGAATACATGAGGGCCCGAAAACCGCTGATCGCCGTGGTCGATGATGATCAATCGGTCCGCGAGTCGCTTCCCGATTTGCTGAGGGAACTCGGTTTCGCGGTGCGTGCGTTCGAATCCGCAGAAGCATTTCTTGCCTCGGGCGTTATTGAGGAAGCCCGGTGTCTGATCCTTGATATCGCAATGCCCGGAATGTCCGGACCCGACCTCCACCGACAACTTAGACTGTCGGGTCAGGCGATTCGGACCATCTTTGTCACCGCCGGGACCGACGATAAGGTGCGCCAACAGGTGCTGGCTGACGGGGCTGTGGAATGTCTCTCGAAGCCCTTTAGCGAAGCGCAATTGATTGCGGCCCTGAATGCCGCTTTAACGGAGAATTGAACTCATGCAACCATTCAATGGATACCCTAGGATAGAAAGTCAGCGATCGAACTTGATTCAAATCACAGGCAAGACATACTCGATGCCGCAGGCCGTGCCGATAGTATTCGTTGTCGACGACGACGTGTCAGTGCGGGAGTCCTTGGAATTGCTCATCCGCCACTTAGGGTGGCGGGCAGAGACGTTCGTTTCCGCACAGGAATTTCTGGCTCATCCTAAGATCTCTACTCCGAGTTGTCTGATTTTGGATGTCCGCCTTCCTGACCTCAATGGACTTGCACTGCAGAAGCAGATCGCGGCTGACCGGACCGCAATGCCGATCATCTTCATCACCGGTTACGGCGACGTGCCGATGACCGTGACGGCGATGAAAGCGGGTGCGGCCGAATTTCTCACCAAACCGTTTGACAATGAAGTCCTGGTGAGCGCCTTGCAGAACGCCATCGAGCGCAGTCGCCGCGCTCTCGAAAATGAGTCCGCGCTGCAATTGTTGCGAGATGCGTACGCATCGCTCACCCGTCGGGAGCGGGAGGTGATGGGTTTGGTGGTAAGAGGCTTGCTGAACAAGCAGGTGGCCGGCGAACTCGGGCTGAGCGAAATTACAGTGAAGGCCCATCGCGGTCAGGTGATGCGAAAAATGAAGGCGCGTTCGTTCGCCGATCTCGTCAAGATGGCCGCAAGGCTCGAGGCCGGCTCCATCTCATCGCGCTGACACTCCTCGCACGCACCGATTCCAACAGGCAAGAGACGTCAAAGACGTGCCTGCGACGCGGAGTCGGTTATGGAACGAAGACGGTGAACACGTACACCATGAATATCATCAGGTGAACCGCGCCTTGCAACACCGTTGTGCGCCCGGTATTGAGCGACAGGCTGGATACCAGTAGCGCGAGACCCAAGAGAACGCTCTCCTTTGGCGCCAGGCCCAGTACGAGTGTCCAGCCGTTGAAGAGCGAAATGATGGCGACGGCAGGAATCGTGAAGCCGATGCTGGCAAGTGCAGAACCCAGCGCCAGATTGAGGCTGGTCTGAAGACGATTCCGGTGCGCCGCGCGGATCGCGGCATAGCCTTCCGGCATCAGGACTACGCTTGATAATATCAACCCGCTCACTTCTTTCGGGGCGTTCATCATGATGACCGTCGACTCGATGAGGGGAGCCAGGACTTCGGCCGTTAATACCACCGTGATCAGGCAGCCGAGCAACACGGCCGCACTGACGAGTGTCTGCCGATTGCTCGGTGTATCTGCATGGGCATCGTCGCCATCGGCACAAGTGGGAGGCAGGAAGTAGTCCCGATGACGCACGGTCTGGACGAAAATGAATGTGGCGTAGAGGAGCAGCGACACGGTGGCCACGAAGCCCAGCTGACTCGAGCTGTAGGCGGGTCCCGGCGCGGAGGTGGTGAAATTCGGAAAGATCAGCGTAAGCGTCGCAATTGTCGCGAGGATTGCAAGGGAGGCACTCACGCCATCCAGGCCGAATGATTGCTCTCGGTGATGACGGCCCCCGATCAGGAAACAGAGGCCCATGAATCCTGTCAGGATCAGCATCGTTGAAGCAAAAACCGTATCGCGCGCAAGGGCAGTGGCCGCGGGACCGCCCGAGATCATCAGCGAGACAATGAGCGCCACCTCGATCATGGTAATCGTGAGCGCCAAAACGAGCGTACCGTAAGGCTCGCCGATACGATGCGCGACGACCTCCGAGTGGTGCACGGCGGAAATGACGGCTCCAAGCAGACCAGCGCCCAAGAGGCATGAATAGATGGGGCTATCGGCCCCCATGAGTCTACCGCCGAGGAGCACCGCGCACGCCGTCGGCAGCAGGAACGCCCAGTGGAAAACCGGGCTCCATCGGCGCCTGCCAGAGAACCGGCGGAGGAATCCGCGTTTGATCTGCGACATGTTTACATCCCTCTAATTGCGATTGGATCGCTGCTCATCGCTTGAGATCACCAGGGAGCCCCGGAATTTTGCATCGACCGGCAATTCGTGGTTGAAAAGTTCTCGCGCAAATGCGCGGATGCAGGACAACACGAACGCGGCTGGGAGGCGATAGCACGATCGTATTGCAGACTCCGACGGCTTGCTCCATTCAAGATGTCGATCGCACCTCGGACGAGCGCTCAAAATTGACGACCGATGCCGCCACCGGATGATATTGGAAGATCACCGCTAAACAACCGATCTCGTTCCCGATGATCGTCGATACCTTCGTGCAATAGATCCTCACAGACACCGTCTGCTGAAATTCAACACGGATTGATCGTCCCGCAAGCTCTGTCGCAGATGGGTCACCGATCACGCATGTACCCCACTGAGGATTCCTTCATGATCGTCATAATTACGCAAAACTGCCCCGAAGCGGGCCACGCCGCCACATCGCGATGCCAGTCCGTCCGATTGTTCTCTCGGTCATCGACGGTATCGGGACTCTATTCGCTGATTGGCAAACATCCGTCCCTGGTATTCTCATTGATCGGAGCCATCGGACTCGCGCTGCCTGCGGCTTCTGCCCGCGCGGAACCGGCGACGCCATATCGGGCCGTGCTTGAGGCGCCGAGCGCAGCTGCCGCAGGGAGCTCGAGCGTGTCCGGCTCCAGCGGCCTACCGGGCGCCGCTCCTGTGCAGCCACCCGTGGATTCCTCGATCCGGCCATTCCAATTTCACGCGACCGATGAACAGCTCAACGATTTGCGGAGCCGCCTCGCCGCGACCAAATGGCCTTCGCGTGAACTGGTAACGGATGCTTCGCAAGGCGTGCAACTCGCAACGGTTCAAGAACTGGCGCGCTACTGGCAGTCAACCTATGACTGGCGCCGGTTTGAGAGGCGGTTGAACTCGATGCCGCAATTCGTGACGACGATCGACGGGGTGGACATTCACTTCATTCATGTTCGCTCGAAACACCCGAAGGCATTGCCGATCATCATTACGCACGGTTGGCCCGGCTCGATCATTGAGCAACTGAAGGTCATCGCTCCGCTGACCAATCCGACAGCGCACGGCGGCAGTGCGGCGGACGCATTTGATGTCGTCATTCCCTCATTGCCGGGACATGGGTTTTCAGGAACGCCCACGAGTCTCGGATGGGATCCGATTCGGATCGCACGCGCGTGGATCATTCTGATGAAGCGACTCGGCTACACGAAGTATGTGGCGCAGGGTGGGGATTGGGGCAATGCGGTCACCGAGCAGATGGCGCTGCAGGCCCCGCCGGGGTTGATTGGTATTCACACCAACATGCCGGCGACGATTCCCGATGATATCGCGCACGCGCTGCAGGCCGGTGGGCCGCCACCGTCCGGTCTCTCAGCCGACGAGCAGTATGCGTACGGGCAGCTCGATTTCTTTTACAAGCATGGCCTCGCATACGCCCAAGAAATGAGTAACCGCCCCCAAACGCTGTACGGCGTGGACGACTCACCAGTTGGCCTCGCGGCGTGGATGCTCGATCACGACGCACGCAGCTACGAGCTCATTGCGCGAGTGTTCGCCGGAAAGTCCGAAGGCCTGACCCGGGACGACGTTCTCGACAACATTACGCTCTACTGGTTGACCAACACGGGTGTTTCGTCCGCGCGGCTCTATTGGGAAAGCAAGCTGCCTTTTTTCGCGCCGAAGGACGTCACGATCCCCGTGGCGGTGAGTGCATATCCCGACGAAATTTATACGGCGCCACTCAGTTGGACCGAGCGCGCCTACCCGAGACTCATCCATTACAACCGGCTCGCCATTGGCGGTCACTTTGCGGCGTGGGAGCAGCCCGAGGGCTTTGCGGAGGAACTCCGAGCCAGCTTCCGGTCGCTGCGATGATATTCACGAGTCATGTTTCGGCAGCCGGACTCGAATGGGATCCCGTGGAAAGCCGATGTCACCCGGTTAGGCTGGGAACTGCAGCAGCCACGGTAAATTCGATGCGATTGTCAATTACCCAAGGGGCAATGGCAGAGCGGTGGCAATCGGCGGTGCGGGCGTGTCACGTTCCCTTGCCAGGCGTTGCTGCTTTGGCGGTGCGCGCAAAATGGCGTCACCGTCCGCCGGCACCCGTTCCCACCGTCTGCGTATCGGTCCATACCATGGTTCAATGTTCCCGCGGGCACGAATTTGTTGTGATGTGGGCTTGGCATACGAACCAATTTACCAGGCCGAGGAGACGCTCATGAGATTGACCAGATATATGCTTGTTGCCGTTGTCGTGCTGGCTGGCGGAGCCGCCTACATGGGCTTGGCGCCGGCAGATGCGGACGAAGCAACCGCACCGGTTTTCCATTTCGAAATCCCAGCCGGTTACCGCGATTGGCGGCTGATCTCTGTTGCGCACGAAGAAGGCAATCTCAACGATCTGCGCGCCGTTTTAGGCAACGATATTGCAATCAAAGCATTTCGTGAAGGCACGCTTCCGTTTCCTGATGGCGCCATTATTGCCCGGTTGGCTTGGACGTACGTGCCGTCCGAGGAAAACAACAAAGTCTTTGGCCGTCACCAATCATTCGTGACGGGGGATGCCACAAACATTCAGTTTATGTTCAAGGATTCAGCCAAATACGCCGCAACCGGAGGCTGGGGTTTCGCGCAGTTCAACGACGGCAAACCCGTCGAGGCGGCGGGACTCAGTGGCTGTTATGCCTGCCACGTGCCGGTCAATGCGCGTGATTTCGTCTTCACAAGGTACGCTCCCTGATTCAGACACCGCCGAAATTTGCGCCGCCGCGAGACGAAATACATCCTGCTCGGCCGGTAAAACGCTCCCGATCGGATCAGCTCGCCACGCCGCTCCAGACTGCGCGGCGCGAGCGTCGCAGCTGCACGGCCAGCGCGACGCAGACCGCGGCGGACTGCGCCGGGCGGCGGCTCAAGTGGCCGGATCCCTCGGCGGCACCGGCGCCGCGCTCGGCATGCCATCGTCCATGCGCGGGCTCGGCAGCATGCGCTGCAACTCCGCTTCGCGATCGAACCACTGGTGTTTCAGGGCGCCGCCGACATGCAGCGCAAAGAGCCCGTACAGACCGTACCCAAGCCAGGTGTGCAACTCCCCGAAGCGGGTGTGCCACTCTTCCTTGAGTGTCGCGGGCAGCGTCGCGATGAACTGCAGCCTCGGCCACTCGAACAGCCCGAACAGGCGCATCGGATGGCTGGCCGCGTCACGCCATGCCGAATCGTGCAGCCAGCCGGACAGCGGCAGCATGAGCATCAACGCGTAGAGAAGGTAGTGGACGCCATGGGCACTCAAGCGTTCCCAAGCCGAATAGCTCGCCGGCAACGCGGGCGGGCGGTGCGACAGGCGCCACAGAACACGCAGGACGACCAGCCCGAGCACGGTGATGCCCATGGATTTGTGCAGGTCGATCACCGGGCGCACCGCCGAGTCCGGCAGGAAATCAACGCTGAGCGCGAGGCCCACGTTGACGGCGATGAACACCGCAATCAGCCAATGCAACGCAATTGCCACCCCGGTATACCGTCCGCCCGGCCCCGGCTTCTGTCCCGGATTGCGGGGGACACGCTTCGGCGCGCTGCCGTTGCCGTGTCCGCTGCCGACGCCGCCGGGGCCCGCTCCCGAAGGTGCCGGATCGCGGCCCTCGCGCTGCGGCACCCAGTCGACTCGATTCGAGAGCACGGCGAACCAGCCGAGCATCGCTCCGGAATGACGCATGAGCTGGAAGCAGAAGGGCTCGGTGAGCGCTGCGGCACCGGCCAGCAACCACTGGCGTGCCGTCCCCGGTTGCCGCTTCCAGCGGTTGTAAAACGAAACACCCCACAACAAGAAGGCAAAATCGATCACGAGTTTCACGGCAATGACGATCAGCACAGGCATGAGCACGGGCTGCCTCCCGAGGATAAATAACAGGAGCAGGACGAAAGCGGTGATGCCGAACAAGGGCTGGAGTGTATCGAACATTTTGTAGGGCAGCATCAGCGTGCCCACCGCACCGTAGGCTGGATTCGCAACCATGTCACGGTAACGATACTGGGTCTGCAGAAAACCGGCGAACCAGCGCCGTCGCTGTTTGAGAAACGCGCCGAGTGTTGCCGGGGCATCGGTGCTCGCGACCGCCTCGGGAATGACTCCCACCCGCCACCCGAGACGGCGCTCGCTCGAAAAGCGGTGCAGCCGGTGGATGAGCTCGTAGTCCTCCACCCAGGAGCGGGTGTCGAACCGGCCCACCCGGTTCACGGCATCGCGGCGGAAGCAGGCGAACGCGCCCGACACCAGGAGCAGCGCGTTCGGGCGTGAATAGGCGACGCGCGAAATAAACGCCCGCAGATATTCGAAAGTCTGGAACCACTCGAAGATGCGTCCCGACACGGTCGCTGCACAGGTCGGCGTCAGCACGCCGCCCGCGGCCACGAGATCCGGCTCGTGCGAGAAGATGCGGCGCATCGCGCCGATTGCGTCCGACCGCAGGAGCGTATCCGCATCGAGCGTGACCACCAATTCACAGTGCGTCAGCGCGAGACCCCGGTTCAGCGAATCCGCCTTGCCGCTGTTCGGCTTCGACAGGACGTTGAGGCTCGGGAAGCGGGCCGAGCGCGCTGGCGCATTGAGGATGGTGTCCACGGCATAGCGATCGCGCAGCATGGCGCGCGTGCCGTCCGTCGAGCCGTCATCGATCAGCCAGATCTCATGCGCGAGTTCCTCCTGCGCCAGCAGCGCATCGAGCGTCGCGGTGAGCGCCACCGCCTCGTTGCGCGCCGAGATCAGGACGGCGATGCTCTGGAGGGGGGAGGGATCCTGCGCAGCGCTTCTTGCGCGTGCCGAGCGCCGCGACAACTCGCGCGCGACGTAGATGATGAGCCAGGTGTCATACGTTATGTAGAGGAGCCCGACGCTCCATCGGGCAAGCCCCGTGAAGGCGAACAGTCCGAACAGGCTCGCCACCCAAAGCGCGGCTATGGCGCCGAAGATGAGCGGCGCGCGGAGCGATTGACCTAGAAGCATGCGGAACCCCGCCCTGGAGGGCTCACTGGCTGGTCCCAATGATTCGCAGCCGCGTGCCGACCGGATGCGCGGCGCCCGTCTCGGGGACTTCACGGGAGTTGGCAGTATACTTTGAATGGCCGGCTAAAATCTGCGAACTCGCCCGTGTCTTGTATGAGCTCCCCTCGAGCAGCGATTTCGCACGTGCTGCAGGCTGTTTCGGCGTTGATGCCCGCGAGTTCGAATGCCGGCGCACGCTTGATGTTCAATTTCCCGACGTGCGTCTGGCG
>Ga0116229_10012295_pt1 | contig 12375 bp, 10 predicted proteins | sample S1TSphgellanicum_3_FD_87313 | JGI IMG/M metagenome (GOLD analysis project Ga0116229, IMG submission 87313) | Host-associated microbial communities from peat moss isolated from Minnesota, USA - S1T2_Fc - Sphagnum magellanicum MG | ecosystem: Host-associated > Plants > Peat moss > Unclassified...
CACCCGCATACCCTTAGATTTCCACACCCCAAATTCTTACATTCCATAGAATTAACATGAATTTTTCATAGGAATAATCCCATTAGTTTTGTTATATTTAATCAACCTTTTCCCCAAAATTGAACTTTGTTTAATAGAATATGATTTACTTGATTTATAAATACTAGATTACAACATTTGTGGATTTTCAAAATCTACATGCAAATCATTGTTCATAGCAAATAAAATCCGTAGCAAATAAAAACTTAGTTGTGTGGTTTCCAAAGTGCAACTTGAGTTAATATAATTATAAGCTACAATACTTCAATTTCCAATGAGCTACCAAGTTCCACACACCCATTCTCCATGTTCGAATTTTTTGTGATCACACTTTCAAATATGATTGGTCCATCAACCACATTGACATTTTCAACAATTAAGGTATTTTCCTTTACAACTAGGATGTAAAGTGTTGAATTATTCATATTGTTCAAAAAACTTTCACCATCGACCTATAATAGAGCTTCAAACTACATTAAAGCTTTAATTTGAAACAAAACACAAAACTCATTTTTTTAATCTCACATCAAACTCCTATCTCTATCAAACCTTTCACCAAACTCACACCATTCACAAACCTTTCAACAAATTCATACCTTTTGCAAAATGTTTCAAGCTCTAGAGCTTGGAGCATGGAGCTTTATCATTCAACATTGAAACCTTGAATCTTTGACTTGCAACATAACTTCAACTTTGTAACAACATTTCAACCTCCAATAAAACAATTTGAAATGAAACACAAAACACGAATTTTTTTCAAACCTCCCACCAAACTCACACTTTTCTCATAAAACACTTAAAGCTTTACTAGAGCTTGAACCTTGGACATAACAACTTACAACAAAACTCAAAATTCATACCTTTCATAAAAGGAAAGTTTGCATCCTACATGCTTGAGTCCATTGAAATCCTATCAAGCAAAACAAGATATGACAAAAGACTTGTTCGTAAGAAAAAGGAAAAACCTTGAAAATTCTAAAGCCAAACTAGGATATGCATATACATGTGCATATTTGAACCCTAAACATGATATAAAAAATATGAATAGAATAGGTATCCATATCCAAGATCTCATAAAATATTGCCAATGAATATGCATAACGACAGTTTTAATTTAAGGCATATATGTATATACATAAAAATATTGACAAGACCTACATCTGCCAATTACCTATAGTGCCAAATATAGGAGATGGCCAAATCCAAAATCTATTTATGCATATTTGGCCATTATGCATGTTGATAATCGGCACCCACAAGTATTCCAGCTAACACTGGTGTGAACCCAACTGAAGCAGGTGTAAAATCATAGACACTTTCTTTTGAAGTGTAGTTGTAGGGTGCCTTAAAATGTGCAATGTGGCTTTTTGAAAAGCCTATTGTCATCTTTTTCTCGTTTATCTGAAGGAGGCTACTGGCAGGTATCATGGGAAGAAAAGGCAACCATTTTTATGCCATGTAAAGGCCTTGAGGGCATGCTTTATTAGATTTGGGCTTGGACTGGCGTTGCCTTGTGGGGCCTTTATTCTGATAAAGCCCACCCCCTTTGGCTTTGTCCTGCATGTAAAACATTTTCGGTGGATCCCTGCCACTCTTGAAGACTAGGTGTAAGATCCCTCATCCTTTCTAGGAGGACTATTGACAAGGTGCGCTCCCAATACACTGGAAAATTTCTTGGAGTGTATTAAAACCAGACCCGCGACTCAAAAGTTGGCAAGACTCAAAACTGAAAGGTGTTGCGCAGGGGACAGCTTCGGATATAGCCCTGCATCTGTGCTGAAACGTGGCATGCCCTTTGATGTGGTGACGACAAAGAATTGTCCACGTGGCGTGATGAGTCGACAGGAATTCCCTTTTAGAACATCTCCACCCCACACCTGCAAACAACCCTTTTCATCAAATCTTGCACCAGGATAGCGTGAATCCTGCTGCGCTCCTGTATTGGCGTCCATTTTGCAGCGGTCATTTTAACCCCTTTAAATTTTTTTCTACTATTGATTTGGACAGTGACTATTACTCGTCCAGATGTAAAGACATAAATGGTCTTTGAGTGTTTAAAGGGACTTTTATGACGTTTGTGGGTGGGGACAGTGATCATTAAACACTGTTCTATTTTAAAATAAAGGAGTTGTTTACAGTTTTGGAGTCGAGATGTTCTTACAGTATGAAAGAGACCTCACTGTACCGGCATGGTATCGGAACCAGTGTTGAGCGGTTATTTGAATTTTCAAAAAACAAACGGTTCTAGATTTCTAAAAATTTCAAAACCAGACTTGCCGGTTCCGGTTTCAAACCCAAAAACAAAGAACTGGTCATCCCGGTTGTTTCAAAATCTTAAAGAACCTGTGGTGTTCATAAAAGAAGCCGAAGTTTTCTGTCCGGTTCTTTGATATTTTCAAAAAAATCAAGAACCATGATTTGTATACCAAAAACCGGGTCTTTGATTTTTCTGTGATCATGAATCCTGAGAACCGCGGGTATGATCTCCGGATGTCTGTTCCTGTTTCTAACAACCGCCAACACTGGTCGGAATAGGGGACTCGCGGGCCGAGGCTGAGAGGAAGAAGCGGCTAACAGTCGGCATGGAAGGGAAGAAGTGAGAGAAGAGTGTACGCTCGTTCAAGAGGGAGGGAGAAGAGTGTATGCGCGCTGAGAGGGAGAGGGAAGAGTGTATGTGCGTTCAACCTTTCTGTTATGTTGCACGGAAGTTGTCTACCGACGCTCAGCAAGCGGAAGAAGAAGCGGTTTTCATTTTCCAACGGAGCCAAAATTTCCAAAAAGGTGGAACATACAGTTGCCGAAATGAGAGAGGAGGAGCAGGAGCAGCCAGAAAACGCGAATTCCTTCACTCTTGGTGTGAGCGAGGGTGCGGGACCTGAGCACCTAGTAGTCCTCGTCAACGGCATCGTTGGCAGGTGCGATTTGCTGAATTTGTTTGTCTTCTTCGAGTCTTATCAGATCGTTTTACTTTTTTTTCCGCCATAAGAATGGTGACGTCGATAGGCTTTCTGTGCTTCCAGGATCACAGGAGAACGTCCTGGATCAAAGGGTTTAATGTGTAGACACTTGTATTTATTTTAGTCTCTTCTTTTCTCCCCGATATCAAGAGTGTGTAGTCTATTCTCATATATAAACCTTGAAGTTGTGTGCATGTAGTATTGTCTCCTCTCTCCGCGATAAAGACGGTGCGGCATGTTTTGATCTGTAACTGGCTACAGTGCGAGTTATGGCGCATCATCCTTATTACCTTCACAACTTGTATCGAGGATTTGTGTGTAGTCTGAAGTTGGTCAGTACAAATATACACAATGCTGGAGTTGCGAGAATTGTTCCACGGACTTGTAGATCTGACTACTCTGATGATCTAACCCTAGTCGTAACAGAGATAGTTTGTCGATGGTTCTGAGGCGATGTGCTAACCGTTTCGGATTTGAGAATCATGCTCGGGCATTCTTGGACAGGCAGTAGTAAGTCAAACTCAAGCAGAGGCACTGGAGAAACTAAATCGTGCTGTCACACTGGTCAAGGGCAACAGTTCATCTTCTTTGCAAAACACCAGCTCCCTACAATGAGTCCTCTTGTGATGTCAGAACATGTTAATGGATGTGTGTGAATAATGATTGCAGTGTTGAAAATTGGAGGTTTGCTGCCGAGCAGTTTAAAAAGAAGCTTGCAGACAAAGTGGTGGTTCATTGTAAGTGGGTTTTTCCTTTTCCCCTTCTACAATCTTTTTTTTAAAAAAAATACAAAAATACTCTTTTCTTGGTTGATGGCCTGTGCAGGTGTATTTTGAAAGTGATAGAAATTGAAATTCTGCTCCAAGGTTATGATTTATTGCAGGCAGTGCATGCAACTCTGCTTTACGAACTTTCAACGGTGTTGATGTTATGGGCAACCGTCTTGCTGAAGAGGTTGGTACCATTCTGTGGCACCTTCTCCTTCAGGGGAATCATTAAACTCAAGGTGGAGCTTTCCACAAAGAATCCTCACACAACCTATCTATCTCTGTTTGCAGGTACAAGATGTTGTTGATGCCAATCCGGGAGTAACTAAGATTTCGTTTTTATCACATTCATTGGGGGGCTTGGTTTCTAGATATGCAATTGGACAGTTGTATGCCCCCCAAGGTGGTAGAAGCCTTTTACAAGAGAGAGCAAGCTCAAGATTCAGAAATGGAGAAATTTTGGTTGAGCATGCTAAAGTGGGAGAAGCCGAAAGAGTGGGTGATCATGATGCAACTACAGTCGCTGCCCCCTTGTATGGCAGCATTGCAGGACTTGAACCTATCAACTTCATCACTGTTGCCACACCTCATTTGGGATCTAAAGGCAATCGGCATGTGAGATAAATTCCCTTATTGTTTGCTTCAACCACCAACCTGGACCCTACAGACTGCTCATGTTACTTTGATGCTTCTGTGACATTTTGTTAGTTCATAGAAATGACTTAAACTGCTGAACAGAAATAAACATTGTGCAAACCAACTTTTGCATTTATGGGATGACTTGGGTTTCTGTTTGAAAGGTTTTTCTCATTCAAACATGGCACATTAGACTGTAACTAAGCATTCTCCCTGGATTTGAAAACAGACTGTTCATGCTTTTGAACAAATTTGTCTTGTGTGATACATTTTTTCTTTTGGATCTGGGAAATGTGATAGTGATTTTTCCTATTCCTTACATCATGGGCAGGATTGAATTCAGGACTTTGTCTTCCTATTGTGGATGAACTAGACATTATGTTTGGTTTGGCAGGTACCATTCCTCTTTGGGATCTCAGCACTTGAGAGAGTGGCACCTATGATTTCCCACTGGTTTATTGGGCGAACTGGCCGTCACTTGTTTCTTGCAGATGGAAACAAGACTCTGCAGCCTTTGCTCCAACGCATGGTTACTGATTGTGATGAGGGGAGGTTTATGTAAGTACCTCACCTGCTGCATTTCAGCATATGTATGTATTTTGGATTTCTTAGACCTTTCCCGTAGTTTCTTTTGAGCTGAAAGAATTGAGGTTGCTTAAATCCATGTTCAGGTTAACTGAGTTGGTGCAAAAGTCACATTTGCTAATGATAGCTGATCCAGCCTAATTTACCTTTGTCATGGGGAGTGATACAGTGCTATATCCAGTCTCTTACATTTATAGTTCTTGCTGCTCCTTGTTTTACTTAACCTTGACTACTGCTATTATTCTTGATGGATGTGGTTCAGTTTCTTACCTATCCTGTTATTTTTTATAATGTTTGGGTCTTGTCCTTAGTGTGCATGATAGCACAGGAGTGAATGGTTAATCTTGTTGAGCATTTTTATTTTGCAACTCATGAGTCAGATCCACTTCTCCATATCTTTTGCTCTTGTTTCAACTACATATGCCCTGGAGTGCAAGGAATCTTTCTACAGCCGAGGGTTGGATACTGCTCTAATTTGAGTTGACTGTGCTTGATCATCAGGGCCTGAGTCACTTTATATAGGAAGATTGTGGTCAGTCTTCTCCTTGTTATATCCACTATTCTTCTATTCACATATATCTCAAGTCTTTACAATGCTGATGGAGTCTGTTTGTTGTGATCATGTAGGTCAGCGTTGTGGGCATTCAAGCAGCGGACAGCTTATGCCAATATTGTATATGATCGTATCCTTTGTGTCTGTTTGGTGCCCATGCTACAGCAAGCACAAGTTCAATTGAATATGAATTCCGTAAAGAAGATCTGTCATTGCTGATCGAAGACAACACTTGGTCTGGAAGGAAGTTAGAGGTGACACTTTCCAACATATGATTTTGTTGAAGATGAGGATGGGGGAGAGCTTCAGGTGCATCCTGAAAGTTCTCTGTATCCTCAGCAGTGATGTTATCCCCAAACTTAGGACCAATTGCCTATCCCTGGCACCCTTAATATAGGGAGAGAAAGGCAGTCTCAATGCTCAGGAGTGAAGCCAGAGTCAGTTTTGATGCCGTATCCAAGATAAGGGATGCTGTTTGCAAATGTATATTCACATTGGCCTGCACCTATGTATTCCACTTTTGCAAGTCTATTTGCTGAACCATGAGCCCAAGCTTTGACAAGGTGTTATTTGCAGGTAAAATATGAACAAGTCAATGCTTGCAGTAAAAGAGTTCTTATTGGAAACCTGAAAAGCTGATTCAAACAATTTGTAACTAGTCAATATCAGTGCTGGAGTTTTGTTCAAGTGTCACCAATTGCTTGATTGCTGAGTTTCCCAAAGCCTTGACACTTCAATCAAAGACATTGTTGGCTGGCGGACTGCATCAATACGCAGAGAATCAGAAATGCCTCAGGTTTTGATCTCAACCATTGAGTGTTAGTGGTTCTAGTTGTCCAGCTTGAAAGGTAGATATAATCTGGTGCTTCTGACTTTATTTTATCCTGTAGAGCTATCCAGATATGGTGACTCATTATCCTGCTTCTGGAATCCATCTTTCCTTGGCATGTTCTTGTGTTATGAGCTAGCCTATAGTACAGTGTTTGGAGAACAACTGCTGAAAATCCCAGGACTTGTTGTGAAACTTTAGGATAGTTTTCAGGATTATATGCTTGTGTTTCTGCATACAAATCTGATATTTTGTTGGATCCACAAATTGGTCTAAAAAGTCAGTAGACCTGTCTGAACTGAATTAGGCACCTGTGTCATGGTGTCAGAAAGGTGGAGTCTGCTGTAAATATCTTCAGTTGAAAGGGGTATGACAAATGTCAGGCTACCTCACTGGGAAATGATTGGACAGGCAAATCTGCTATTTCAATCTGTTAGACAAAATGGTGTTGGCATTAATATTTAAATCTTGCCAGGTGGACATACTCAAAGCACTTGATCCAGCGTATCCACACATTGTGCGAGATGAAGAGCTACCAGCTGTGGATCTCAAACCTGCAACCATGCAGCGGAGAGAACCAGCATCAGACTTTGCTGAAGGTCATCTAATTTCTTGTCAATCTCCTTCATTTATGTCAATTTTAATGTTTGCACTTCTTTTACACATGCACTCTGTTTGTAGGGTTTTAGCATGGACAGTTGAAAGATTGAACACAACTTGCATGTTCAGAATGTTACACTGTGCACCATGTAAAATAGACCAGGTTCCAATGACAATGGTCAAAAATCTTTGACCTTCCTAGGGTTTGCACTATAAACTGTTGACCACATTCTGAATTTAGAAACTATGTGAAGGAAAGTAATATTTGACCATCTGGAAGGTTGATAGCAACTCAGATGTTTAAATGAGGTTCCAGCTAAGAAGTGCAACTTGTGATTCCCCTTGCTGTAATTGAGTCTCATGAATTGGATTCTCAGAGGTGATGTTGGCTGGGCTGCAACAAGTGGCTTGGCGGAGAGTTGATGTTAGTTTCTTGGGTGCACGTGTAAAGTACCAAGCACACAACACAATCCAGGTGTGCATACATTACTACCAATGGCTTAGTCATCCTACTGGAAAGATTTCTCTGAAAAATCTGACCTTCACTGGGCAGAGGACTTTTGAAACTTGAAGTGTGTTGAGTCTCCTGACTCCTGAGTCAGATACCAACTAAGACACTTGTTTCATGGAAAGGTTTGGAGTGATGCCACATGCTAAAATTTGGAATTTGCAGTCATAAAACTAATGTTGTCAATCACTCTTTTTATTGTACAATAAGATTTCTTGTTCCCCAAAACACCTAATGAGACAACTTAAATATTTGAAAATTTATTCTAATTTGGCGACACTGGTTTCTGTGCAGGTGAAATCAGCAGCTGTACATCTTGAAGGGCAAGATGTTATTGCCCACATCATTGATAAACACTTCTAGTATGTTGCAAGAAGCATTCATTACTTTTCATGAACTTCCAAAGTCCATTCTATTGTTTTGACCATGTTTGTAAGTTATTTAGAACCCTTGGGTGGCTCTGAATTAATGGCACAGCTGAAGCACATTTAAATTTCATGACCTTGCAACAAGACAAGTGTCAAAGTAGCCTAGCTAAGTTGGATCAGTTTGGTGGGTATAAGTATGATGATTGGTGGATGGCCTATTTAGTCTTACTTTTAAGATAAGAAGAAATTTGCTCCTTACTTCACTTCATTTGTTAGTATTATTTTGTGATTGAGTTTGCTCCTCTTGTTTAGTAAGTGTGCTTTTCAACATCATTAGAATCCTCCAGAGAAACAAGTCTTGGCGAATGAACGAACTTCGGAAGAGGGCAAATAGTTAGGCCAATAGCAACAAATCAAGTACGCAAACCCCCTCTAGTTGCAAGAAGTATATTTGATGATGAAAGGGCAAGAACACATGAAAGAACACAGTTGCCTATAAGAAGCCTTGAAATAGATGTTGCAAGCATTTGCCACAACACCATTAACATCCTCTTGTAAAATGAACGAAAATTTCAGAGAGCAGGGGCTTTAGTGCCTTTCACTCTCGCATGTTAGCACATTGATTTGAGAGATCCCTTGCATTTGTTGCAACACCATCAACACCCTTTGTCTATAAAAATAGACACAAAACCAAAAGAGGATTTTTTAGTGCCCTTCACTCACACCATGTTAACAGATCAATGAAAAAAATCATCAACATTTTATTCAAACACCCAAAATCATTAGCTAGAAGGGAAAACATGTCCATTGAATATTGATCACAATAAAATGCATCCTTAGCTTAAACTGCAATTGTTGTGGCAACCCCACAAGACAAAACTACTTCTGAAACCAAATTTGTTTGAGTGAGGTCATCAATGATGACCTTAGCCAACGTTCAAACACCATCCACTAAAACCATAGTGTCAACTCGTTGATGCAAAAATTAAAAGGCAAATGGCGAAATAACATAGGTCTACTCACATAAAATGTGAAATTTCACATCTTTTGCAATAGACATAAAAGCATTTTGCATAGTATCATGAAGTCCCTATCATGAACCCTACCATGGGCACAACAAAAAATGTGGATCCCATGGTAGCTAGAAGCTATTGAATTATTTAAAATACACCAAGAATTCAAATTTGGATGCATATCTTTGTGTGTTCAAACAAGCAATAAAAGTCAATAGTGTGATGAAGGAGGGCACAAAAATTGCCTACTTTCAAAGGACATTGTGTGATGTGACTTCGGCTTGGGGGGACAACTTTTTCAATAGCCATTTGGATTGTACCTTCAGTGAGTTTACTCAAAAAATTTGCAAACAATGTTGCAAGGTTGACATGAACTTGTTAACCATTAAACAAAATTTGAATGAAAGGGTGGAAAAATATTATGAGCAAATCTTCACTTTGGCAAATTCCCTTCAACACCTAGTCTACTAAATGCATTTTTAAGGCTATTGTTGGCATGGAAGGAGGGATGTTGATCTAACATTTGGAATCAACAATAATCTATGAAAAAAGTTTCATTGACACCGACAGTAATAGGGTCATACTAAATGTATACCCAATGATGAAAGGGGGAAAAAATAAGGTAGAAAAACCCACAACTAATACAAGTAAATCAAGGGAGTAGTGCCAATACTATAAAAAATCCAATTATTTTTTAAAAAATGTATTTGGAACCCAAATAACCCAAAGAACAAATTGAAGGAAAAATAGGAGGTGGGAGTTAATGTAATGACACTATATTGTGAACATGTGAGCATGAACATGAACTTGTGAACATGATGGAATATTTTTTAGCATCTTTTGATGATGTGGATGGAATATGTCAAGAATATTTTTTGCCACATTGGAAAAAATCTTTGTTGTTGTGGTAAAATATTTTACCACATGTATATGGATGGATGAACAATAAATGAACTTTTTGGATGAAAAAATATGAAAAATGTTATTTGTTGAAGAAATTTGCATATCACAAGTTTCTGGACAAGGATTTAAAGGAATATACATTCACTCCAAGTTTACAATACCTAATTGGACTACAATTAGCTTTCCCCTTATCCTCTGAAATAGGGTATGTTTCAAGATTGTCAAAGTGCTTTTTGTAACGATGTACTTATGACAAGCACCAACAATCAAAAAGAAAATATGAGATTGACTTCAATGTGGTGTTCCCCATATGTGAATTCAAATCTTCTTCAATGCATATTACTTTAAAACCCAAATATCTCATTCAAAAAATTTTTGTACAAGTTTTATATATTTGGGCCAAGGGATAGGAATTTGAAATATTTTCTTGGGAACCCATACATCAACACCTTTTAAAGTTCTAGAACTTTTAATGTTGAATCATAGAGGCTCATGTTAAAAGACAACTTTTATTTTTAAATGTTTTTTGTGATGTTTGGTAATTATTTCAATTTTTTTGGTTCAAAATTTTTCAATATATTTTGTGACACACATACTCAATTTGTGATTTAAAAAAAATAAAATGTATGGTAATCAATTTGAGTAAAATAAAACTTATTAATTGTAGAATATTAATAAAATGTAAATTTTGTGTATGTACATCCAAAACACTATAATTCCCAACCTACTTTAGTTGAATAGAGTTTTTTAAATCTAGCCAGCAAGAATGAAACATAAACTACTTTACTTCAACTAGAGAAAAAGTTAGTTCTACTTCCCAAGGATCAAAAAATATAAACTAAATTTATCTAACTACTACACCATTGTAACCCTGGTGGTTAATTTATGGATTTTGTTTGAGCTCCAAGTCGAATGATTAATGAACGTTTCCATTAGCCCACATAACATCACATGTTCCAAGATGTAATATAAGTGCTTACAATGCACCCACTTACCACGTGCACCCAATGAACCTATCGTCATCAATGAACCTCATCTTGGGTGAAATATGTTCCTTCCTACACATGCCATAAAGAAGACACAATGGGCCTTCCAATTGCGTACTTTCTTTCGAAGCCTTCAACACAATGGCTCTAATCATCATGACAAAACCAGAACTTGTGTAGTTCAATTCTCGCACCTCTGGATACACTCCAATTACCAACATAACAAGGAGTAGGAATGCGTTGTTTTGTTCCCCTTGAAATGATTTTTGCCTTGCAATAATGTTTGGTGTCCTTTTGCAATGCCGAACATTGGGCATTGGACTTGGGCTTACATCATTCAATATGTCAAACATTGTCGCCACAAAGTCATTCCAACACCTCCTCACCATTATGAATGAAAACTAGGAACCTTTTTTGTGAATGATTGGATTGCCCTACATCTCCATTGGGTGCAAAATTACGTGAAGTGAATTCAATTCATGGACAAGGAAAATTTGCACAATCATGCCTATGTGAATCACCTTCTAATCTAGGGGGCAGATTCTGCCTTTGTTTAACAGATCCAAATACCTCTTCACCTTCTAAGTGTGGTATCCTTTATGTATATGAAGAACCCGAAGCTAATTTGGCAACTACATCAACCATTTGTAATGGATTGCCAAATTAACTTGCCTTACGCAATTGCAATTCATCCCTATTCAAACTAATCCCTGAACGACCACCATCAAGGAAAGCAAAGTATAATGTCAATTGCTTGAAAACTCACACGTAATCATCTGAGGTTGTGACATACAAGCATGCACCTCTTTTACCAAATTCATGGAGCCAAATGTTGTGAATTGTTTTGGACAAGTTACAAGTTGGCACGTATGCTTCCTCCTCCAAGGAAAATCTCTACATTCACATTTAATAAACGGATTTAGAGCATAACATGAACATTTTTTTCCAATGTACAAAATGGTGCAGGAATAACATGAAACATTAGTTTAAATGTAAAAAATGGTGTAAAAAATTCTTACATCTAACATGAATCCTCCCCATGGCCTCATGTGAAAATGCCAAAAATTCAACCAGTTGTTGAACTCATGAAGTGCACCTTTGGCAACAACCCCAAAGGAATACCACTAAGAGTAGATTGTAGCATAATAGACGTCAACTTCTTTCAACAATTTTGCTTTTGTATAGTCATAACAAAAAGTTTTGTGTCGATCTTGGGACTTCAGAGTAATTAATTGCTTTGTGTGCTTGTCTAGTGATTAAATCCAATGGAAAAGACAAGTACGTTCCTTGTTAATCAACTTGACAATGGGATCTCTAGTCCCATAAACAATACGGACAACATCCCAATTTGTTTAAGCATTGTCCGCCATGAAGCTTTTGAAATTTGGATTTGTTACACTTTTCTTCATAATAGTGGCATTCAGCTTCCTCCAAAGTATACATTGGGCTTTAGTGTCTTCTGACTGCATATCACATATAGCAATAGACATTACTTTGCAATAGACAAGGTGTCGCAACCCTAGCCTTGGCTCGCGACCAAGGCAAGGGGGTTGCAAGGTTGCGGGCCTATAAGTAGACCCGGGAGTCATATCACATGCTCCCGGGAGTGCAAAGAGTGTGAGGGAGTGAAC
>Ga0116229_10012296_pt1 | contig 12374 bp, 2 predicted proteins | sample S1TSphgellanicum_3_FD_87313 | JGI IMG/M metagenome (GOLD analysis project Ga0116229, IMG submission 87313) | Host-associated microbial communities from peat moss isolated from Minnesota, USA - S1T2_Fc - Sphagnum magellanicum MG | ecosystem: Host-associated > Plants > Peat moss > Unclassified...
AACTTCCTCTACTTGGGCCTTTGCCGTATCTATAACGGCGAAGCCATGAAGAGTCTGGTTGGGTATAGCATCTTTCTCCGATGGAGAGTCGATAAGAACTGATGCGTCGCAACCCTGCCTCATGAATTCACCGGCAACAGAAGGAAAATTCGCGAATGTTAGTACTTCAAGCATACATTTGATGATTACGGTTACAATTACAGATGTTAGCAAAAGTTACATCCTGAAAGCATGTTCAAGTGTAATGCGGTCTCTAGTGAAGGATGCAATAACCTGAGGAAGCTCAAATTCAGTAGCAACATGTACCAACTTGAATTGCATTTTTTTCTGAACACGTACATTAACAATGCAGTCGTGGAAAAAAATCCTCAAGAGACCAGGCGCATTAGCACTGTTTTGCTGGATTGCAGTGATTACAGCAGATCTTATTATGCTCTCCGCTTTCGGGCACCCGTGACTAGCGTAGAAGCCGTTCACCAATTGAGCTTCGATCAGACCAGGCGGCGTCAGCACCACCAACGACGCTACCACCAGCAACAAGATCGCATGAGGTCTAACCAACATCTTCCCCATGATGATGATCTGCCGCACTAGGTCACTTATTCTTGAGACTGGCACCCTTTCACGATGAGACGAAGTTCTGGGGTAAATCGAACTGAAAAAAAATCTGAATTTTGCACAGCTCCACTAGCTACGAGGAAGACAATGTCTCGTCTGGTTTCAGATGGCGCTGAATTATCACACAACTAGACTTCTTTTCCAAGCAAACACTGCTCGATTTTTGTGCTCCCCAGCTCGCATTCCGAATTCTGCACTAAGTAGCTGAAAATAATGAGTCTGTATGAATCTCGAGCAAACAAGTTGTGATGTTTTGATGCACTAGCTGCTGGTGCATCGTCTGGTTTTTATACTGGTCGAGATCAGTCGAGAAGTGGGTTCCAGTACTAGTCTCTGGCCTCGAAGCTGGAGCTCAATTTCGTCTTGCATTTCGTCAACTATGCGAAGAAAAATTCAACCATGAATTGATGCAACAGCTGCACACGTTGAATTCAGCTCAGTTTTTTCATCATCTCATGCCACGAAATTTATCTCTTTAGGCGATCGATCAAAGTCAAGAAATCGCGGGGAGCTGGTCATCTGCCCTCCTCCCGGACCGGGTGGAGTGGACCTGTCGATGCTTTTGTGTTACGACGGTCACCGCCATATTCTGAGGAGCTCAATCCGGAGCGACCGACGACATTGCTGGTGCAGTCGCTCCTCACGCCACTTTGATAAAATGGGCGTCCGGAGTCCCAGAGTTTCTTTTTCTGGCGAATTATCGTCAGATTTTTACTTTTTAAAAAACCTTGGTCACCCATAAAAAGGAAAAAGGAGGAGATTTTTCATTTAAAATCGCCTAAAAGCAACCAATTTTTTTTTTTTGGGGGGGGGAGTGTGTCGCCACATTTATGCATTCTGCCTGCAGTTTTAAGAGTCTCTTGAAATAATGTCGCCAACCTGGCGAAAACTGTCTGAATTTGCCTAGGGATGCTCGCCAATATGGGTCCATCAGGAAATTGCGAAACAAACACCGGTCCAGACGTTGCAAGTTGCCGCGTGACGCTGTAAGTTCTTCCAGGTCAAGCAAGTGAAGGACTACTTCAGAACCAGCAACAGAATAAAATGGGAAATGTTCCGTGAAGTTCCCATCAAATGAGTGGCATAGTTCACACTAACAAAGTCCACGTAGTGAACCTTCCTCAAAATGTGGGACCTTATGAAAACTACAAACGCATTGTGAAGGGTGCGTTTTTTTTTTGGGCAGGTGGTGGCTTGGGGGCTGTGAATTTTGGCAGCCTGCCAACAGAAAAGAAGAAAAAATGGGCACAAGTTCTCACATTATGAGGGGAAAAATTATATTGTCACTACACTTTAAGAATAGCTTCCAACAAGTTGCCAAATGATAGAAGGAATTCTAAAGTTTTCTACTCCAACCCACCCACCCACCCCCACCCCCTCCCTCATGACCTGTAGCCAAATTTGGCTAAGTCCTCTTGGCCCTGAACGCCAACTCACTTACTTCAGAAATTTGAAAAAACAAGACTGCTTCTGAATAGGAGTTTTTCTTTTCCCCCCAATTTTTTGAGGCAGGTAGTCTCATGATCATCCACTAGAACACTTAGCCAAATTTGGCTATAGGTCAGATAGAAAAGTAGAAAATTTTAGGAACCCTGATATATTATTTTGATGACGTTTTGAAACCTATTGTCTAAATCTGACAATTTCAGAAAACAAATCTTTAAAATCTGATACATTGGGCCATTTTTTTCAAGAAAATCCTTTCTATAAGTGACACTGGCTGGCTTTTCTTTTTTCACCAAGCTGAGAAATTTTGCCCCAACAAAAAAACGTTGCTGGTGATTAGAAGACTACCCAATAAGAGGGTTATCTAGCTTAGGGCCCCCCTACCCACCTGCTTATCCATGGGGTGCCTACATACCTATTTACTCCCAGGGTATTTACCTATCTATCCACTCATGAACTACTTACCTATATTTATCTACCTACTCACCCATTTACCTATGCAAGATAGGGATCATGAAAAGTCTACATGGGGATTACATAGGATCTACTCATGGGCCTACTTAAGGGATACCAAGGAACCGACCTAGGTAATCATAAGGTGTCTACCTAGGTTGTCTTCAGGTAGCTTTGTAGGTGAGCCTTATTTAGCTCCCTTTGTAGGTTTTTGATAACCCTTGGATAACCCTTCGCCTTATTTGGCCCTCTTTGTAAGCTTTTTGACAATCCTTAGGTAACCTTCTAGGTAGGCCATATTTAACTTCTTATGTAGGCTTTTGATAATCCCTAGGTAACTTTTTAGGAAGGCCCTATTTAATCTCTTATGTAGGCATTTGATAATCTTTAGGTGTCTCCTTCAATATTAGTCCTTATGTAGCTCCCTAAGTAATTTTTAGGTATCCTTTAACTAAGGAAATCTTTAACTAATTCATTAAGTAAGTTTTGTGTAATCCCCTAAATCCATGTAAGGTATCTCATAATATAAAGTGGCCTTTACGTACAAGTAGACACAAGCAAAACACAACAAACATGAAAAAACTCAATTCACCTTGTTGTGAGGAGGAAATTTGAGTTTTCTCCTTTGCTATATTCCTTTGGCACTATCGCATGGTACATATCAATTGTTGTCAGGGGAACCCAAGGTTGTCCTACAAAATTTTCCTATCTTTGTGGATAAGATAATTGTCCCCTTACAAATGACTTTTGATTATTGTGTCTAGGGGTAAACCCTCATGGTGGAGACATTTCCAAACTAAAGGGATCAAAAGCTACAACCCCAAAATTCTTTTTTTTAATGTGCCCCACTTGTGGGCTTTACACTTGAAATAACACACATTGAGGCACATTATCACCGACCTAAACATACATAGATCAGAAAGGCATAGGAGGGTAGCCTGATTCCTACTTCTACTTTGTGAAGGTGGGAGGGACCTTATAGCATAGGCATAATGTTGTTCTCACTAGTAAGGAGTGGGCATGAGATCTTTTCTCTTTTCTAGATATTCATTGTCCATTCACATTGAGGGCCAAGAGGATTGAATTATGGATTTTTTTTTTCTATTTGAGCTTCTCTTGGTGTAGGGGTTTGAAATGATGAAAGTAAATTAATTTTTAAATGTCATTGACATACAAAGGATTAAAAATAAAATGGAGTCAATTTAACTTTGTATTGAACCATTTGAACAAAAGGGAAAAAAAATAGTTGTGTAGATGATGCATCATATGAGATCAACCTTTAGACTAAATAATATTGTTCAAATGGTTATCCTCAAATTTTGGGAGACTCTTTCATAATTTAAACATTAAACTTTTTTTCAAATTTTGATGAAATTTAATCACCTTCAAAATGTGAGTAAATGGATATGGTTTCTATTAATTTAATAATATCTCCTACCCTTCCCCTTTTTGCTTCCTTTCTTTGGGTTTTGAATAGTTCATCATTATTTATATATTTAAACCTAAAACGTAAACCCCTAATGATCAAATAATAATGATGAAAATAGTAAAGTTTAACCTAAAAACCCTAAGCCTTAGGCCTTAACAAGCAATGTTGAAATTGCTTGAATGTTAAACTTTATATTTTAGAACAAAGCCCAATGTAGACCTTAACCATAACAAACAATGTTTCAATTGCTTCAAAATTTGATAATACCTTCCAAGTAACATTTGAGGTAATGTTCAAAAATTGAAGTCTTTTACATGAATCCTTTCAACCCTAAACCTTATACTCCAGCATAAAAAATTCTATGTAACAAACAATGTCCAAATTATTTCAAACTTCACAAGTACCTTCACCTTTAAGTTAAGGCTAAAAATTTGGTCCTTTTCAATGAATCCTTCCAACCTTTATCTAATATCATAGCACAAAAAACTCTAAACCCTAGCTCATAACAAACAATGTCCCAATGGCCTCAAACTTTGTGAGTACCTATGGCATATTGCTATTTGGTCTTTAACAAACAAAGTTCAAAACGCCTCAAACCCTGCAAATATTTTCAACTATGATGTATAAAGTACCAGTGATAGGTTTTATATTAAAGGTCACTTATAATTTGTCCATTAGAATTAAGGACATTCCAACACAATTAATTAAAACAACATTTATCAATTTGTGAATTGTTGTAACAAGTAAGAGTACATTACATTAATTTGTACAATGAATGGAAGTCCATGAAAACCATGTAATAACAACCATCAATTCCATTAATGTAATAATTTTATAAATTTTTAAGTTAATATAATTTAGTAATAACTAATCATTTTTTCAAGAATGTAGTACTAGTTAGCAAATGTAAGACTAATAAAATAATATTTGGAATTTGAACAAATGTTGTAAAAAATGGTAATTCCAATAATGTAATAATACCTAACAATTGTTAATGTTGTAACATGATAATGGATGGCAATTGTAGGACTAATGTAATAATAATTGATAATTGCAATAATGTACCAATACATGTAACAATTTAACTAATTTGCAAAATTTGAAACATTAATGAATGTGAAGCTAATGAATGTTTATTTCATAATCAATATGTGTTCATAAGTTTGCCTCTTTGTCTTTTAAAATGATCAAAACAAGTGGCCTTTTCAAGGAAACATAGGCAATTAGAAATTATTATGAAAATTTGAAATTGTAATCTTTCAAATAGTTTACAATCATGAATTTCACTAATAAATTTATTAAAAAAACATGCAAGAATAAAATATCCTATTATTTCACAATGACAAATTTTTACCCTATTTTTTATAAATTTTCATACATTCAAAGGGTAAAAGCATGGTTAGGTGATTCACATTCAATGACATTTTGAAGTCACATCTTTCACTAACTATAATTCTTGCATTTAAAATAATTATCAAACTATAAATTGGATCATTATCCTTTATGATTTTGGTCACAAATATTAATAGACTTCTTAAAAATAACCCTAAACTTGTGATTGATCAAGAAAATGTTTTTTAAAGATTTCAATGTGATTTATGGAAAATAAATTGTAAAAAATGACGAAAATCATGACTCAAGTTAAATATTTAAATATGAAAAAAACTATATTGGAAAAATTTGAATGCATCTTATAATTAAATTATTCATTATATGGTGTTCTATTTTTTTATTTTAAAATTGATATTACAATGAATATTTTTTGAGTCCACATTTTTCATTTTTTATGTATGACAAACATAGACTTATCATCATTTTAAAAGTCCACAACATTGAGTCCAATTTAATTTTTAAAAAACTCATCCACAAATTTGATAGGATTTTTAGTAAATTCTATTGCAACATGGATAATGAAAAATTGAAAATTTTAATGTTTGATATGATTTTACATTTTAAATTCATTTATAATCCAAAAAAATTGCAAATGTGACAATCCAAATTGTCCACCTAATTGTGCTTTCATCCCAAAAATAGACTCGCCAATTCAAAAAATTCTCAACCCAAGATTCTATTATTTTTTAAACATTCAAAATATTAAAAAATAAAGACAGAAGAACAAAACGAAACAATGTATAGACTTTGATTGCATAATTCTTTCAACTTACAACCCCATGATGGCTTTATAATTTTTAAACATTCAAGTTGGAACACCACAACAAACATGACCATAACTTTAGTGTTATTTAAATAATGCTCAAACTTCAAAACCAAAGAAGAAAAAGACAAATCAAAACACGATGGCCTCCAACTAGTTCTACAATTTTTAAAACATTCAAATTTTATTGAATACCAAAATAGATATTGATTCACAAAGCTTTTAACTAGGCCTTAATTTTATTGTTCCTTAAACATTCAAAACTTAAAGACCATAAACAAAAAAAATGTTGATCAAATCAAGACAATACAAAAAGTTGCAAACCAATAAAAACATTGAAAACATAAATTAGTACTCTAATATTGACTATAAAATCACATGACTTCAACAATGAAATTATAGCACATGAACAAAACACAAAGAGGAGCACATCAATCAATTGTGTGAAACTTTGGAAAATTTAGAATTGTTTCATTTTTTATTTCACCCATAATTTCATCATTAAAAAACTTTCCGTTTTGTTGTAGGTTTCCTAAGAACACCACCTTTTAAACTCAAAACACACACTTCCAACATCACAATTAGTTATGTTGGCTAACAGTGTTGTTGCATGATGGATAGTAAAAAATAAACCACCACTTAAAACAACAATCAATTCAACAAAATACTAGAATAAATGTAAAATTACCTCATTTTTTTACTTTGTAATAGTTTACATTAGAGATTTTATGCATTCTACAATCTTTGACAATAAAATTAATCTTCCTCAAATAAACCAAAATCCACAATCAATTTCTCAATGTTCTCTTCAAGCAAAGAGTTTTCAAAATCCAAATATTCTTCCATTGATTTGACCCTTGAACTAATTGTGCGCCTTGATATGGGATTTTTTGGTCATTTTTTCACGATTAAAACTAGCTTCTCCAAATTTTCAATGCTAAGATGACAATGCTTCAATCCTTTGATAATCCCAACCATATTGAAAATCCTTCAAGTTTAAATTTGTGAACTCACAATGCCCATAATTTGTAATGCAAAAAAACCAACATTTGGGAATTGGTGTTCATGTTTTGCCCACCAATTCAAAGGAATGAAATCTACACTTGGCATAAGAATTTGTCTATAAAGCAACAACTTTGTCCTAAACATGCCATGACAACTTCCTTTAGGCTTTGTTTAAGTTAAATAACCAAAAACACTTAGTTCAAGCAAAACAATATCCAATGTTTCAACATTAAAAAAGGTTCATGTCAATTTGTTGTAGATAATTAACAATAGTGGCATCAAAATCTCATAATCCTATTTTGCCACAATTTACATTGCCATTTCAAGGTTTAGAGATAGTCCCAAATGAGTTGAAGATTTTTGAAAGCAAGTGTCCAACATAAGGACCAATATGTTATGTGCACTACAAGGCTGCAATGAGATGCATGCTAGAAATGGCTTCAACACACTTGTCATTTCAAGTTTCATAAGTTGGCCAAGATGATGCAACTCAAAATCAAAAGTCCCCAACCAAAAGCAAAAATCATCAAATTGTTAGACTATTATTTAAATCAATCATAAAAATTCAATTCAATTAATGAAAACATCAACATTAAATTCACAAACATTAAATCACATACTTACATGTTAATGGTCATTGTAAAATTCATGTTTTCAATCAACAACACATGGCAATTGGGTGGTAACAATTCCATAAAAAAACAACATATACCCTCAAAGTTAGTTTAACATGGATTATGTGAGCATTCGAATAAACATTTCATTGACTTATTCTATTAGGTGAAAACATGGTAATTAGACCAAAAAATACATCTACCTAAAATCCCATTTAAAAATATGATAGTTTTTTACATAAACACAAAAATGTAGATTGGAAGAAAATTTATGTTTCATTTTGAAAACATCTATCTCATTGGGTCTATGGTAAATCGAATATAAAATTTGAATTTTTTTTAGTATAATAAAAGTAGGTAACAAATATATTTGAAAATGATTAGCAAATATTTCTTTCAAACCTATTTTTATCATACAAATTGGATATATTTTGATTAGAATGTGAAAAAGATGAAAAGCCAAAAGTACATTTTAGGACTCCATTAATTCAAAAAAAATTAAATGCAATATTTCAGCCACTTACATTGACTTACTCAAAGGTTATAAAGTAGTTTGTGAACTTTGCTTGAATTTGAATGAATATATTTAAACCTACTTTAAAGATATATTTTTAATTTAAAGTTCTAACAAAATTGAAAAAAAAGTTCATATTAATCATTGAACTAAATAAGATAAAAACATAGTCAAAGGAGCCACCCAAGTGAATGGAAAATCTTTAAAACTTCATTTTTTCATGTTTAAAATATCAACAAGGGAAACATAATAATGTGGATTGTCATAAAGTTTTTGGAATATTTTTCATTAATTGATTTTTTTTTTAATAACCATTTTGAACACATTTGGTTCAAACTTGCTTTTGACTTTAAAAATTATAGATTTTGAAAATGAGGCTTTAACAAACATTATTCATATTTATGTGATAAAGGGTATGAATGCATAATATATATGATATGAAATCCATTTGTACTCAAAACGTATTTGTAACTGACATGTAGTGTTAAACTTGGTATCCAAAATACAAATTTAAAAGTTATAAACCAACATAGAAATGGCATGTGTCATGTGTAGTCCTTGTGAAAGGACTTTTACCTTGGTGCCTTTGGTTTTTTTTATCATATTTTCAACATTTCATCTAATAATATTTTAAATTCAATATATTAAAACCTACTTGATGACTACTTTTCATTTGTGTTGCAAGGAATATGAGTAGTTTAATTTTCCATGCTTGGACCCTACCACAACCTCAAGTTTGCAAACTAAGAATTTAATTTTACAATGCAAATGTTTATATCGAATAACCACAAATTATTGGCATCTTTAAATTGTAAGGTCTCTTTCAAAAGAATGATTTTGGAGGCAAATCTAAATCTTCACAAATGTTTTTAGCTTCTAAGGGCAAATAGATGCATTTTTGCACGGTCCTACCCATTCTTGCTTTCCCTTTTTGCTTTCTTTGTCCACATAATAGTTTTCTATAGTGATGTCTGTGCATCCTTTAAGGACGCCTCCTTTAAGGGACCGAAAACTTTTAGATCAAAATAACATATTGGCAACACTTGGGCATAATATGCTCATAACAATTGCTAGCATATGGTTATGACAACATCAATGAAATGTATGAGACAATATTTGTTAAGGCATTTGTGAAAGTGTTCAAGTTGGCACCTTCATCAACCTTGATGTAGGTTATTACCTTGTCACATCAATCAAAGCACTGAAATTTTTGCCAAAATAAAAAATAGAAAGAGAATGTTTCATAGAAAGGGAGTACTTTACTCCATACAGACTAGTAGGAAAGGGTATACTACTTTTTCATTGTTCTGAAAAGAATACCCAAGTTCATTTCACAAAGTTCAAGGGCTTCTACATATGTGTAATTACATTTTGAAGAGTTAGAATTCAATTCCTTGTAGATATATGAGACTTGTATTTGATTAGTTCGGAGCGTCTCCACTCAAACATCCTATTTGGGCCTCTACTGGCATTCACCACATCCAATCTAGAGTGTCAATTATTTCCTCATCGCCACTTGTAAACATGCAAAAATGAACAGTGTTTCAATTAGTCACCACCTGGGTCAATAGTTATGACTAGCCAATCAAAAGCAGTCCCACGTTCTTTGTCCATTTGAATTACTGCATCCTATGCTGTGCAAATTTAGAGGCCAAAAGTTTGGAGGTTTACAGTGTTTAATGACGGCACTTCATCTAAATTACAGGCCATTTTACTACTAAAGCTGCAGATGCCGCAATGAAATTTGAAAGGCTCTTCACACTGTCGTGAAGAGGGCTGCAGCAAATATCCTCATTACATTTACTAAAATTATCTGAACTTAATCCTCACTCGTGGGTGGTGAAAATCCACACAAATCTTCAACATCAAGTGGGAGGGAAGCCAGAATGCGACCATTCTTCATCTACTTTATTACACTCTGGTCACGATTGGAACTACTTTTCACCTTGAGCTGGTCTTGAACTGTGATCAATTGCAAGAGCCATAAATGTTATACAGCTCAATATGATTGCACTACATCTCCATATGAGATCTGACATTGATGATTGCCTCCACAATATCTAGTCTAATGGAAACTTGACACCTGGAGCTATAATTAACCTTTGCCAAATTAACCATCTAAGGAAGGTCATGGATATGGTCAGCTTGTGCTTGATGCTAGCATCTACTGACCTGGATGTACATGATCGAAGGATCAGATGTTTTCTATACACTTGACTTTGACCTAGCTTTCATAGACTTGTAGGAAATAGGAATCCATCAAAACAAATATAGTGTTCTTTGACCCCATGTTGAGATTGGGTATAAATACTATGAATTAACTTTCATCCAGTGATTCTTTTCTTTGAAGAAATGGCCTGAAACTCTGTGGATGAACTTGAGTACAAGCTTCAAGGATCTAGGCTAGTAGAAATCCAATTATTCCCATCTACAACCTGTAGCTGTCAATCCGCAAAACAGCTAGGACTCAGGAATCATGTATAAGTCCACTACAATTTTTTAATCTCCCCTTGATTACCTCGCATCAATCAGTGTGTCTCCAGTACTGCTGAGTATGTGACCCTGATAAATAACATTCTTACATCCAAGTTTAGTTGAATTTACTTTTGTCCAACCCCATCAATAAAACTAAAATTGCCAATGCAAATAAGTGGGACACTACTAATATCAACCCACCTCGACCAATCAAACTATCCAGCCAATCAATAGCAGGTGTTAGGCTCTGAAGTGACTTTAACGACCTTTCAGAGCATCTTGTGCAAAAATGCAGGGCCAAAACGAAAATTTGCTGAGATAAATCAGGGTGTTTTGACTTTTCTTCATTCAATTAATTTCTTTTGCAGGGCTACGTACTGAGCACCAGTGGAGCTGCTCTCATGTCCAACCCTTAAGCTTAAAATCCAATACAGTAAAACCCTTTTTATAATCACACCCATTTTAGTCACATTTTTTTTTGTCACACTTTTTTTTTAACCATCTGTTTTGGTAAGAAACATCATTTTTTTAGTCATTATCACAGTTATTAATAGCACAAAACATTTGCAAAACTTCCTTAGTAAATGTGATTATAACGGAGAAAGTTAACGGAGAATATTAGGGTTTTGTAATTTGTAGTTCCCTTGGCAATATTAATGTTGATTTGTGTTCAAGTTGTGCAAGTTAACATTATGAATCTAGTTCAAGTGAAAAGAAAGAGACAACAACTTTCTAGTTGACAAGATACACAAGGAGATCAAATTCAATGTAGATTGTCACATTAAAATAGATAAAAATTGTAACCTTCTTAAAATGTAATGATGTATAGTAGAGGTTAGAATAACCCATCTTGGAAATTTAAACAATTAGAACCTTCATTCTAACATTAAAAGACTATTTTACCAAAAAAAAAAGAACCTATAATAACAACCTTTAAGAGCTTGTATGGAACGTCACACTATGCACGTTTGAATCACAATTCTTTAGTGTCACCCAAAAAAAAAAAAACAGTGGTCACCAAGGGTGTGATTATAAAGGGGGTTTACTGTAGACCATCATGAAACTAAAAGAGCATCCCCAGTGGTGCGAGCAGTATGTGACCCTCCACCTTAAAATGGGTGAACAACATTTAAAACATGGTGGTTTGGCTCAGCAAAATGGTTTTGGCCTAGCACTTTTGCACAGTCTTTTGGAAAAAGGCACAGCACAGCTGTGTACCTGTCGGAGAAGAGGGTAATAAATATGATCTGACTGCTGGTCCCTGCTTATGATTGGCCAATCATAATGATTGGTCCAGGTGGTTTGCTACTAGGCGGGGTTGCAAAAAGTAAATAACTGAACTTGGTTGTGAGAAATATACGCACATATTGAGCGCTGCTGGGGATTGGGGATGCTCTAAGGTACAGATCCTATATAGTAAAGGAAGGTTGAAGCCTCCCTTAACTCCGCTCACGAACGGACAGTGGCTACGGAACGGGAAGGAACTAAACCAGGAAGAAGAAGAAAAAAAACCTTTGGACAAAGGATATGACTGACGTAAAGACTACGGAACGGGAAGGAAATAAACCAGGAAGAAGAAGAAAAAAAAACCTTAGGACAAAGGATATGACTGACGTAAAGACAAGTATATACCTTTGGACAAAAGATGTGACTAACATAAGGTGT
>Ga0116229_10012300_pt1 | contig 12366 bp, 11 predicted proteins | sample S1TSphgellanicum_3_FD_87313 | JGI IMG/M metagenome (GOLD analysis project Ga0116229, IMG submission 87313) | Host-associated microbial communities from peat moss isolated from Minnesota, USA - S1T2_Fc - Sphagnum magellanicum MG | ecosystem: Host-associated > Plants > Peat moss > Unclassified...
CTTCGGGCGTCGTGAACAGGCGGATGACCGTGAAGCGAGGTTCCGGTCCCATGTCGAACCAATGACGCATGCCGGCGGGCACGCTGATCAGATCATTGCGTTCGCACAACACCATGTGCACGCGAGCCTTGGCGTGCAGATAGAACATGGCGGCGCCGTCGACGAAGAAGCGGACCTCGTCATCATCATGGGTGTGCTCGGCGAGAAACTTCGCGCGCAGCTGCTCGCGCTGCGGATGATCCGGCAGGCAACGCAGCACATCGACGGCCTGAAAAGCTTGGGTGCACTCCAGTCGCTCGATCTCACCCTGATAGGCGGCCAGAATGTCCGCGTCCTGATCGGTGGGCGCGAGCGGTTTGAGCGCCGCCCAGCGCTCGAACCGGACGTTGATCCCGGCCAACCCCTCGCGGATGAGCGCTTCGTCCGTCGTGTCGAGTTCCAAGACTTGCGGGGCTTCGTCGCGATAGATGGTCAAGCGGCTCATGCAGTGTCTCCTGAAGTGATTCTATGTTCTGCGGCCGACTCGCAGCATCTCAAGTTCGCAGGTCATCATCAGCTCGAGCGCCTCGACCACACGCTCGGCTTCCTCGACGGTCCCGCCCCATGCGTAGATGCCGTGTCCGCGCAGCAGCAGCGCCGGCGGCATGGGTTGCAGCGCCATGAGCCGAGCCTCCACGGTGCGGGCAAGCGCCGGCATGTCCTGGGAATTATCGAACACCGGTATCACGACCCGGGTGTCATGGGTCGACACTCCGGGCAGCACTTTGAGCGTTTCATAGCCTTCGAGCACGACATCCGCGCCCGGTGCCAGGAGCCGGCTGAGCGTAGTCGAGGCCACGGAGTGGACATGCAGCACCGCCTCCGCCCGGGCGTAGCGGCGATAAATGCCGGCGTGCAGCGCGGCCTCGGCCGATGGCGGTTTCGCGTCGAGCGCATGGCCGTCGAGGTCGATTTGGGTCACATCCTCGTCCGCCAAGCGCCCTTTGTGGCGTCCGGAAACCGTGATGGCGATGCGCCCGTCGTCGAGCCGCACCGAATAGTTGCCGGTCGTCGCCGGAGCGAGACCCCGGGCATCCAGGCGCCGTCCGACGGCCAGAATTTCAGTGATGGCGGAAGAGCGGGTGAGCGGCATCGGGCGACAGTGTCACCCGAAGTGGCCGTTGCGCACAACCGAGGCTCTCAACGGTCACCGACACGTCGTCTCAAATGGAACTGAAGCGCCCGATGGTCGGCGCGCCGGCACGCGCCGTCGTGGTCTCGACGGCCTGCTGTACGGTCTGAAAAATAGGACTGCTCCTGCCGATTGCCGGAAAGAGCAATTCGGCCGTGCGATACGCCTCTTCGAGATGCGGGTATCCCGACAGAATGAAAGTCTCCACCCCGGCATCCCGGTATTCCGATAACGCCCGGGCAATGTTTTCGGGGCTGCCGACGAAGGCCGTGCCCGCGCCACCGCGCACCAGTCCGACGCCCGCCCATAGGTTCCGGCCGATCCGCAAGCTGTCCCGGTTGCCATGATGCAAGCGGGCCATGCGTCGCTGGCCGACCGACTCCGACGCGGCGAATCCGGCCTGCGCTTTGGCAATTTGCTCATCCGTGAGATGCGCAATCAAGCGATCCGCCTCGCGCCAGGCCTCCTCTTCCGTGTCGCGTACGATGATGTGAGCACGCAAGCCGAACCGCACGCGGCGACCGCGAGCCTCGGCCTGCCGGCGGACGTCTGCGAATTTCTCGCTGACCTCCTCGGGCCGCTCGCCCCACGAGAGGTACACGTCCGCGTGCTCGGCAGCCACCGCGCGGGCTTCCTCGCTCGAGCCGCCGAAGTAGATCGGCGGATAGGGACGCTGCACGCTCGGCAGCAGCGCCTTGCCGTTCTCGACCTGAATATGCTTGCCCTCGAAGTTCACGGCATCGCTGCCGAACGCGGCGCGGAAAACCTCGAGCCATTCGCGGGTCAACTCATAGCGTTCCTCGTGCGACAGAGGCAAGCCCTCGAAGTCGAACTTTCCCGAGCCGCTGACCACGTTCAAATTTGCGCGTCCATTGCTGATGCGATCGAGCGATGCGTTGATTCGAGCTGCCAGAATCGGCGAGATCAGTCCCGGGCGCACCGCCACAAGAAAACGCAACCGGCGCGTCAGGCTCAACAGAGCGCTGCCAATCACGATGGTGTCCTCGCTCAAGCCGCCGGTGGGTAACAACACCCCATCGAATCCCAGCGAGTCGGCGGCTTGCGCGACGCTTGCCAGATACGCAAAGCCGTTCGGCCGGGTCGCCGCGCCGAGATGACGGCCATCGCCGGCGCAGGGGATGAACCAAAAAATCTCGGCAGGCGTCGTCTGTCCACGCATGGTCATCGATGATACCGCATGCGGCAATAATTGATCACTACAGATCCCGCTCGAGTGCCCGCTCGATCGCCGCGCGCGGCGATTTTCCTTGCAGGTAAAACCGATGCCACGAAGGCCAGTCAACATCTTCCAGGCAGATATGCCGCAACGCTTCTCCGCCGAAGTCCTCTTGCAATAGCGTCACGATCTCGCACTGCCACTGTTCCCACGTCTGCATTTTTGTCCCGCTTTCCATCATCCAGGTCACTCGATGCTGTGATGCGACGCAGCTTGCAGTTGGCCGCGCCAGCTTAAGTGGATGCTGTCACCGCGGGAAATAATGGATCGGCAGAAGCTAATGCCGCACAGACCAGGTGCGCGAGGATCGCCGGAGCGCCCTCGTGAAGCAATATGGCGTGAAGTATACCTGCCTGATCGCGGGCGCCGAAGGCCGTTCCCACGACCGCGACTGCGTCGGTCAAAACACCGGCAAAATCGCACCGCCAAACTGGCTAAGAATGAACTCGCGTACCTCATCGCTCTGATAGGCGGCAACGAGTGTCTTGAACACGGGCTTGTCCCTGTCGCGGGTGCGTACCGCAATGACATTGCCATAGGGGTTATTGGTTCGACTTTCGATGGCGATGGCATCTCTTTGCGGATTGAGCTTGGCCTGCAACGCGTAATTGGTGTTGATGATCGCGGCGTCCAGGTCCGGCAGGCTGCGCGGCAATTGGGCCGCATCGAGTTCGCGGAATTTGAGCTTCTTCGGGTTGGCGATGACATCGCGCACGCTCGGCAGAATGCCGACGCCGTCGCGCAACCTGATCAGGCCTTGCTGTTGCAAGAGCAGAAGGCCACGCCCACCGTTCGACGGATCGTTCGCGATGCCGATCGACGCGCCGTCGGGCAGGCCTGCGACATTCTTGAGTTTCAGGGAGTACAGTCCGATCGGCTCGACGATGGTGTCGGCAATCGCCACGATTTGATAGCCGCGGCTCTTGATCTGGTTCTCCAGGAACGGCCTGTGTTGGAACGCGTTGGCATCGAGATCCCCGCCATCGAGTGCCGCGTTCGGCAACAGATAATCGTTGAAGACGACCACCTCGACATCGAGACCTCGTCGCTTCGCGACTTCCTTGACCTTGGCCCAGATGAGCTCGCCGTCGCCGCCCGAGACGCCCACCTTGAGCCGGTCCTGCGCGCTTGCGGCTGCGGATATCGTGATTGTCAGCAAGCCTGCGGCGATCGCCGCGAGCGTGTTCTCCATGACTTTGGTCCTCACTAGAGCCTACGATTCAAGCGGCGCGCAAGCAGATCGCCGCCGATTTGCACGCCGGATACGATCACGATCAACACCACGATCACGCCCACCATGATGCCGGTTTCAAACCGCTGATAGCCGTAGCGGATGGCGAGATCGCCGAGGCCGCCGGCGCCGACCGCTCCAGCCATCGCGGAGGCGCCGATCAGCGTGACCAGCGTGACGGTAAAGCCGGACACCAAACCCGGCAGAGCCTCCGGCAGCAACGCTTCACGAATGATCTGCCAGCGCGTCGCACCGAGGGCTCGCAACGCTTCGAGAAGCCCGCGATCGACCTCGCGCAAGCTCATTTCCGCCACGCGCGCGTAATAGGGGGTGGCCGCGATGGCCAGGGGCACGATGGCGGCCGTGGTCCCGATCGTCGTGCCGACGATGAGACGCGTGAACGGAATCAGGGCGACCAGCAGGATGATGAACGGCGTGGACCGAAACGCGTTGACGATAGTGCCAAGCACGCGATTGAGGAGGGGGTGACGCCAGACCCCATCCTCGTGTGTGATCACCAACAGCACGCCGAGCGGCAAGCCCAGTGCCAGCGAAAGCGCGCCAGAGACTCCCACCATGATGCCGGTCTCGCCCAGTGCCGTGGCGAACAGCTGGATATCATCCTCCGACATAGCCCAGCACCTCGAACTCAATTGATTGTCGTTCTGCCCTCGCCAGCAGGGTGCGAATTGCGCCTTCGCTATAGCGTACCGAGAAAGTCACGGTTCCGACCGGATGGCCCCCCACGCGATCCACTTCCGCATGGACAATGTCGGTCTGCCAACCGGGATCGACCGCCAACAGCGCGAGGACAGCGGCATAGTGTTCCGCGCCCGACCCGTCGACTCGCAGCAGGCAGCGTCCGCCTGCCACGGGCTGGGGGTGCAGGGCCTTGACCAAGGACTCGGGGAGCGGTGGCCGGACGCCTCTCAACATCCGCCGTGTCAACTCCGCACGCGGATGAGCGAACACCTCCCAGACGGTGCCCTGCTCGAGAATCCGACCGTGATCCATCACGGCAACGCGATCGCAGATTTCGCGGATGACGCTCATCTCATGGGTTATCAGCACGATGGTCACACCGAGCCTGCCTTTGAGCTCCTTCAGCAGCTGCAGAATCGACAGCGTGGTCTCCGGATCCAATGCGGATGTGGCCTCATCCGACAGCAGCAATGCCGGTTTTCCCGCCAGGGCTCGAGCGATGCCCACCCGCTGCTTCTGGCCGCCGGACAGCTTCGCGGGGTACACGTGCGCCTTGTCACGGAGTCCGACCAGGTCGAGCAGCTCCCACACGGCATTCGAACGCGCAGCGCGCGGCTGGCCCGCGAGCTTGAGCGGCAGCTCGACGTTTTCGAAAACGGTCTTCATCGAGAGCAGATTGAAATGTTGGAAAATCATCCCGATCTTGCGCCGGATGCCATTGAGCGCCGTCTCGTCCAAGGCGGAGAGGTCACTGCCGTCGACGATCACGCGACCGGTATCGATCCGCTCCAGGCCATTGATCGTGCGGATCAAGGTCGATTTCCCGGCACCGCTGCGGCCGATGATGCCGAAGATCTCGCCGCGTTGGACTTCAAGGCTCACTTCGTTCAGGGCCACGACGGATCCGAACGCCCGGCCGATCGACTCCAGGCGGACGATGGCGTCCCCGGCGGTCACGCGCGACGCATGACGTTGTCGCTGAACCGTTCCATCTCTTCCAGTTGCGGACTGAACTGCAGCAGCAGTAAATCGACTCCCGCTTCGGCGAACTTGCCGACCTGATCCTGTATCTGGGACGGAGTACCCACGAGCCCGCTGCGCAATCCGCGGTTGGACACCGAGTACTCCTCGATTGACATGGACTGTTCGAGTTGCGTCCCCTGCAACCACTGCTGATAGTTCGCATAGCCTTTGGCGTTCTGCTGCACGTTGGTGATGCGCTCGAGTTCGCGCTTCACCTCGCGATCGGAGTCGCGGGTGAACGCGTATCCGGAGACGCCGAATTGCATACGGCCAAGTCCGAGCTTGTCGCGCCGCTCGCTCATGTCGGCTATCTTGGCCGCCACATGTGCCGGGGAATCACCGTGCATGACGTAGGCGTCACAGGATCGCGCGATCAGATTTTTTGCCGCTTCCGATTCACCACCTGCGTAAATCGGCGGGCGCGGCGTGCGAATGGGTTTGGGTTCCAGCACCGTCTCTTGCGTCCGATAGTACCTGCCCGTGTGGCTGTAGCTCCGTTGCGACCAGACTCCGTTCACCACTTCCAGCCACTCGGCCGTGCGGCCATAACGGTCGTCGTGCCGCTCGAAGTCGACGCCGTACATCCGCGCCTCTTGTTCCCACCAAGAGGACACCACATTGAGCGCCAGCCGTCCATTGCTGATGTGATCGATATTGGCGGCTTGCTTGGCGAACAGAGCGGGCGAATGAAAGGTCGGACGTACGGCCACCATCAATTCGAGCGTGCTTGTAACCGCCGCCAGCGCGGCGGCGGTCGACCATGCATCCAAGCTCGGGGCATCGATTCCCTTGATGTCGTTCAAGTTCAATTCGGCGATGAGCGAGAGATCGAAGCCGATCTGTTCACTGCGTTGGGCGAGCCTGCGGGTGTAATCCCAAGTCGCCGCCATCCGCTCATCGTCCACATTGCGCAGCCAGCCGCCGAACACCGGCATCCAATAGCCGTAGCGGATGCCTCGTTTATGCAGCATCGCGCAGCTCCTGCTCCAGAAAGTCCGCCAACCGTTTGGTCGGGTCGAAGCCGATCACTCGTGGGGCGTCGGCGACGAAATTCGACAACGCATTGATGTCGTAGTAGTAGAGCTGACCGTCGCGATCATCGACGAGGTACTCGATTCCACCGACGTCGATGCCGGCGGCGCGCACGATGCGCTCGACGGCGTGAATGACCTCCGGCGGCGGCTCGTAGCCGTCCACCTTGAGTCCTGCCTTCGCCGACTCGACGGCACAGGCGTTATCGAGCATCTGACCCGACGCCGTTTGGCAGATGTCGGCCGGACACAGATCGAACGTATCGCCGCTCAGATGCACCCGGATGCCGTACAGATATTTCCCGCCCAGCGTCTCCACACGAGTGATGAATCCACCGCGAGCCGGGACGAATTCCTGCACCAATGCAATGTGATCGTAGCCCAGATCGAGCCGTCCGCCGGCCGCCGCCTCCGCCAGCTGCCGGCTCGAGTCGAAGCGGGCGACGCCCTTGCCGCTGCCGCCGATATTGGGTTTGACCACGATGGGGAAGCGCAGTCCTGCGGCCGCCGCCACTGCGTGCCCGGCGTCATGGATGACGCGGGTGGGAATGAAGCGCAGGTCGAGCGATTTCAGCAGCGAGGCTTGTGAGGCCTTGGAGATTTCGTAGCGGAAGGCTTCGGCACCATTGATCACTCGAATACCCTGCCGCTGCAAATGCTCCAAATATGCGAGCGAGTGAAAAATTCCGGAACCGTGCTCACGGCTGGCGGCGGACGGGCTCATGCGGTTGAACAGCACGTTGAAGGAGGGCCGTGCGGCACCCACGTCATAAAAGTGGTCGGGTATGAAGACCTTGTCAAAAGGAACGCAGCGACGCTCCAATTCGGCGAAGAGTTGCGCGAACCATTGAGGGTGTTCGTAGAGAAACACGAGTTTCGCCACGTCGGATCGAGGCCGCGCGGATCGGAAAAGCTCTGGCGAAATCATCAACGCTCCGACATTAGGGATGCTTCCTTAGTATACCGCGAGGCGCCCGAGCGATTTGAGCATGAAGGCATGCCGCGGATCGCTGCCGCACTCGTTCCGCTAATGCGCCAAAGGCTGAGCTGGGAGTTCGCGAGGTCCGGCACTACGCTGGCGTATTGCGCGCGATCGGAACTGGATGGTGGGTGAGTCGAGCAGAGTATTGGTCACCGTACACAGGGGTTGGGCCCGTGCCGTGATCTGCCTCGCGAGCGGCTCCGTAATGCCACTGCCGAAAATGGCCACAATGGAAATGGGGCTCAGTAGGTTCTCGGCGGAACCAATTTCTTTATCGCCCATGACCACCACTTCGAAGCTGATGTTGCTCAACTTGCGCCGCTTGAGTTCGGCGCGACAGCTGAGCGCGAAACAGCTCGCGATCGAAATCAGAAGGTATTGAATTGGCGTCAGATTCTCCGGCGCCCCCATGACACCCCGTCCCAAGGGGCGATCATCGCAAAATAGCGTGAGCGGCGTCTGGCCCGCCGAGACTGCGTTTACCGTCCAGCGCTTGAGCGGCTTCGTCATCGTGCTCTCCGGAAAGAAAACGGGGTGCTTTCGGGCTGGAGCCCAGATGGGGTAGGCGCGCGTCGCAGGGACGAGATGAGGTCGACGGGGGAGTCTGGCTGATCAGGGGCTGCAACGCGCGCTACCTTGGGACTTAAGGTATCGCAACCGCCAAATTTGACAACTACAACTCGGTTCTGTGGGTATGCAAAAAACGCGTGTCATACCGGACCGGGCGCCGGCAGGGCCGACAAGAATGCCGACACATCGGCCGCCGACCGCAACGGCAATTCGATTTGCGGCAAATGCCCTACCTGCGGATAGAAGATCAGCACGGCGCCGGAGATCGCCGCTGCGAATTTCTTTGAGCTCGCAGGCTCAATGATCACATCGTTTGCGCCGTGCAGTATCAGCGTAGGCACTTTGATCGCGCCCAAGGTCGCGGGCGTCGCCAGGAACAGCGCGCCGATATTGATGTCCATGAGAATCGCCCGATGCCCGGGGGCGCGCTGAAACTCGGCCCAGCGGTCGACGAATGCCGGTGTGATCAGCGATTTATCGTAGACATCGGTCTTGAGGCCCTGCTCGATCAGCGGTCGGTTGTCGATATTGCGCAACAGCGCTCGTCCGAGAGGATATCGAAGAATGCGGAACGCGAGCGGAATCCTGGCGGGGGGCTTCTCAGGGGGCCATCCGGCGGCGTCGACCAGAATCAGCGCGTCGATCAGCCGCGGATGGCGTACCGCCAGTTGCCACGCAGCGGCTCCGCCCAAGGAATTGCCGGCGACGGCGAATTTGGGCAATGCCAGCTTCGCCGCAAACTCCGCGACGAAGTCGGCGAGCCCTGCCCCGGTCAATTGATAGCCCGGCGGCGCCCGCGTGAGGCCATGACCCGGAAAGTCGAGCGTGATGACGTGAAAGCGCCCTTTCAGCTCGCGAACCCAGACCTCCCAACTCGTGTAGGAATCCCCGAATCCGTGCAGCAGCACGAGAGTCGGGGCTCCGCGGTCGCCATCCTCCTGATAGTGCACGTGGAAGCCGCCCGCTAAATCCACGAAACGCGACGAGGCGTCCGTGTAACGCGCCTCCAATTGCTCATACGGAATATCGGGTCCGCGTAATTTGATCCACGCGGCCAAAAGCAACACGAGGATCACCGCGATGACGATACCGAGACTCTTCAACAAACCGATGATCCTCGATGCCCTCGGCATCAATACTTGTAGCTGAAGCGGATTCCGACCGTCGCCGGTTCACCCGCCTCGGCAACCTCGGTCCCCGGGAGGAAGAAATTCCGCGTCACATCATAGTACTTGTTGAAGATGTTGCGTCCCCACAGTGTCACTGACCAGGACCTGCCGGCCGCCGGCGCGAGCGTCACGTTCGCATTCGCGAGCCAATATTTCGGGATCGTGAAGTCGTTGCTGCCCAATAGATAAAACTGGCTATAGGTATCGTGAAAGCTGTAGTTTGATTCCACCGTGAGCTTGTAGTCGCCGGCGTTCAAGGAATAAGCGGCATCCCCGCCATAGCTCCACTTGGGCACGGAGAGCGGTCGGCCGTCGTAGTCGACGTTGCTGCTGTCGAGGAGAGTTTTCGTGTAATACCCTTCGACGAAGCCCGCGTACTGCGAAATCGACACGCCCTGAAAAGGATGCCACTCGATCTCCGTCTCGGCGCCGCTGAGACGCGAATCCGCGTTCACAAAACGGCCGATGAAGGACTGCGACAGCGTGTCGAAGACCTTGCCGAGGATCTGCTGGTCGCGATAGCGATAATAAAAGACAGCGGAGTCTACGCGCAGCGTGCTCGTGAGGTCGGACTTCTCACCGAGCTCGAAGGCCGAGAGTTTTTCGGGCTCGAACGGGTCGGCCGCGGGAGCCGTGGTTGTGTTGTGGGCCGTGAACCCTCCCGACTTCACGCCGCGGCTGATGCTGCTGTAATAGAGCGTACCGACCGTTGGCTGGTAGTCCAACTCGACCTTGCCCGAGGGTAGGTTGGACGTCGTGGAGCGCGATTGCGGACCCGTGAATGAGGGAATCGCCGGCAGCAGCAGACCCGTGTTCAAATCCTTGAGCTCGCGTGACTCATGGTCTTCACGCACCCCGACCACAGCCTTCCAGGTGTCCGAGAACCGGTAGTTAGCTTGGGCGAAGACGCCCAGCGAGTTTGCGACCTGCTCGTAGCGCGTGAGCGCGATCTGCGGGGTCGTGCCTGGTGGAAAGCCGATGTCAGAATCGGAGAAATCCGAATAGAAATTTTCGATGAGATCCTGATCCGAATAAAACACGCCGCTCACCCAGTTGAACGGGCCGGCACCGGTCGAGGCGAGACGCAGTTCTTCTGAGAACACGTCCAAGTCGCTGTTGAAGAACTCGTCCGAGTCGTAGTAGGAGGTCGCATCCCAATCGCCGTATTCGCGGCGAACGAGCTTGTTGTAGGCTGTGATGCTGGTGAGTCGTGCGCCGCCAAAGTCGACGTTCACCGAAAGGTGGACGCCGTTATTGCTGTCGTCGAGACCCGGTTTTGCGCCCGGTGAGAGTCCGATGTACTTGGCGAACACGGGATCGAGTTTCCAGCCGGTGACGTAGGGCGAAGTATCCGCGGGGATCTTCGGACCACCGTCACCCGCGTTGTACGGGATATAAGGCTTGATCAATTGCAGGCCCGTCTCGTCGGACTTGTCCAAGCTCAAATGCACGCCGAGATGTGCACTCAAGGCCTCGGAGGCATTCCATTGCAGCTGGCCGCGCAACGCGATTTTGTCTTTGTCGCCGAGGTGCTGGCCGGTATCCCGATTGTATTGCCAGGCGCCGCCCTGCTCAGTCGCAACCGCCAAGCGCCCGAGCAGTCCGTTCGTAATCGTGCCCGAGACATAGCCCTCCGCATTGACCTCATTGTGTGAGCCGTATTCAAGGGTCGCACCGGCATGCGTGTCGGCGGTCGGTTTGTTCGTGATGAAATTGATCTCCCCGCCGGTGGTATTACGTCCATAGAGCGTGCCCTGGGGACCGCGGAGGACTTCGATGCGCTCGAGATCGAACAGTTGGCCCTGAGTCTGGATCGGCAGCGCGTAGGCCACATCGTCCAGACTCACGCCGACCGGGGAGGCGTTGTTCGACGTGTAATCGAGAAATCCCACACCGCGGATACGAAACTGCGGTTGACCAGAACCGAACGCCGGCTCGACCTGCAAGCTCGGCACCGCATTTTGCAAGTCATCGACGACCGTAACGGACTTGTCGAGCAAGCTGTCACCGGACAGCACCGAGATCGCGATCCCCACCGCCTGCGCGGGTTCCTCGCGGCGTTGCGCGGTGACGACCACGGCCTCGAGACCGTCCTCATCCGCCAGACTCAAGGAGACTCTCAATAGCGCGGCCGCTGCAAAACTCCATCGCGCAAGACGCGAAAACATCCACTGCTCCTGGTGACACGGACCCATAAGGCCGTGAGTTCATGATCACGGCGCGCAGCGGCGCTGTGAACTGCCAGTTTTCGATTGCGTTATGCGCGTTTTGGTATCAGCGCTCGCTTTCAAAACCGGAGGTCACCGAGCGACGGACGCTCAACTTGCGCGTGAGCAAAGCTTCGATTGCCACGCAGGCCTGCAGGAACTCTTAACCATTGCGCGATTTTCGCGAACGCCGATCTGCGCAAGCGTGCAGACGCTAAGGAGATCTGCAGGGTCCCTTTATCGGCCTGGTCTTTGTCAGTGCTCGCAAGCACCCAGCAAAAAAAAAGCCCTCCTCCATTCCGTCGCCGTTCAAGCTGAAGGCGCCGAACCGTGCAGAGGGTTCATCCGAGCCACTCACGAGCACATCGCCTCATGCGGTCAAACCGACACATATGCGATTCCAACAGTTTAGGAGTATTAAATAGGTAATTAAATCATATTAGTATTCTAGTATCCTCGACTCACTAGAACTCCGTCAGGGACGCCGCAAGTGCCATCGCGACATCTGCAGGTCGAGCACTTGTGAGCGCGCGCTTACGCCTGACAGCGCTACTGGCTGGCAGAACGCGGTTTGAGTTAGGGCCAACCTTATGGCTTCACCAGCATCACAGCGAGACCATTCTTATGAGCTCAGAACTCCCGCAACAAGTATCCGAGGCGCCCGCAGGCAACGCCCAGCAAACAGCCGACGACAAGCGTGACAACGGCGCAACCGGTAACCCGGGACGTTCCGGCGATGCCACGCGCCAGCAAGCCACTGTCCTGGTACGCGGAGAGACGCTCAGCGACGGGAAGCCAAAGTCAGGGACGAGTGAATCACCGACGCAGGCCAAGGAAACCGCGCCGCGAAAGGCAGTCTCGGAAATCAAAGTCAAACAGCAGAATCGTCTGCCCGCACTCGATGACGACACTGATGTCGGGGTTGCAAAAGAACAAGTCGTCATTCGAGATGGCAAAGCCGATTTAGCGTTCAACGGAACGCTGCTCGCTTCCGCAGCGCCGTCCGCGGCACCCACTGGGCACTGGCAGGAGTATCGAATTTA
>Ga0116229_10012302_pt1 | contig 12365 bp, 6 predicted proteins | sample S1TSphgellanicum_3_FD_87313 | JGI IMG/M metagenome (GOLD analysis project Ga0116229, IMG submission 87313) | Host-associated microbial communities from peat moss isolated from Minnesota, USA - S1T2_Fc - Sphagnum magellanicum MG | ecosystem: Host-associated > Plants > Peat moss > Unclassified...
ATAATCACATGGTCCCCCATGTGATTTCACATAAAATAATCACAAGGAAACATAATCACATGGTCCCCCATGTGATTCCACAATTAATCACAAGGAAACATAATCACATGGTGCACATGACTTTCACATAAATTAAGATGTGAAAGTCAATGCACCATGACCAAATTATGGAATCTTACCACTCAACTTACCCCTTTAAACAATTACCTAAATAATTGTGTAATTACATCAAGTTACATGTTCACTGCCTTATAAGGTAGGTGCTTCTACTCATATGGAGGGCATTATGAATTTTTGTACAACAATTTTATTTTTTTTGGGTAGCAAAAGAGGTTTCCATACCAAATTATAATGCCTTTTATATGAGTAGAAGAGCTCATGAATCATAGTAGGACAACAACAAATATTGTCGTTGAATAGTTCCCTTGGAAGGGAGGTGTTCTCAAAAGGCAAGCCTGCCATTGGCCTGAGGGATCAAGCCTTTCTTCTAGAACACCCTGCCGCTATTGGGCCGTTACCCTACATGAAAGACCTCTGATTTTCTTTTATTGTGTTTAAATTCATTATAGAGTATAGTAGCTTAAGGGATTTTCGCCCCTAGGTCATAGGTCTATTCTTATATGATGATTTTTGAAAGATGAGACTTTGGCTTGTGTTGAAACTTGAGATTAGATATAGAGTTGTAATATCTTGAAGGATTTCGCTTTGTGTTAAAGGATTTTTAAAAATTATTTTTTTGCATGGTGAAATATTTGAGTTTTCATAATTCTTCTTTTGCATTAAGATACTTTTTAATCTAAATGGCAAGGCCACAATGTGACACACCCCTTGTTCTTCATTTTCCATCAGTTTGTCATTGGGGCCACTTATCGAATTTCACTCTTCTTTTTTGCTTTCATCATGTGTGCGTCGTCAACAAGTCTGGTGACTCCTGAGCCACTGAAACCATTGAATTTTTTCTCCATTCTTACACGGCACCAACACCTAAACTAACTTGTGATTGTCCTTAGCCACTTATTTTTGTCATTTTGTCCCTCAGTTGCATGAACCATTGAAAGCCGGCCTAGTGTGTAGCCCACTTGATTTGGGAAAAATATTCTGACACAATTCACATTAGCCCACAATTTCCCCTAAAATTTGAAACAAGAAACAGAAGTCTTTAGAAATCCTACATACACAACTTTCTTTTTGTTTCTCTGTGAGGGATCTCCACCAGGAGAAGAACCCTAAGCACCCTCCTACTTTTATATGTTCCCATGTTCCCATAAAATGAGAGCTGTTTATGTGTGCAGAGGTTGTGTTCTTGTGAGGTTTGGGAACACCCTCTGGCTCACACTTCACCTGGGCCTACCACTCATACAGGAAACTCTCGTACAATATTCACCAGAGAGAAGCCATGAATCTCCTGCTTCCACCTAATGTGTAACCCACTTGTCCAAGAAGTATTCTTCCCCCCATGTCACATAACCCACCAACAATTCTTAAAAATTTAATACAAGAGAACCATAGCCTTTTGACATCATGCTTTCACAAGCAATCATAACTCTAGATTTGTCCTAGTCTATAGCCCACTTGTCCAAAAGTGTGCCCATAGCTCACAAAAACCGCAAATTAGGTCTAACATTTGAAACAATCTGATCCAACTGTAGAGCCAGTCTTAAATCCCACTTTCACCAAATATTTGCCCCTTTGTGACCCACTTTGGGTTTTTCTTTTTTGGCTTGGACTTGAGTCCTTTCTCTTTGTTCTTTCTTTCCCCCTTTATTGGGTGCTTTGTTTAATGGAGTTTGCCAGGGTTTCATCAGTCAATCTCCTGCTTGGGAACTTTAGTAATTACTAATCTCAACAGCTATAGATGTTGACTATTTCAATCCTTTCCCCTTTTCAAATGAAATTATTCTAATATCTTCTTGCCTTTGGCCAACACTAATTTTTTTGTCAGGAACATTGTTTCTTCTGAAAGCATGAGGGAGACAATTGGTGGATTGTCCATTGTGAACAAACCAATCGTCCTCTTAGGGTAACGCCATCAGAGCGGGGCTTCCCCAAAATAAGCACTCACCTGAGGCAGAGCTGTGTTGGGGTGGGAGGGGGAACACCCCACTCCAAGGGGATCAACTCACAAAGAACTACGAAAAAAAAAAAAATCATTTTTTTTCCTCAAGGGCTGAAATTTTGTTTCCAAAACACTGGGTCACCTTGCACAAATGAAAAAAATCTGGCTCTGTAACTTTACCTCCAAATACACTAAAAGAAGTCTGGTAGGTCTTTGGGTGGTAAGTTGCAATACTGAAATGCTTGTATAATAGAATGAATAAAAACAAAAGCAAGTCCAAATATCCATATGTACATGAAATGAACATAACAGGATTTGAAGATTTGAAAACTTTGTAAATAACAAAAACCCAATTTGATCCCAATACCATAATCTAGAGTCAGTTTACACATTGACAAACAGATAATTTTTTCTTTCAAAAAATCGATTCACTTTTATGAATTGAAATTATTGGATTTTTCATGATCTATTATGATATTTTCACATGAGTAGTAAAGTTATTCAGAGTGCAGAGTATGATAAATTATGATCATTTCCAACATGTCAACTTCATATTTTCACAAAAATTCATTTCACTATTTTGAGGATTATTTCATGACAAAACTGACCTGAGCTTAGGGTAGTATTTACTTGTTTCTTCCCAAGCCTGGTAGCCAAAGAAAGAAAGTCCCCTTTCCTTATTTGATATGCTTCTTGCGACAGGAGGGGGTTGGGGAACTTGATGTTCCCCTTGTGGGGGCCCTCTTAGGTGGTTCATTTGTTGTCTTGGACATGGGTATTTCCATTTTTTTCCTTGTTTTCCCCTTCTTCTTTTTTTGGGTGCTTTGCTTTGTTTAATTTATGGTGGGCAGGGTTTCATCATCAAAAAGTCCTGATTGAAGGGATGAGCTGAATTGGTGAACTCCAGGAGAATCCAAAAACCATAACCCCCTCCCCAACAGACGAATGCTGCATAGACGAATTTGAACCCCACAAACTAAAAGAGTCAGAAAACTACAAAACCCCCAGTGAAAATAAACGACTCCCCCACCCCACCTCCCCCCAAACCTAAAACCTACCCGCAACGCCGCCAAGAAAAAGAAGGAAAAATTTAAATAAAATAGTCTGAATCCTTGGAAGTATTCGACCATTGGACGTGTGGCCGGTGGAACACGGGCTCAATTCCAGCCTCCCGTATTCCGGGAATCCCGCTTACTCGCCCTTTTTCAATGCCTATTCTAAACCGTGGAATCTGCACCTTCGATAAGAAATCTGAGGGCTATGAGTACCTAGGTATCATAAATAAAAGAAAGTGGTCAATTGTCACCGTCTTGTCACCGTTTTAAAAAAGGTGCCATAGGTCTATCTGGAGTCTCTCACCTAGTTTTCTTAGGCCCCTTTTTGGGTGGGCCTTTGAACTGTGCTAATCATGAGACAGACAGGCAGTAGGGTAAGCAGGCCCATCACCAAGCACAGGTCTATAACTGAATGCCTGAATAGTGTATAGGTTTGAGCCAGTAATCGAGCAGGCCTGACCTTACCACGGTTCAGACCACTGCATATGACCAAATGCCTCATATAGGTAACCATATTGTGTTTGGTTATGGGCATAAACTTGGGTAAGTATGAAAAAAAATCTCCACCCTTATGAAACAAGGGGTGTGTCACAACTGTGGCCTTGCCATTTACATTAAAAAGTATCTTAAAGGCAAATGAAGACTTAGGAGGGAAAGTAAAATGTTTCACCATGCAAAAAATATAATCTTCAAAAAAATCCTCTAAAAGAAACCAAAATCCTTCAACATATTATAGCTCTATAACTAATCTCAAGTTTCGATAATCCTCTTCTTACCTAGGGGCCAAAATCCCTTAAGTTACTATACTCTATAATGAATCTAAATACAACATCCTTGCCTACCAAGGCAAGGCCAAAATGATGTTTGGTGAAATGGGTCAAGGAACACGAAAGTGTGTACAACTTATTATAAATTTGCAAAAAGTAGGAGGGGGGGTTCTTTTAATGTTTTGTTATGGGTGTGTCTTGTCGTACTTTTAAAGATGCCAATGCAAGTTGTGCAAAGCCATGTTTGGTGATGGAGGTTGGGGGTCCCATTAAATGAAAGACAATTGAACATAAATGTGTAAAAACCTTAGCTATGTTCCAATGCACAAATGTGAAAAATGCAATTGAACATAACAACAAATAATCCTACCCTAAAATACAAAAGATTGAAACATTTATGATTGCATCTTGCAGATTCCCCCATATTTTGGGCACATTACATTCCTACCAAAATAAAGCAACACATTGACAAGCAATAAGAGAAAATCTAAATATAATTGACCCTTAGCTTTTTCAATTCTATCTATTCCTTAACATGTCCTTTTTACAACAAGTGTGTGATATGAACTTCAATTGTTTTTTTAAACACTAGATGATAATGCAATAGTCTTGAGAACAAAAATAAATAAAATCACAAATCAAACCAATTCATTGCACATTCAAATTCACATGTGCAATCTACATAACAACAATAAATCTCAATTTAGTGTGGAAGGACCTTTCAACAACTGCACCTTAATTTTTAACACTAAAATACTAAAATCACATGCATTTTAAACAAACCTAAGTCCCTAACATGGTTTCTAATCTATTGGGTTAACTACAAGAAAGATAAGTGTATAACCCTTGTCAGACCAAATTGCAAGCTAAGGCTAAGAGGCTTGTGGCAATCATGACATCAAATGTGCCTTGTAAACAACGAAGTGGCATGTTCAACCAACCAACAATGGACCAAAAAAATGTTCAATTTGGATTAGACATTACACACGACTTATAAGGCAACAATGTTTAGTAAAGTCATTACAATAAGGAGATGCAAACAGACAAATGAATCAATAAAGGAAACAATGGATGCAATAATGAAAGGGGCATGTTCATTGATGAAGGTAAACAAGTCATGGAACATACCCATAACATCCTTTTTGGATCATCTAAATGATAAGACAAGATGTATGAAAAAAAAAGTACCATGCGTGCTAACAAAAGAAGAGGATGCCAATGTAGTTGTTTTGAACCATGTAGACTTTCAATAGCCATGTTATAGGTAGATCTCATACAAATTAGGTCAACATTATTTCAAAATAAAAGAAGAATAGTAATAATGATAATAACCATCATAAAATTATTATATATTGAATGTTATTCACTATTGTACATTAATTTTCAAATTTTGCATTGTAAAAGTTGGTTTTAGTGGTTATTCAAAATACAACTAGATTTACAAAATGAAAAATTGTATTAAATACATGTTATGTACATTTTAACAAATAAAAAATGAAACAAATTTTAGATGGGGAACTCAAGAATACAATTATCTTTATATCATAACCAAGATAAATATATTTCTTTAAGTATTTTGTGTTGAATACTCCCGAATGACAACAAATTTACCATTAAATAAATGAAAATATTTTTTGTCTACTTTAAAAATTGATTTTTTAAAAAGAATTATAAATGTAGCAAAAAGGATGAAAGGTTTGTTATCATACTTTCACCCATTTCAATTTTTTATTATTTTCATATGTTTGATATTTTTTAAAAAATCGATATCCTTTTTTCATATGTTTTAGCTTTTCAAAACATCATTAAGAAATAAAAGAGTTGGGATTAATGTTAGAATTAATTACAATAAATTTTTTTAAATGCTTTAGTTGGTTCAGTAAATAAGGCCTTAAATTAATCACTCACCAAACAAAAAATAAAATTAAGGTTTAAGGTTACAAGATTATGGCCTTTTATTCTTAGGGAAATGGATGAAAAGATTTGGCACATTATACACACTAGCAAATGTGTATAATAACAAAGAAAATGAAAAAGATTACACATTATATGATGGAATTGATCTCACCCAACAATGGGGGGAGTAATCTATTGTTGCAAAATTATTTATATAACATGAACATTTCACCATGCATTTCTTGGAGATGACATTAATGATGGATCAAAGCTTTAACATTGGCACTATGTGGATATGCTTAGAAATTGTATTGTGATAGAATAAGAGTCTAAATAAATCAATGAACATGTAATCCACCTAGATGATCCTAATTCACAACTATAAAAATAAAGACAAACAATTTTCAATTTTGACCTAGGAGTGGATGAAATTTTTCATTGCAAATTTTCTTGGGTCATAATTTGGTAATATTAATTTTATTGCGGTACTTGAATTTTTAAAAAATTTAAAGTATGATTTCAAAATGTTCAAATTTCAAAAATCATTTATTAGATGTAAATGGTTCATAATATGTATGATATATGAACAAGTTGTGACTTATGATATAAAAAATAAAAGTTTAAAGTAATTATCATATTTTAGCACGATTTGAAATTATGATCATTTTTCAAAATGAAACATAGAATTTGGCAAAATTTGTAAACTTTAAACAATTCATATATCATGTAATTTATTGGGGGAATTATAAATATTTTAAAAGGCCCATTGTGGTTGAGTCTTTTGTCACCATTGGCTCATTTGATTGTGATTACATCTAAATACCTAATCATGGTTCAACAAACAACACTAAAATATGCCAAAATATGAACAAGATCAAATTTTAGATTACCTTGGTTTGCAAGGGATATTAAGGAAGAAAGGGATCAATTCCATTACAACTTTCAAGCAAGTTCACAAGATCACCCATTAAGATATTGAGGTATTTATTTGGGCATCACATTTGAAGTTCAAAAACTAATTGGATAGAAGGCAAGAGCTCAAATGTTAGTTGCAAGACATATTTTTGTTAGGTTGCACCAATCAACATAGACATTTACAATTTTTTGGGGGGGGGAGGGATAAGAGATTATGATCACATACATGACCTACAACAAAAGACTTATAAGAACATGGTTAGGTTTAAGAAGGAGAAGAACATGAATATGATTAGAAAGGGGATGGATTAAGAAGGAGAAAAACAAGAACACAAGTGAAAGAGGAAGGACTAAGAAGGAGAAGAACACAAACATGATTGAAAGAAGAACGACTAAAAAAGAGAACATGAACATAATTGGGAAAGGGATGAACCAAGAAGGAGAATAACACAAACACGATTGGGAATGGGAAAGACCAAAAAGGAGAATAACATGAACATGATTGGGAAGGGGATGGACCAAGAAAAAGAATAACACAAACACAATTGGGAATGGGAAAGACCAAAAAAGAGAATAACATAAACATGATCAAAAGGGTTTTGACTATGAAAGAAAATAACATAAATATGATTGGAAAAGGTTTAAACCGAGAAGGAAAAGAATGTCACATGCATGAGAACTATGAGAATGATGAAAAGAAAAATCTAAATCTAAATCCAAACACAACATAAAAACCAATGTGAAATCATAAGAAGTTAAAACAAGAACATGACATGTGCAAATAAATTTTTATTGTGATAAAACATGAAAATATAAATACGAAAGGAACATAACAAGGCCATGGAACAAGATCATACTTACAATTAGTGTTAAACAAATTGAAAGTAATGTGAATCCTATTTTTATTTATACCCTTTTGGTGACCTAGTTCAAAAAAACTTATATAAAGGTTTCAAATGCCCATCAACCAAGGAAACATTTTTTTAAAAATTTTAGTTACAAATGAATTATGAATTAATTAAAACTTAATTAAAATCAAACTAAAAATTAAATGTGAGTTCATTAAAAATTAACTCATGATTAGGAGGATTTGGGAATGAATTACAAGGTATTTGAAATTGAATTTAAAATTAATTACAAGTCATTTAGGAATGAATTACGAACTAACTATAAATGGATTACAAGTTAACTTCAAATGGGTTATGAATAAATTATGAACTTATAAATGAAAATACATGTGAATGAACTCTATTCATCATGTGTCACCTCCAATATTAATATCCATGACCTAAAACATGAACATGATTAAAAAAGGAAGGATTAAAAAGAAAAAACTTGAACATGATCACCTAGAACTAAAAATCACTATGAAAATGAAAAACATGAACATGACCAAGAACACCACCACTCACAACACAACATGAACACAAACATTTGTAATGCAAGTCAAGCACTTATGAGTTGAACATGATCAAGACTAACATGAACATGATCAATAAGGTAGATGGTGTGCATTTGTAAGCATTGGATTGTTTGGTTATATGTTGTAAATTGCATTTTCAAACATCACAAAATGTTTGGATTAGTTTTTTTCAAGTCAACACCCCCCCCCCCAAAATTGAAAAATCATATCATCTTCATTTCTTGTCCATTTTGAAGGAACCATAGAGCTATGGGTATGCAAAGCAAAGCTTTACATAATGTCTTTGAACTCCAAAAAATATAAACACTATCTAAGCTTTTTAAAGCTCTTTAAGAACTTAAGTGTTTGGTCACTAGCTTCCTAGATCTATGTCTAATTTGGATTAATGGACTTAACTTATAACCACATGGTTAGTTGCATTTACATTAGAGTTATTCATAAAATACTCCAATTCGAAGATGCAATCAGAGGTCAACATAAAAACATAACAATGGAAGGAAAAAAGGAGGGGGTAAGGGTAAGGGGAGGACCAAACTGTTTTTCTCACCTAAATTTGCCCTCACAAGAGATCAAATCTCAGTTTTGGATTTTCATTACCCACGCCTTTCCTTCCTTACTGCTCCTATTCTTGATTATGTCTTCTTCATGATAAAGCACCAACAGAAAATTTCTAATATATTTGGAGGGCACCCTATCTATAGCCAAATTTTTCCTCGGCAAAGTGCTAAGCATTTTGAAAAGCAAAATGCCCACTCCAGCCAGCATTTCATTTATTTATTTATTTTTCTGTTATACCCATTGGATATGTGAATATCTTAGGAAAAATTCTACATATATATATATATATATATATATATTGGGAAACATTGGGCACCTACATGTTGCTCCCTTTATAGTTTATATACACAGAATTTCAACTTTGGCCATAGCTTATGGGATAAAATTGTGGTGCTATTGGGAACAACTTTAGGAGGACATTGGGAACTTGGGAATCTCTAGGAAACTTGATGGGGACATTTTTGGGAACTTGATGGGAACACATTGGGCTGAAGTGTATATTGAGCCTTCTCATTGGCTGCATGAAAGTTTATGGTCTTTAAACTGCTTGTCACCATTTTCCACCTAGGCTAATGGAGGGAAAGGGTAGTACGGGTGTATTATAAGCACATGGAAGGAGCATGCCTAAGTTAGGGTTTTTGTCTTATTGGGAAGTGGCCCCTTTAGATGGGGTGTGTCTCACCTAGGAAAAAGCCTCAAAAGGGCCATCTTATTTATAAGCTCAATTTGCTAGGTTGACCAAAAAAAATGTTTTGATTAGTTGGCCAACGAATTACCCTTTGACAACCCACTCCTTCACAATTTTCACATGTCAAGATCCCATGTGGACTCTCCTTGTGGCATTGGGACAACGTGGAGAATCTATTACACCCATACTCCCCTTTCCTTCCATTGGGCCCAAGGCAAAAATCTTGACAAAAAAGTTTTGGAAATAAATTTTTTATGTAGCCAATTGGAAGGTAGGCTCAACATGCACTAGGGGGGCCTAGTTGGTAGTGCCCAATGTTTTTAAAAAAAAGTTGTGATGGAACAATCAAAGTGGCTCCTTCAAGGGAAAAAAAGAAGCTTTGGGCACACCCCTCAACTAATTAATAAGAAGGATGAATAGGTAGGTATCCTAATTCTTAAGAAGGGGTATTAGCCCAGGTGAATAAGCCCATAATATGCATAGGAGAATATGTTAGGGTCATTGGCTTGCTCACTTGAATCTTATCTATTTTTCAATTTCTTTTGTGAACTCTTTTGAGTCCCATATTTAATTTTAATCAGTTTGTAGGTTTGTGAAGCTTATCGAATCCTATAGTTTTGTTTCATTTTTGGCCCTATAATAATTCAAGGATAATTAAACTTTAAGTAAATTTTTTAGGTTGGTATATGGTTGCAAAGTAAAATTATACTTCATACATTAATTAATTTAGAGTTAATGTTCATAGTGGATGCCATCTAGAAAAATCTCAGTAGGTAGCCAAGAATATTGAAGGACTCTGTTTTTCCCCTACTTTAATATCTAGTATGTAGCCAAATTTGGCTAAATCATCTTATGGATGAACACCACTTCAGCTACATCACAAAATTGACTATAAAAAAAAAACACCCTGATTTGTTCTCATTATATAGTTTTTTTTCTTTTTGTACACCCAAATAAAATTCCCATTTTTTTCATTATAATAAGTGTCTTTATGGAATATGATCGTAAGCAGACCAAGAGGTTTATATATTTCAATGTGCTCCTTTGTAGTGCCTATAATGGTGTGCTAACACAACCTAAAGACATAATTAAAAACTATCCATACCCTAGCACCTCTAGAACAAATTACTCCAAAATATATGGCACCCCAGTTCATGAGCCTCCAAGCAAAAGTTGAGCGCTTACTTTGCTCATTCCATTCTAAGCAATCCCATTAAAGATGCTTTGTTCTTTCAACTCATCACCACTAAGGTCATATGGTTGAAAGAAAAGCATGAAAGTAGTAGTGACCTAAGGAATCCCATTAAAGGTGCTTCGTTCTTTCAACTCATCACCACTAAGGTCATATGGTTGAAAGAAATGCATGTAAGTAGTGACGAATGTGTAATTGGCAGACTAAAAGTTGAAACCGTATATTTTAATGAATGGTTTTGTCAATAGCCACTCACATTGGTGAACTCTATATGTCAAGTGTGCAAAGCTTCGAATAGTTTTTGTCAGTATCTAGTCAGCAAGTGTGCAAAGCTTAGAATAGTTTTTGTCCATATCAAGTCAGCTTTGTCAACCCAATGTTGAGTGTACAAAGGAGAGAGATAAGTAAGATCCCTTTGGATTGTTGTCCCCAAGTCCTCAATGGTTTCCCCTCTTCATTTCTATATTGCATGCCATGGGAAGGGGAGGGGGCCATATCAACCACACGAATGCTTGGTTTTCCCAGTTTTTACTTTTTCAAAGGAACAAATGGTCCACCAATTTGAGTTGATTTGTTTTGCCTTTATTTTATAATCTTTTCCTAGCAATGCTCAAATTGGTCACTTATTAGTGTTTAGCAACAAGCAGTTTAATTTCCATAAAATCCTGAACTTGTAAGCTTCTTGTGTATGTGCAAGTAACTTACAAAGCATAATCTTCCTCTTAGCCTTAGAAGCAACTTGCAAATGTGTGGCAAGGTGGCAGATTCAAATTATATCAGCTTTAAAGTGAGGAACGGCGGGTCATATGAGTGGTTACATTGTTCCCAGGCTTGGGAACTTGGGTTTGTTGCAATGCTTTCAAACAACATAATCCCCTCTGAACCTCCCCTTCACATAATTGGTAATCAAATAGTCTCATGCATTTAGGTAAGTGGTTTCATATGAGCTTTATATCTTTTCAAATTTTATTTTATTTTTGGCACAAATGAAGAAATAATGTTTTCAATTTTGGTTGTCTAAGTTTCAGTGTTCTTTTTTTTTCTTTGTTTTTTTTCAATTTTGTGATGTTGCTCTAGTGGCAATCATCCATAAGATGATTTAGCAAATTTTAGGATTATTAAATATATGAAAGTAGAAAAAATCTTAAGCATGCTTTCATGTTGTAGGCAGTTCTGACAATTTTTGGCAAATTTGTTTTGCAATGATTTCTTCATAAAAAAATAATTTTGACAGAATATCCTTTTTTTGGAAATATTTCTGTCAAAATGGCGAAATTTTGCCACCAAAATAATCACTGATCAGTTTAGAGTAAAGAGAAATTTGGATTGATGTTCTGAAGTTAAATGTCCTAATAAATCACATTAACCTTCTGTTTAGAGGTTTTCAAGCCCTCCCCTTGCCAAGCCAAATGCCCAAGCCAAAGTGTGCTTTGGCTTGGGGTTGAACTTCATGATTTAGGGTCTAACACTAGGCCAAAACACATTAATTTTTTACCTCATTAAAAAAAATTATGACCTATGGTTATTTCATATTGGTCTTGAGGACATTGAGCTAACCATGTTTGCAAAACATTTGTTTTAGGATGTTCATAGGACTTTGAGCCTATGGTCTAAAGTCCTTTGCTTAGGGTGCTCAGAACATTTTTGGTTTACAGTGCTCATGGGACTTTTGGCTTAGCATCTTTACAAGACATTTGGCTTGAGGCATTCATGGTAATTTTGGCTTAATGTCTTTACAAAAGAAATTTGGCTTGAGGCATTCATGGTAATTTTGGCTTAATGTCTTTACAAAAGAAATTTGGCTTGAGGCATTCA
>Ga0116229_10012305_pt1 | contig 12362 bp, 13 predicted proteins | sample S1TSphgellanicum_3_FD_87313 | JGI IMG/M metagenome (GOLD analysis project Ga0116229, IMG submission 87313) | Host-associated microbial communities from peat moss isolated from Minnesota, USA - S1T2_Fc - Sphagnum magellanicum MG | ecosystem: Host-associated > Plants > Peat moss > Unclassified...
CAGAGCTGTGCGGCGAAATAGAAGCTGTCTTTCGGATGGCTCAGGAAGAGCCTCGCTGTTGCGAACGGGGGGAGCTTGCGGTCAGCCAGCAGAAAGCCATCGATGATGCCGCTTTCGTCGTCGAAGGAGGGCGGACGGAAGTGCGACGGATGGAGTTCGATCACGAGAAATTTCGGCGGCTTGTGTGTGGCCAGGAAATGCTCAAGGGTCAGGTTGCCGGTGGTCGTGAGGCCAAGGTAGGGGATAGCGATGTTGCAGGCAGTCAGGCCGGTGCGGGCCTGAATGATGCGCGGATCGGCCCCCATGAGTCCCGTTGAATCGCCGAAGATCACGACATCGCAGGCTCTAGGACGGTCGGCGAACTGATACTCCATGGAGTGCCAGAACTGGCGCTTGGATGTGCGAATAAAAATGTCGGTGCGGGCCAGGAGGAAGATACTCAGGAAGGCGATCACAGGGATTAAAAGCACCATCGACAGGAAGAGGCCGTAGCGTGGGCGCAGAGCCTGATCGTTCAGTGACGGTGTTTCCGATACCCCTGTAGCCAATTTAAGCCTTGGCCGCCAGCTTCTTCTCGATCAGCGAGACGAAATGGCCGACGTTCTTCAGTGATTCAATCTCGGCTGTCTGGAACTTGATACCGAATTTAGCTTCTGTCGCCACGATCAGGTTGATGTGGTTGAACGAATCCCATTCTTCAATGTCGGCTGCCGTCGTCTCAGGCTTGAGGACGATGGAGTCATCGTCGAAGATGTCGCGGAAAATTTCGGTCAGTTTTGCGTAAACTTCCTGTTCCTGCATGCTGCTCCTTGCTGCTCAATCTTGAAGCTTCACGTTCATAATCACCGGCTGTTTTTCGTAGCCTGTCAGGTCGAGGCTCCAGCGGGTAGCGCCATCGTCATCGGTCGCCTCCAGTGTAAAGCCCAGACGCTTGTAAAGTTCACAGACCATGCCGTTCTTCGCGCTGGGAACATACTCGCCCACCAGGCTCGAGGCGCCCAGGCGGCGCGCTGCATCGACCATGATGTTCAGGCAGGCTTCTTCGACCTGGCGGCCGAGCACGCGACAGCTCATGAGCCAGGTGTCGATAACCAGAACAGACTTGTCTCCAATGCGGCCGACGATGCCGATAACCACGGCGATCATCCCGTTGTCCCCAAAGCGATCAGTGAGTCGGAACTGGTAGGCGGCAACGGAGGGATCGGTCATCATGCCGCGGACTTCTGTCTCGGTGTATCGGCGGGTGGTGAGGTTGAACTGGTTGGTCTTGTTGATGAGCTGGACGATGCGGGCGAGGCCGATACTATCAAAGGGTCTGACATCGAGTTCCATGCCGAGACCTTTCAGGTAGCCATCCATGTCAGTAGCGGAGGCGCGCAGTTCTTCGCGTTCCGCGTTGGCGCGATACTGGCCGCCGCGCTCGCGGTCCTCGGGGGTGACGGTCAGGCCTTCGAAATAGCCGGCGTTGGCGATGGTCTCGATGTAAAACGAAGGATCTTCGGGTAGCTCGGGGACCTGGACTTCCGGAACTTCCTGGCGGACGAGGTTGCGCTCAAAGGGATTGTCATCGGCGAAGACCAGCGAATCAAGGCCGATATTTAGCGTCTTCGCGATGTGCCGGAGGTTGCTCGCCTTGTCCTGCCAGTTGGCGACGAAGCAGGCAATGTCCTTCCGCCTGAGCACCATGTCCGGATGCTTTTCAAAGGGGGCGAGCGCGTTGGCCTCGTCATTCTTGGAGCAGACCGCGAGGATAATGCCACGGTTGAGCAGCTGGCGGGCATATTGCTGAAAGGCGACGAATGCCTCGCCCATGGCCGAACCCTGGCCGAGAAGAATGCCTTCGAGGCCATCGTCGCCGATGACTCCACCCCAGAGCGTGTTGTCGAGATCGAGCACCAGGCACTTCGAGGAACGCCCGCGGATCGCGCCGAGCAAACGGCCGACCAGTTCGCCATAAAAATGCGAAACGCGCGGATGGACTTCCTGCTTGGAACGGTGCCACAGGACAGGGTCATACCATTCGTGCAAACCATGCTGGGCTGTGTAGCTATCCGCCGCGAGAAGATGGACGCCGTGTTCATCGGCGGCAGTGCGAAGGCGCGCATTGAGAGCTTCAATGATCGCTGCCGGCGAATCTGTTTCGCGCTGCTCATTGTTGCCGAGGATGCGGGGAAATACCGGCAGCAGAGTTTGTTGAATGACCGTCGCGCCGAAGTTTTTCTTCGCGCCTTCCCAGCACACGGTGAAATTTTCGAGTGCGGCATTGATGCTGCCGCCTGCGCCAGCTGCTACATGATGCGCATCGAGTGCGAGCAGCAGAATATCCGGCTTGAACTGAGTGAGTGGAGAATCGGCATCGACGAGTTCCTGCCTGTACTGGCCGTAATCACCTTCAAAAATCTCGGTCCAGAGACCGTGACGCAGTGCGCCGACGCGAATGGCGGGAACGAGGTGCTTGAGCGTCGAAGAGCCAAGTAGCGCCAGCCGGATCGGCTTGCCGGCTGCGGCGGGCGGTCCATCGGGGAAAGCCTTCCGCACAGCGCGGTCGAGCTTCGCCGTCTCCATGAAGTCAATTCTGGCTTGAGAGCAGGCGACAAAGTGTTGCCAGCGCGAAGCTTCATCCGGTTGACGGGCCGCAATGCTGAGCGATTGCGCCCATTCCGGATGGAGGGGAAGCCATGTAAATGCAGCCAAGCGGTACGACTCCTCTTGCCAGGTCCGTTCTTAAATCCAGATCAACTGGAGTGTAAAGCATACGAAAGTTGTGGGGCGGCCGGAGGACAATTATGGAAAAGGGCGCCGTGATGAAAGGCACCCTTTTCCTGATCCTGGAGTCGCCAGTGATGACTGGTCGACGTCTACAAGAGAACCGCACGTTCAATACAACAATGCAACAACAGGAGCCCGAATACCGCGGCGCAAGAGCCAACACTCTTCAAAGCCCTCGTCTTGGCGAAGGTCTTCGATGGGGGAAGAATTCGAAGAAACCAGTAGCACCCGCACTTAAGGTGATCCAGTCTGTCAGTCATCTGCTTTGTGTTTGCTAGAGTTACTGTTACATATTAAGCGAGAGCTTGCAACCATTTAATTTGTTCCGCATCCGGCCTTGTCCCAAATCGGGATTCACAGTCTGATTGGCAACCGAATCTCCGCCGGTTGACACTAAGGAAGAGAGCCGGTAAGTTATTCCTAGATGCGAGTTCACCTTCACCATCGTCATGACCATCATCATCATGCGTTCAGCGTGTCGGCGAACTCTTCCGGAAAAACCGAACTGTAGCAACCGGAAATCAAGAGTAGAAACAAGGCCCGCCGACGCAAAACACGCGCAGCGGGCCTTTTGTTTTGCGCAATTTCGGTAGTTTTAACGCAGAATTGACACGAAAGAGAGCCGAAACAGATGACAAGCAGCACCGAAAGACAGGTAGAAACAACGCCCGGCGGCGTTGCGATCGATTTCGCAAAGATGGACGGACTCGCCCCGGCCGTCGTCCAGGATGCTGAGACAGGGCAGGTGTTGATGGTGGGATTCATTAATGAAATCAGCTACGCGAAAACACTGGAGACAGGCTACGTGACCTTCTGGAGCCGCACGCGCAGCAAGCTCTGGATGAAGGGCGAGTCCAGCGGCAACCGGCTCAGGATCGTGGACGCGGCGACCGATTGCGATAACGACACGCTGCTCTTCCGGGTGCATGTCGAGGGCGACGGCCTGGTGTGCCACGAGGGGACGAAGGGCTGCTTTACCAAGGCCATTTCGCTGCATGGGGGCAATCAGTAATGGCGGCACAGAAGCTACGACTCGGAATTCCGAAGGGCAGTCTGCAGGATGCGACGATTGCGTTGTTTGAGCGCGCGGGCTGGCGGATATTCGCGAACGGGCGTTCCTATTTTCCTTCGATCGATGATGCGGAAATTGAATGCATGTTGATTCGCGCGCAGGAGATGGCGCGCTATGTCGATAAGGGCGTCCTCGATGCCGGTCTGACTGGTATTGATTGGGTGGTCGAGAGCGGCCGCGAAGTAAAAAGCGTGACCAGCCTCACCTACGCGAAACAGAGCCGGACCAAGGTGCGCTGGGTGCTTGCGGTGCCGGAGGATTCTAAGTATCAGCGCGCTGAAGACCTTGCGAATACGACGATTGCGACCGAGCTGGTGGAAGTAACGAAGCGGTACTTCGCTGCGAAGAATGTGCCGGTGAAAGTCGAATTTAGCTGGGGCGCGACCGAGGTGAAGCCACCGACGCTAGCCGATGCGATTGTCGAGGTGACAGAGACGGGCTCATCACTCAAGGCGAACCGGCTGCGCATTATCGATACGGTGATGGAAAGTGAGACGCATTTGATTGCGAATCCCGCTGCGTATGCCGATCCATGGAAGCAGCAGAAGATCGACAACATTGCGCTGATGCTGCGTGGTGCGATCGATGCGCAGGGCCAGGTGGGCTTGATGCTCAACGTCGAGAAAAAGAATCTCGACAAGATCCTCGCAGTGCTCCCGGCCTTGAATTCGCCGACGATTTCACAGCTGAGCACGCCTGACTGGGTTGCCGTGAATACGATCCTGGATGAAAGCACGGTCCGCGATGTGCTGCCGAAGTTGAAGGCAGCAGGGGGCTCGGGCATCGTCGAATACCCATTGAACAAGGTTGTCCTGTAGCGATTCTTCGGAGACAGTACTTATGAAGATTTACGAGACAAGTGGCAGTGGTGCAGGGAGGACGGCAAAGCTGGTCGCCCGATTGGAATATCGCAGCGGAGATGTTCCAGATCGAGTCACGGACCGTGTTGCGCGGATTGTGCGCGATGTCCGGCGCGGCGGCGACCGGATTATGCGGCGCTATGCTGCGAAGCTCGACGGCCTCGGCGAGAAAGAGCCGCTGCTGATTCCGAAGAGCGAGATGGCTGCTGCCTTGCAGGAAATTCCAGGGCCTGTGCGCGATGCGCTGGAACTGGCGGCTGCGAATATCCGCGAGTTTGCGCGGCGCCAGGTTCCGCAGGAATGGGACATCGACGTAGCACCGGGAGTGACCGCTGGCCAGCGCGTCCGGCCGCTCGATGCGGTGGGCTGCTACGTGCCGAGCGGCCGCTATCCATTACCGTCTACCCTGCTGATGACGGCGATTCCGGCCCTGGTTGCAGGCGTGAAACGGATTGTCGTAGTTTCGCCGAAGCCTTCGCGCGAGGTGTTGGCAGCCGCTTCGCTACTGGGTATCGAAGAGTTTTACGCCTTAGGAGGAGCGCATGCCGTGGCTGCTCTTGCATATGGAACAGACACTGTGCTTAAAGTGGATAAGATTGTCGGCCCAGGCAATAGCTACGTGACTGCAGCGAAGAAAATGGTCGCGCACGATTGCGGCATCGATATGTTGGCGGGTCCGACAGAGATTGGCGTGACCAGCGATTTGGGCGATGCCGAATTTATTGCCAGCGATATTGTCGCCCAGTGCGAACATGATGCGGAAGCATTTGCGGTGTTCATCACAACCAACAAGAAACTGGCCAAGGCCGTTGCGAAAGCAGTGAAGCAGCAGGCGAAAGCCAATAAAACCGCGGCTGCGGCTATCGCAAAGAATGGCTACATTTTGATTGCCGGTTCACCGGAAGAGGCGCGGGCATTGACGAATCGCCTTGCCTTTGAGCACCTCACAGTGGATAGCGATGAAGACCTGGATTGGGTGACGAGCGCCGGTTCTGTCTTCATCGGTAGATGGGCGGCGCAAGCATTTGGGGATTACGTCACTGGCCCAAATCACACACTGCCCACCGGCGGACTGGCACGTGTCCGCGGCGGCCTGAGTGTCATGGATTATCTGAAGGTAATCACGGTGCAAAAGTATGCCGGTATCGGAGTAGAAGCGCTTGGCCCCGCGGCGATCTCGCTTGCTGATTGCGAAGGATTAAAGGCGCATGCCGAGGCGGTGCGGCTGAGGCTTGAGCATGTCTGAGCCGACCCCGCAACCGCGCGCGGCGGTCCTGAAAATGAAGGAGTATCACCCGCCGCTGGGGAACCGCGATGGGCTGCGGCTTGATTTCAACGAGAACACGCTGGCTTGTTCTCCGCGCGTGATCGAGGCATTGCAGGCAGTTGCCGGCGGTGACCTGACGCGCTATCCGGAGCGCGAAGCGGTTGAACAACTCGTCGCTGCGAACGTTGGTGTGCGCAGCGACGAAGTGCTGCTCACGAACGGAGTCGATGAAGCGATCCATGTTTTGTGCCAGGCGTTTCTGGATCGCGGGACGGTGATGCTGCTGCCCGTCCCGACGTACAGCATGTATGAGGTCTATGCGTCGGAGACGGATGGCAGCGTCGAGACAGTACTCGCAGAAGATGATTTGCGATTTCCATATGAAGCGCTGGTGAAAGCGATCAAGCCGGAGACGCGGTTGATCTGCATCGCTAATCCGAATAGCCCGACTGGCGCAACGGTGACGAGAGAACAGATCCTCGCAATTGCGACGAAGGCCCCGCAGGCAATTGTGCTGGTGGACGAAGCCTATTTTCATTTCTTTGGCGAGACTGTGATCGACCTGATTGGAAAAGTGCCGAACCTTGTGGTCGCGAGGACATTTTCAAAAGCCTATGGACTCGCTGGATTGCGCCTCGGCATGCTCGCTGCTGCTGAACCGGTGATGCAATGGCTGCGCCGCGTGATTTCTCCCTACAGCGTGAATGCGCTGGCGCTGGTGTGTCTTCCGGCGGCACTGGAGGACCACGCCTATCTCGATTGGTATGTGACTGAGGTGAAGCAGGCGCGCACATATTTATTGCAGTCGCTGGATGAGATCGGTCTCCGCTACTGGCCGACGCAGGCGAACTTTGTGCTCACGGATATTGGCCCGCTCCACAAAGCGTTTGTGAGTGCGATGCGCGAGCGAGGAGTGCTCACGCGCGATCGTTCGGCTGATCCTGGGTGCGATGGTTATGTGCGCATCACGATGGGCACGATAGAGCAAATGAAGCATGGAGTGCGCGCGTTGCGTGAATCTCTTGATGTGATTGGATGGAGGGAAGACTGATGCCTGAGCCCTTGCGAACAGCGGCCATTCACCGCTTCACGACCGAGACGAAGATCGATCTGGAACTCACGATCGAAGGTGGCGGCCATTATGAGGTGCATACCGGCATACGCTTTTTCGATCACATGCTGGAACTGTTTACGCGGCATGGCGGATTCGATCTCAAGCTGCGGTGTGATGGCGACCTCGACGTCGACCAGCACCATACGGTCGAAGATGTGGGGATCGCATTGGGCGAAGCGTTCGATAAATCGCTTGGCGATAAGAAGGGAATTCTGCGCGCGGGATATTTCCTGATGCCGATGGATGAGACGCTGGGAATTGCCGCGATCGACCTAAGCGGCCGTGTCGCAAGCGTGATTGATACGCAGGTGAATGTGGTGACCGTTGGCGATCTGCAGACCGAGCTCGTCGATGATTTTTTCGAAGGATTCGCGCGGGGAGCACGGGCGAATGTGCATTTGAAAACGATGTATGGACGATCAAACCATCACAAAATCGAAGCGCTTTTCAAGGCGTTTGCGCGTGCCCTGCGCGTTGCGTGCTCGCGTGACCAACAGCTGGCGGAAATGCTCCCGAGTACCAAGGGCCTGCTCTGATGCTTGCCGTGATTGATTACAAGGCGGGCAACCTGACCTCTGTGCTTAAGGCGCTGGAGGCGCTCGGTGCGAAGGATGTTACGGTGTTGGCTGATCCCGCCGTGATGCGCGGTGCTGAGAGAATTATCCTGCCGGGTGTAGGTCATTTCCAGGCGACACAGGTGTTGAGTGATTCGGGAATGACAGATGCGGTACGCGCGATGACTGCCCAGGGCGTTCCGTTTCTCGGCATCTGCGTAGGGTTGCAGTGGCTTTTTGAAGGCAGTACGGAAGCCGCGCAGGTAAAAGGGCTCGGCGCGTTCTCGGGGATGTGTGAGCGTTTTGAAACACGGGACAAAGTGCCGCACGTGGGGTGGAATTCCATCGCCGTGTCGAAGGATTCAAAGCTAATGCAATGCATCGACAACGGCGCTTACGTGTATTACACGCATGCTTATCAGGCGCCATTGCTGAAAGAAAGTGTGGCGATCACAGAATACGGCGGCTGCCGTTTTACCGGAGCAGTGGAACGCGCGAATGTGATGGGAGTGCAGTTTCATCCGGAGAAATCAGGTGCGACAGGCTTGCAGGTGCTGCGTAATTTTCTTTCATGGACGCCGTCATGTTAACCAAGCGGATCATCGCCTGCCTCGATGTAAAAGGCGGCCGCGTCGTAAAGGGCGTGCAGTTTCTTTCACTGAAGGATGCGGGTGATCCGGCAGAACTGGCAGCGCGCCACGCTGAGGCTGGCGCGGATGAAATCGTGCTGCTTGACATCACGGCTACGCATGAAGGCCGCGGAACTTTAATCGATACAGTACAGCGAACAGCGCGGCAGTTGTTTATTCCGTTCACGGTCGGTGGAGGAATTCGAAGTGCCGACGATGCCGCGGCTGTCTTCGATGCAGGTGCGGACAAGGTGAGTATCAATTCGGCGGCACTTGCTGACCCACGACTGATCGACGCGATCGGGCATAGCTTCGGCGCGCAGGCGGTAATTGTTGCCATCGACGCTCGGCGCGCTGGCGATCTGATTGAGGATGCTGAAGTGTACGTCAATGGCGGCCGGAAGATCGCGGGAAGAAAAGTTCTTGACTGGGCGCGAGAAGCGGAGCAGCGTGGAGCAGGTGAGATTCTTTTGACATCCATGGATGCGGACGGAACGCGCGCGGGCTTCGACTGCGCACTTACAGCGGCTGTGAGTGAAGCCGTGCAGATCCCGGTAATTGCATCGGGAGGAGCGGGCAGCGCTGTACATTTCGCGGAGGTCTTCAAGCTTGGAAAGGCGGATGCTGCGCTGGCTGCGAGCATCTTTCACTTCAGCGTATCGGATGCGCGGTCGCTCAAAGAGCAGTTGCAGCAGGAAGGAATTCCGGTGAGGCTTCCATGTTGATTCCGTCGATTGACCTGATGGGCGGACGGATCGTGCAGCTGGTCCAGGGCCAGCAGCTGAAGCTCGCGTTCGATGACTTTGAATACTGGATTCAGCGCTTCTCGAAATATCCGATGGTCCAGTTGATCGATCTGGATGCGGCGATGCGCCAGGGAGATAACCGGACGCTGATTCAGGAGCTCGCAAAGCGGCTCCCGTGCCAGGTAGGCGGCGGGATTCACTCCATTGTGGCGGCGCAGGAGATGCTGAATGCGGGAGCAAAGCGAGTCATTCTAGGGTCTGCACTTTTTGGAGCGGGTGAGACGGAAATCGACCAGTTTTTTCTGGCCGGGCAGCAACTGGTGCGCACGAATTTTGCCGAGGAACTCGCGGCAGCTGTGGGTCACGAACAACTCGTTTTCAGTGTCGATACCAAGCTTGGCAAAGTCACCGTCAAGGGTTGGAAAGAGCAAACGGACCTGACTCCGGAAACAGCCATGCACGCGCTTGAGCCGTATTGTTCTGCATTCCTCTACACCCATGTGGATAAAGAGGGCACGATGCAGGGCTTCCCGCTGGACGTCGCGAAAGCGCTGCGGGCGGTCACGACGCGGCAGCTGATTGTGGCGGGCGGGATTCGGGAGCAGTCGGAGATTGACGAGCTGCATGCGATGGGTGTGGATGCAGTCGCGGGCATGGCTGTTTACCTTGGCCGGCTTGCGGTTTAGTTACTCTTGGATCGTGTCCGTCGTTGTTGTAGAGCGGCGTCGCGCTTGCCAATCCAGTAGCCGATGCCCGCGAAGAGTAATGCAAAAATTAGCGCAGGCGCGGCTTGTTGGAAATGTTGGAGAAGGATGCCGATGGCACCAGCGAGTGCCCAGCACGCGGCTATTCCGTACCACAGTAAATGGCGTCGCATTTCGACACGATAGCATTGAACAAGCATTGTGAAATGGCGGAACAGATGACAGTAACGAATGCACTCCATGCGGCACGGCTGGCGAAGCGGTTGGACCACGTTGGATTTTCAGACATTGTGAAGATCCGCAATAAGGTGATCGAGTTGCGGGCGAGCGGCCAGGCGGTCCACGCCTTTCATGGCGGCGAACCTTTTTTTGCGACCAGCGAGGCGGTCAAGCAGGCTCTGGTGCAGGCAGCGGTAGAGGACAAGACGAAGTATGCGCCGTCGTCCGGCATACCGCCATTGCGCAAAGCGATTGCTGAGAAATTGAAGACGCGTAATGGCATGCAGAATGTTTCCGTCGATGACGTTATTGTCACGGTGGGCGGTGCACATGCGCTGTGGGTCTCCTTCCAGGCAGTGCTCGATGCAGGGGACGAGGTGCTGATTTTTTCGCCGTACTGGACGCCCATCGCTGACATGGTAAGAGCTGCGGAAGCGAAGCCTATCTTTGTGCCGACCACGGAGGCGAGGCGTGAGGGACTTGCGTTGACCCTTGAGAAGTATGCAACGACTGCGACGCGCGCGCTTTACTACAATACGCCGCAGAATCCGAGCGGCGTTGTGTTTTCCCGCGAGGAGGCGGAAACAGTCGCCGCGTTTGCACAGGACCGTGACCTGGTGGTGATTGCGGACGAGGCTTACGAAGACCTTGTTTATGAAGGCGACCATGTATCGATTGCGTCGCTGCCGGGCATGGCCGAGCGCACCATCGCGACATATACATTCTCCAAGAGCTACGCGATGACAGGCTGGCGCATTGGCTATGCAGTCGCGAAGGAGCCGTTTATGACCGGCCTCAGAAAGCTCGTGTTGTATTCGACCAACGGCGTCACGACGATGGTCCAGTATGCGGGTCTGGCTGCCATGCAAACCGCCGGCGCTGATCTGGTACGGCGACGGCATGAATACAAAGAGCGCCGCGATCTGCTGGTGCATGGACTGGGCGATCTCGGATTTGAATGCGCCATGCCAGCGGGTGCGTTTTATGCGTTTCCGAAGAGTACGCGCGTGCATGCTGATAGCAGAGAAGCAGCAGCCATTCTGCTCGATACAGCTCATGTTGCGACCATTCCCGGCGTGGTGTTTGGCGCTGAAGGCGAAGGGCACCTTCGGTTCGGGTACGCGACGGGAATCGAAGAGATCCGGGCGGGTCTGGAAGCCTTGCGGCGCGCACTTTAATGGTCAATAGCGGACAGTAAGTGACTGCTGGGTTTCTGCGATGAAAAACTCTTGCAGCCGGAGGGGTCTGTTTTGAATCCCATACGTCAGAATGATCATGAAACGTTTTAAAATCAGCCGCGGACAGAGGTGTGGTGTCCAATCCGCCGCATTCGGTATTCTTTTTGCCTTTGGCATAGCACCAGTTTTTGCACAGCAAGTTCAAGTTGCAACGAGCTATGTGGCCGACGCAACCATTGCAATTTCGCTTCCGGATGCACCTATTCCGACTGACCAGACGTCATCATCGAATCAAGCGGAGGCCGCGAATAGTAACGCCTCGGACAACGGCCATGTGCAGGGGCATCAGACCAAGCGCATTCTCGGGATCGTGCCAAACTTTCGGTCAGTGAGTGCGGACCAAAAATTGCCGCCGCAAACAGTAAAAGACAAGTTCAAGACAACCATGCAGGACAACTTCGACTATTCTTCCTTCATCTTCGTTGGCGGACTTGCCGGAGTTTCCCAGGCGCAGAATTCCTATCCGGAATTTCACGAGGGAGCAGCGGCGTATGGTCGTTACTACTGGCACACGTTTGCAGACCAGACCAATGAGAACACCTTCGTCGAATTTATTCTGCCGGTCGCGCTGCACCAGGATGCGCGGTACTACACCCTTGGCCACGGCGGGGTTATCAAGCGGGCCGCCTATTCGTTCAGCCGCGTTCTCATTACGCGGGATGACAGCGGGCATGAAGATGCCAACTACTCCGAGATCGTCGGAGCAGGCTCGGCTGCCGGTATCTCCGACCTCTACTATCCGAGTATTGAGCGCACCTGGACTAAGACAGGCCAGCGCTGGCTGACGAATGTGATTCTGGATGGCGCGACGTTTACAGTGAAGGAATTCTGGCCTGATATTAATGACCATGTATTTCATCAGCAAAATTAGTCGGTAAAGTTGTTCAGGGCGCTGATTCGCCGCAATATTCCCTAGTCAAGAGAGAACAGAGAATGCGCGTTGGAGTACCGCAGGATTTTGATATGGCTTTCCGTCATCATTTCCCGGATGGAATCGAACTCATACATGTTCCTGATGATCCAAAAGAACCAGTAGATATCGAGTTCTGGATCGTCCCATACATGTCGAAGACAGTCGCCAACGTGCTGCCATTCATACGCGGCGTGAAAGTTATGCAGGCATTGTCGGCCGGTGTGGATGCGATGGTGAGCGTGGTTCCCAAAGGCGCGACGCTGTGCGATGGCCAGGG
>Ga0116229_10012306_pt1 | contig 12362 bp, 5 predicted proteins | sample S1TSphgellanicum_3_FD_87313 | JGI IMG/M metagenome (GOLD analysis project Ga0116229, IMG submission 87313) | Host-associated microbial communities from peat moss isolated from Minnesota, USA - S1T2_Fc - Sphagnum magellanicum MG | ecosystem: Host-associated > Plants > Peat moss > Unclassified...
CTCTTCCTCTCCACTCAATGCCACCCCTTTTTCCTTCACATTTTTGCACAATTTCTATTCCACCAACCTTTCAACACTTTAGTAACCCCCTTTTTCTTTCATATTTTTGCATAAATTCTCTTCAAGTAACCTTTCAAAGTTTGATTACTAAAGTTCTTCACCAAGCCTCTTGGCTCAAGTAATTGCATATCGCCTGACCTTAATTTCAATTCATAATGGTGACCTCCGGAAAGTTCCAATAAGAGAAAAATAGAAATAGTAGTAGAGAAAACAATGTTACATCGAGGGATGTACATAACCATGGCCTTAAAACTAAACACCAAGTTCATTTGCTAATAGGTACATTGTATTTTACTTTACATTGTAAAAATGACCATTTTCCTAAATAATCAAACTAGATGAGGGAAATTTGAATTGGTAGCCCACCACTAATCCAATTCCATTATTCAACAAATTGGGATTGAATTAACACACAAAACCACTAGAAGGTCACAAGGGATGGGGGTTTCTTATTTTCTTAATTGGATCGAATAATTGAAATGACCATAAGAAAATAAAATTCCATTGGGTTCAATCCTTAAATAATCACAATGATTAATGATTAACTTTAGTTTTTATTTTTATTACATGCTTGATTAATAACCGAATTGGGATGTTGAATGCAAAAAACCTTGTCCGTTAAGTTTTTAATTTTCATCATCTACATAATAACAATTCAATTATATGGTTAATGCATAAAAAAACCTTTTTTATTATGTTATAGTTTCTTAGGTGTGGATGTGTTTTGAATGAACCAACACCTACATTAATGACCATGGTAAAAACCATAAATTTTGTAAGTTCTTCCTAACAATGGAAATTGTCCCATCTTAAGACAAAATTAGAGTCTTTCACAATGTTGGGCAAGTATTATTATTATTTTCAATAATTGACTAATATGGTTTATTATTATTATTTTCCAAAGAATTGAGATGGTTTTATAAAAAAAAATTACAAAAAGATAATAGCTTTGAAAAGACTCTTTAATTTTTTTCATTTGCAAAATCACTTCCTCCACAATCGATTTTCATTTCATTTAGATTTGTTGGTTATATTCAACAATTCTTTAAGATCAATTTCAGACTCTAAAATTCAAACCACCACAAAATATTTCAAACTTTTAAATATTTGATATGTGAACACAAAAAATCAACATGCTTCACTATAGATTTTAACTTAACACAAAAACATCAAGTTTTGAAATTTGGCATAAAAGCACAAGTTTGAAAATATTTGAATGATCAACAATTAAAATTGATAACCAAGATAAGACAAATAAGAATATCACTTTTTTTTTACAACTGTTTTCAATTTGTGTGGACAAAGGCCTATATCAATCCATGTTTTCATCCATTTTTTTTCCATTTCCTTGACTTTTTAAGCCATGTTGTATATTCTCACAAATTTATTTGGGTAGATTTGATGGAAACATACTTGAAGCTTTTGCAAATTTTCTCATTAGTAGTTGCATAATAATAAGCCTTGGAAAAGGTATATCCAAAACATGTCCCTTGGAAAAAAAAATCCACACCCAAAGTTTCACAATTAAAGTTGTTAACTTCAACACTATTATCATTATATTAAAATTAGAACCTTCATGTTTCACATAAGCAATGATGTTTTTGTCAAACCTTAATTGTTCCAAAATGTCTTGTAGATTTTTAATTAATGCTTACCTTGAAGTTTCAAATGCTTCAAATAAACCAATTGTATTATGTTTTGGCACCCAATTTATTCCAAGCCAATGGTGTAGTGTTTTGACCATCAAGGCAAAGACATCATGCGGCCCTTTGGACACCCAAAGATCAAAGTTGATAATGGCAAAAACACAATATGTTAAAATTGGCAAAACATATGTTGTTTTTTCTTTTCAACCAAGCTTGGTAACATAATTTGATTAAATGTTTTTTTAAAAATGAACACAAAATGAGGGCACAACTATATTACCAAATCTTTTAACTGAATGCTTTCAACAAATTTAATACACAAATGTTTCTTGATAACAAAAAACCAAAATTCTCCAAAAGTTTTTAATGTTACACATTATCCTTTTTGAAAGGATGGATGGCCCCCAAAAAAGATGGAAATTATATTTGAATTTATTGTTGCCCTTTTTTATTGGAATTGTTGTGTTATTGTTCATTTTTTTCTTAATTTTTTTTGTGATTAATCCATGATCTACATTCACATGTTTTCTCAATGCACTTATATCATTACTTTTGAAGTAAGACACTAAATTATTTGTACACCTTGTTTTTTGGTTAAAATTTGTAGGACCCATTCAACGATTATAACACACCATATATTGCATTTGTTGTGGGATATTCACATTCACTTCGAACCCATTGTTGACAAAGTAAAATGTTCAATAAAGAGAATTTCTATCATGAAACTTTCAATTAATTCTTTGAATTTAGGGGCCTTTTAATTAGGGTTAAAGTTGCATAATGTATGTACAAGATTATTCCATATGTGGCCATGATGGGCTTGGTAAATTTTAATTCTCAAAGTGGGGTCAATTTGAAAGGTGAAGATGATTCTCATTTATGTATCTCATGTTGGTTTAGTTTGGCTTTCAACCAAGTACCTTGGGCTTTATGGGGACTAGTCACATTGTAGGGCTTGATGTGCAACAACATTATATCAAAAATTGTGAACAAATGGTTGGTTTTTATCTTCAACCTAAGGGAATTAGTGTAACTAGAGGGGTGATCAAATAATTTTAAATTCATGGATTTTTTTTGAGGGCTTTAAAGAGAAGGAGGAGGTTCTTTTCTCTCTCTATTGGGAACCCATCCCATTATTATTATTTTTTTACACTTATTTCCTATGATTTTTCTCCTTTCTTTGTTCTTTTTTTTTCCTTCATTTTCCTTTTTGGACTTTCTCTTTTATTTTTTATTTTTTCCTCTCTACTATTCATAGGACTATCCTACAAGGACAACTCCCTTTTGTACTCTTTTGTGGATCTGAAAGGAAATTTGAAAATAAATTTCTCTCACACACCTTTTTTGGAATTTTTTAATTAATAGGTATGGTGATTTAGGAGTTAGTATATGTAAAGGGGAAGGGAGGTGGCAATATTACCACCTTCACAAATAGCCCAAAGGAAATAGGGAAATGGATAGTAGAAAATAATTGGACCTACCTACCTCCATGGATGGGTGTGTTTCCTAATGTTTTATTTGTTTGATATGCTTGAAGGTTGTTGCCCAAGCAATAATTCTATTGCAATGTAAACTCACTATTCTTGGATTTGATATCCTCACTCCAATATTCAAAGGATATATCTTCACTTCAAAAAGTCATTTTGTTACAAAATATAATTACCATCCTAAGAACCTTATTGTGTGCACCTCTTATGTAAAACATTATCAACTATATTATAAATAATTGTACTAGAGTAAAGAGGGAGCATCATGCTTTTTATTATTTTATTTGCTCTTTCCACTAGGCGGAGTAATCGTAAGGCCCCTTGTTTGAGCTTATTTACAAAAATCAATTTGACTTTATCATGGTATACATATTTAGCCTTTTATTCATTTTGAATTGGTTTTAAAATAATAGTTGATTTTCAATTTTCATATTAGTTTAACATCCATATTCGTTTGTTATCAATTGAAGTCATTACATGTATCGATCCAAATGCACACTCTCATTGAAAAAGTTCAAGCAAATACTGTTGAAGATCCAACATGAAGTTGGTTAATTACACATAATAGCCAATCATTTTGCTTCCCATTCCCCTACCTGCTCTATCACACATTGAAGCTAATAATGTTACAATGAAATCAACACTCAAACCTTGCACACCTACTATTAATTGCTAGTAACTTTTCATTACAAAACAATATGTTAATATTATTAGGTTATTGCCAAATCAAGATCAAGTTGGTAGGATATATACCATCCCCAATCTTTTCCTTTTTGGGTGAGAAATTTCAAACTATTACAAAAAAATTGAAAATTTTTGTCACAAATTTAATGATTTTTTTGATAAAAAAATCATCAAAATTAAAATGATATTTCAAAAAAATTACATTTTTTCCCCAATTTTCTATAAATGGTTCAAATAGGTAACCAAAAATATATAATTTTTTTTTTCCTTTCATAATGTTTAATAGCTAAGTTTGGTTAAATAAACTTACAAATGTTTGCCACCTTGGCTACATCACAAAATTGAAAAAAAAAAAAACCTATCCCCAATCAATATGAATGACAATATGGGGGCATATAGTATCATATACATAATGCAAAAATGTTTATAAGAGTGAGGCATGTTCTATGATATCAATATTACTATTAGTATTAATACTTGTCATATACATAACATACCCACCCCAACACCAAAACTCAAAGGGTACCTATACAAGCAAATTATACTTTTTAATTTCCAAGACAAGAAAGATGGGATGAAAACTGATGGAAATACAATCCTTCAAATAAGAGGAAAAAAACACATAGCTTGATAGAAAGCAATTTTCACTTAAGAGTTTAACAACTTTTAACATGTGCCATTGCACTTACATGTAGGGGTAAGGTTTCAAAGACACAATGAGGGGCATTGCCAAAATAAAGAGGCCTAGGACAAGGTAGTAGGTGAGTACTGAGTGCATTTCCACATCTTGGGAATGTCCCCCACCCTTAGGCCTTACTCACGATAAAGCACAAGATCACATTATCATTAGCTTAAACAACACATGTAGATCATGAGGTTGAAGGAGTGATAGGCACCTTATGCCCAAAGTTGGTGCAAGAAGTCTTTTGTAGAATGCAAGGTGCTAATTTGAGGAGACATTGTTAAAGTATATAAGGTGTTCTCCAAATACATGAAAAAATTTCTTGTAGTGTTTTACAAAGTAGTGAAAGCATAACATTAGAAAAAAAAAGGCAAAGATGTAACCCATATATATATTTGCGACTTTATGCAACTATATTTTATTTGCAACTATTCACTAATTTTGGTCATACCTACAATTATGTTGTCGCTATTTTTTTTTTCATCTTTCCAAATGGACAATGTTTAAAAGCATTTTCATCCAAGAACAACCTTATATGACCCATTAGTTGTAATAGTGACCAAAATTAATTGCACTATTGTGGGGTGGACCTAAACCCTAGGGGTATAAATACTAGGGTGTAGTAGGATATATATATTAAAAATGTATAGAAATATGTATATGGGTGTATATGGTTGTATTTAAAAAATTAATTAAGGATATTTTAATGTGTAAATTAAATATATGTATAAAGAGAAAAGTAGATTAAGTTGTTTAATTTAGCTTAACTTAGGTACCTAGCCCAACTTATCCTAACTTAACCTCATCAAATTAGGTATCTAGGTTAGATACTTAGGCTAACTTAATTTAGCTTAGTTAGGTACCTAGCCTAACTTAACATAACCAATCTTAACTAAAGTACATACCTAGTTTAACTTAATTTAAATTAGCCTAACCTAGGTTCTAATTTAACCTAAGGTTGTTTAACTTTGTTTGCTTAACCTAGGTTATGTAACCTAACTTAGTTAGGTATCTACGTTAAGTACATCATCTAACCTAACCTAATTTAAATATGTAGTTTAACCTAGCCTAACACAACCTAGGTATTTAGCCTAACTTAAACAAAGTACGTAGTTTAATTTAGCATAACCTAATTTAAGTACATATTTAATTAATCTAACGTAACCTAGCCTAGCCTAACTTATCCTTTAACCTAACCTAAGTACATGTAGTCTAACCTTGTTTAATCCAACCTAGGTACTTAGCCTAACCTAACCTAGGTATGTACATAGTTTGACATAGCTTAACATATCTTATCAAAGGTACTTAGTTTAACTTAACCTACCCTAATCTACCTTAAACCTAACCCAATTACCTAACCTATTTTAGCCTAATTTAAGTAGCTCCAGTAGCTTAACTTAGCCCAACTTAACCTAATTTATATAAACCTAACTTAATTTAACCTAACCTAACTAATTTACTTTAACATAACCTAATTACTTAACCTAGTTTAACCTAATTTAAGTACCTAGGCTAATTTAACTTAGCCTAACCTAATTTCTAACTTATTTAAACCTAATTTAGGTACCTAACCTAACCTAACTTATGTTAACCTAACTTAAGTACCTAGTTTAATTTAACTTACTTTATTCTAACCTAGGTACTTAGCTTAACCTAGCCTAACCTAACCTAGTTAATTAATTAGTAGTTGTTAGTTAATATGTAATTGTTAGTACATGTGACTAGGTTCAAATATGTTGTTTTAAGTTGTTTGCATTTACAAATCAAAACCATAGATCTATATAGATCTAGAGCCTACATGGCCAATGGGATTGTTAAAATGAAAGCCTTGAATTGTTTTGAGGAGTTCATTTCAACAAATTGAAGTATAGAAAAAAATTGTGACTAATGAGATTGTTTGAATTGGTCCCTTGAATTGTTTTGAAAAGTTGCATTAATAAACTAACTAATACTTAAAACCTTGCATGCGATTTGCATGTGACGCCATGCAAAAAACATGTGAAGTGCAAGGAGCTTTTAACATGAATTTGGAGTTTTTTTGACACATAGTTTTTTGATATGAAACAAAGGGTGCACAAACCATAAAAAATTTGTATATACTTTCAACCTTATGACCTCTTAGTACTAACAACTTGTGCTCATTGTTTCAATTAGTATTAATATGAAGGTTATTGGAGATGATGAATGTAATGCCTAGAAGCTACAATTATGAGCTTTTAAGAAGATTTTGTTCCTATCTAATCCAACTCATTTCCACGTACCCAATTACTTATTGTTAAACAAATTCATATCCTCCCAAGAAGATGTGCACATTCAAGCTTTCTCATTCTATAAAACTTCAAAGAACTAACAAATAATACATCATTTCAAAAATAGTTGCAACATGCACATCTTCCCATTGCAATTTAACAAGCCATCCTATTAACCCTTCTACTTCCACCTCACATTATTTAGGTAACTACCTATATAATTAAGTGTGTCATGCAGGTCATTCACACATGCCAACAATGTTATCGGTAGTGGTCATGATAATTAACATAGTTCACACTTTTGAATATGGAGTCTATAAATAGCCTACATGGCACTTTTATTTATTTGGTTATCAATCAAGGCAAAGTTGTGGTAATGTGCTTCAAGTTCATAAAAAATCTTCCAAAAATGAAAATTCGAGGTGTTATTGACTTTGTTAAATTATCACCTTCAAATTAAAACACATAAACAAACAACAATTAGCAAGCTATTGGTGATAAAACTTTGCAACATAGCTATGTCATCAAGTTCATGAAGTTCCACCACAAAGCTTTGCACAACCTAATACATTTTCACTTCTTTGCATCTTCACTTTATACCTAAATAGTTGCACAACACATCACAAACTTCTTTGAATTTGCATTGCACATGCCTTTGCATCTACGTCACACACCTTTGCATATGCATCATGCACCTTTGTTTTTTTATCATTCTTGCAAAAGAACTAGGGCATAGAAATTTGTTAATGATGAGCATATTTGGTCAATTTGCAAAAAACACATCAATGCTCAAAGTCAAAGGTGAAGGTAAAAATAAAGGATCATCAAGATTGGGAAATCAAACTCTTTGATAAAACACATGAAAATTGGGAGCAATAAAAAGTTATTGTGTTCATCAAATGCAAGCATCATGAACATGTAACTTAGGAGGAGTTGGTGGATTCTAGATCACACATGCTGCATGTAGTGATGGAATAAGATCATAATAAAATTGTATGTCATTCACATCAAGGTGTGAAAAAATAGGAAAATGTGCAAAGATAAACGGAAAAGATTGAATTAAGATTTAAAAAAATTCTTGGATTACCACAAGGGCATTAGGCATCACACATCCTTTTAGGAATTGACCATGGAGGAGCACAACACATATCATTTACTTCATTAGTTCAATAGAAAGAACTATGAAACGATAAATGTGTTTCAAGGTGGATGAATCACAAAACGCACTAATTCATATGAAGGATTTACAGCTTGAAGGTGATGCCAATTACACTATTCCAATACCAAAATCTAACACACAAGAATATCAATATCCTGCAAAGTTGTCCTTCATGTTAAATTTCTTGGGTCATGAACATCCAACTCCACAACAACATGATGTAACATAATAGGTGAGGGCCAATGTTGTGAACTGAGGAAAATTTAATGGCAATCTTCGATGCATCCCTTTTGTGATAAACCTTTTTGACATTCCAACTATATCTATTGCGCTTGCACTACCCCAACAACACTAATTGCGCATGCAAACACACCTAGGGAAGCACATGCATTACTATAAGTGCGCAAATGCATTTTCACATGTGATTGAAACCATAAACAAGAACAACAAACAAATTGTTGAAGGCATGGATCAAATATTAAACCTTACACAATTGCAAATTGAAGATTGTCACATCAAGATCGACATGAATCAATTGAAGTATTTCAAAGAGAGAAACAAAAGAATATTCAAAACAAACAACATGGTAATAGTTCTTTCCGATTTGAAAATAACAATGTGCGATGTTTTCATTTATGATGCAATTGTCAATTTTGATATAGACTCTTCAAAAGGTGATAATGTTAAGTTGCTATTGTTTCAACAAAATTGATACTAAATTCACCTTGAAAATATATAATTAAAATTCTTTAGATATCGTATTCAATTTGAAGATAGAATCAGACTTTTCAAATGCCAAATTTATCTTGAAAATACATTCAACAAATGTAAAGGTTTGTTGTAACAAAATTGAACATAGTTATAATGATTGATCTAGTAGTCCCATGATAATGGAAATACTTGTTGCAATGCAAATTCATGTTTAAACTCCATAATGTCAAATGTATTTTTTATCAATGCAAAACCATGTTCAAAATGTTCAATATCCTCTTATTTTATTTCCAAGATATTATTCAAGAATTGTTATCTAAACTATTTTTGAAATATCTACACCTTGCAATTATGGTTCAATTTCATTTAAAATTCCTTGTCCCACAAAAATTCTTCCATTACCTTCTCTTATACTGGGAACATTATCAACATTGATTCTATTTTCAAGCTCCAATTAGATCATCATTGTTGTAGAGTGTTTAAAGTATCACATGGTGAACATTTGTGAGGAATCATCAACTAAGGCCACAACTAGTAACTTTTGTCCCCAAGAATGTAGGGTTGGATATGTTATTCACCTTGATTTAGTTCAAACAAATCACCATTGATAGCTCTTTGATACAAGCTTGAAGTGGTTTGTAAGATACGAGTGTCATTGAGCTAGGCATACCCACAAATACATATTTGAATTTCTTTTGGTAATCAACAACTTGCAATTACATGTTGTAAGACTTTGACTTGAAAGAAAAATAATCGCTTGCAAATGTCCCTTTTAATTTTTTAATGTGGATCACATCTATGGCACCATGGATAGATGGAAGTCCACTAAAGGTTTTGAAATTGGCCATCATTTCTACCAACTCTTCTCTTTCTGGCCACCTCATTTGGTTTTTGAACATCATATATTCATTGCACAAAAAAACTCTTGAAGAACCAAATGAAGAGTGGATTTGTCGATGGCAAATAATTCATTGCATTCAAAATATTTTGTTCCATGAGCAAGCTTGTAAAATGAACATGCTTCAACCTCATGGTCAATTGAAAAGCAAATTCTTTGGTAACTTTGAAGTGTTCCACCCATCTTGGATCATCAAAAATTGGGAATACCATGTTGTAGACCTTGTTTTTACTTAGTTTCAAGATCCCTACCAAACAACAAATCGAAAGTAGAAGACAATTTATATTGATGAAACATCAAGGAGTTCAAAATGGTTTAGAAAACAATTTTGTCTTTTGGAATGTGAAATTAAAAATCTTCATTAGGTTCAACCTCATAACACGTGATCAAACATTCTAAACTTGCAATCGTACTTGTGTGAAATGAATCAACAACACAAATTGTAATGGCTTCATCATAATATAATTGCAAAAATGGTTTGAAAATAACCAAAACAAAGAAGCGACAATGAAATTCAAGAACATGAAGGGGGAAAAAAAATGAAGAGAACATGAAAAAGAAAAAATTGAAATACAAGAATATGAAGAGAACCTTATCAAACAACAAATCTACAACACAAAAAAAACCTACAACAAACTTTTGAAGCAAAATACCAAAAGAGACAAACATTGAATGAAACAAGATGCAAGAACTTTTTTTTTGAATTTGAAAATGCTTGAAGCCAAGGAGATGTAGAAGACACAAAATTTTGAAAAACCAACTCAAAACCTTGAATCAAAACCTTTGGCAAAGCTTACACAAAACCTCAAATCAAAATCTCCACAAAACTTTAGCAAAGTCTCTAACCAAAATCAATGCAAACTACAACAACACAAAACTTTGGAGTTGAAGGAGAGAAAACCAATGCATATATGCAAATGAAATAGTTGTGGGAGCACTCACCTCAAGGAACTTGAAGACACATTCCCTTGTTGACATGCCTACTTGTGCACATAGCTCTCCTTGAATGGTGATAGGATGCAAAAGATAAGTAAATGATTATTGTTTTTAAATAGCAATAAAAATAAGAAAAGTTAGTAGGTCAGTTAGGGTTAGAGATAAGTGGCCAGATGAACATTGGTAGGTAATTATCAATAGTTAAAAAAAACCCTAACACTTTTTTGAAAACTAATCCTAAAAACCCTAATTTGTAGTGGTAACTAACTAACTGTAGTGCTAGAATCATGTGCTTTTGGAGATTTTCAATAGTCAGAATTTGAGCAAAATTTAAGGAAACTTGACCAGATTGCTATACAAGATTCAAGTCTAGAATCTTTTAAAAAATTAATAAAAAATTATAGAAGAATCTTTCAAAAAATTGCTTTCATATTTGGCTTGTAGTTAAATTTGGTTAAAGCTTCATGTGGATCATCACCACTTTGGTTAGAGCATCTGTCCAGCAGTGCTCGCTGAGTATGTGATGCTGTGAAATTTTTTTTTCACATCCAAGTTTAGTTATGTACTCTTTTTGCAACCCCCATCCCTAAAACTGAAACTGGGACAGCAAATAGGTGATGGGGGACTACTACTAATAGCAAACCACCTGGACGGATCATTATGATGGGCCAATCAGAAACACTGAGCAGCAGTTAGATCATATTTATTACACTCTTTTCTTTTCTGGAGGTGCACAGGGCTGCTGCTGCGCCTTTTACCAGCAGCCACTGCAGCAACAGGTGCAATTATGCGGAGCCAAAACTATTTTCCTGAGCCAAACCCGCATACTTTGGAATGAATTTCTTCATCGAATGTTACTACTGTGTAGGATCATATACCGAGCACAGCTGCAGATGCTTTTACAACACAAAATTGAGCAGAAAAAAAACAAAACACTGGAAGAATGTTCATCATGCATGGTGCATTGGTGGATGCTGGTTCTCTCTGACCCCCCGGGAATAGTGGTACTCACAACCACTCTTCGCCATGGAGTAAATTCATGTAAAAGTGCATTGGCCCTTGTTTGATCATTGTTTGTTTTTTACGGGAATGTCTGTCCCTTCTGTGAATGGAAGGGACACGCATCTCGCACAAGCCCATTCCGCTTCAGAATGTGCTTCCAAAAAACCAATGCAGAAATTTAAACATGCCTAACAACTCGGTTAAAGGTCTTTCCAGCAGGTTTCCGTGTCCAAATTAGGTCAACTTATTACGCACGGAAAACGCAATGTCAAAGGGCAGTTTGAGGTCCCGTGGACAAGACAAGGGGAGCCCTGAAGAGTGTTCCTTTGTTTAAGGGCTTGAAAGGGAATCAAATAAGGGGATGAAATTCAAGTGGAAGATCAAGGGAATTTCACTAAGAAATTCCTTGTGCAATTTCTCGTCCCGGAGGAAGTTTCCATCCTTCCTTCCAAAGGCGACCTATCCTGGGCACTCTGCATGCATCAACTTTGTTGATTTCAAGTGGCCTTTTTAAAAATTAAAAAAAAAAATTGTTGAAATTTCACTAAATCAAAAAGTGATTAAAAAATGAAGTGATTTTTGAAGATTTCAATTGACAGAAGTGAGACAAGAAAATAGTAGAAATAGCTAGATTTTAAAAAAAATTCGGTTTTCAATATGTAGCCAAAAATAATAGAGGGATGATTAAGGATGTGTGCTTCATTTCTAGTTTATAGCCAGATTTTGGCTAAATCTCTTTAGGGATATGATCTCCATTTTTTCAACATCTTCTTACCAATGGTTTTTTTTTTTTTTTTTTTTTTTTTTTTTTATTTTTTTTTTTTTTTTTTTTTTTTTTTTTTTTAAAA
>Ga0116229_10012309_pt1 | contig 12360 bp, 10 predicted proteins | sample S1TSphgellanicum_3_FD_87313 | JGI IMG/M metagenome (GOLD analysis project Ga0116229, IMG submission 87313) | Host-associated microbial communities from peat moss isolated from Minnesota, USA - S1T2_Fc - Sphagnum magellanicum MG | ecosystem: Host-associated > Plants > Peat moss > Unclassified...
ATGCATCCAACTAATATTGCCTTGTAAACTTCATGTGTTTGGGTTGATGATAAAGTTTGCCTTGTGCTTTGTGGTGAATAATGTCCATGGTTAGGGTATGTTCCCAACCAAAATGCATGGCCAAACACAATTATGGCCTCATGTTAAGCCTTTTATTTTAGGGGATGGCCATACCTTGTGACTATACCATACAAGAAATACCAAAATTGGTCAATTTCTTGTGTGGACATTCTACTTGTTATTTATAATCTCTTGATTTGGACTACTGAATGACACCAATTTGCAAATGGTGGGAACTCAACAATAACACCAACACATTCCTCACCTCCAAATCCCACCAAGACCCCCATGTTGCTTACCTGTTCATTCACAGCATGTGCAATATAGCATGTGATGTGACGTATGCACTATTGACACCCTCAATTAACCCAACCTCATGGTTGTATTAGGATGTTAAACATTGATAGCATTTTTTTTTGCTAAAACTTGCCAAAATGTGATGTAGGATTCAACCTTGCAACCTACAAGTTTGAAAATAAACTTTTTTATTTGTATTTTTTGCCAAATTTTAGGGCATTGCATAGAAAGTAACAATGTTGTCTTTCTTGTCACAATTGCCATTACCAAAACTCCTCACATTGCACATAACCTTTTTGCCTCCCTCATTTTCCCCCACATCAAGGTGTTGCTAAGGTGAGTGCTTCATTATAATGTGTCACCATTCAATTTACAAGTTTTTAGACCTTTTATTGTCAAGGATTTTAATGTTGGGGGTTTTGGGATTTCTAGAATCAAAATGCACACTAAAGTTATGATGAAAAAAATCTTTCAAGTTAGTGAACGAATCTTTGTTTAAATTCATGTGATTTTTTATCGTTACATTGATTACAAAAGCTTGTGCTAAAGGACAAATTTCAACAATAGTTAAATTTGGAGGCTTGAGTCTAGATAATATATAATAACAAACCATCGCAATTCTAGAAGATGTTCTCAAATTAGTCTTGAAAACTTCAACAAACCATTATAATTTTATAAGGCATTAAAAGCCTTTCAAGTTTTTTTGTTTTTTTTTTTTTTTTTTTTTTTTTTTTTTTATTTTAAAAAAATTAAAAAAACAATATAATTTTATAAAGAATTTAAAGCCTTTTAAGTTTTTTTTTTTTTTTTTTTTTTTTGGTTTATGTTTTTTTAAGTCAAAAAGAATTTGGAATCTATGATTTGTGTGTGTTATGTTCATGATTTTTTTTTGTTCTCAAGTCTCATTGCAACTATGTATGTGTGCAAATGTGTGTAGTTTATTTATTTTTGAGTTCAATTTGTAGTGTGGATTGCTAATGTCTATTTTATGGATCAAAATTGCCATGCCTATTCTATTGATTTCCATAAATTTCAAATTCAAACCTAACTTTCATGTTGTTGAATCCATTGAATATCATATCAAGTTGATCATCAAATTGAATGCTTCAAAATCCCAACCTATTGTTATGCATCCCAAAAAACCCATAATGAAGAAAAAAATTGAGATTATGAAGGTTTGAAATATTTCCAAAATAAGTGGGTTGCACACATTCCTTGGGTTGAATTGGTTATAGATGTGAAAGGTAAGGTGCACAAAATGTGTTATGTAATTTGTTCAAATGTTGAAGGTTTTTTGTCCCTAAGCTTGATAATTTGTTGTACCATGCAAATAGGCATAAAATTGACATGTTGCTAGTCAAGTGGTCAAGGTTGGGTCTTTTTACTTCAACTTGAAAAATTAACATGCATCTAATGAAAGATCTATTACAAGTTTAAACACAATTCCATTTTGGATGTAATTGTTTAAGAGCTTCCATGAAAGAAAAAACAAAAGTTGATCACCCCAATGTTGTTGAAAATACTTTGCACCAACATTTGATTGTCATCAAGGTAGTTTTCTCTTCACAAGGCGGGAAATGATGTGGTCTATGTGAAAGTTCTTTTCAATCATTATACATTGAATTTGTATTTTTTTTAAAGATGAAAATGCTTCCAAATAATGAATCTATCATGCAAAAGGGATTTTCTACAAACCTTATCAATTGATTATGGGTGAAGATTAATTCTTTAACATCTTCAAGCACAAGTTCTTGAAATTCATAATGTTGGCCAAAATAGCAAATGTTTAAATCCTTGTATTTATGAAAGATGAACGAATCTATTTTTCATTAATGACATTCATGGAAAAGCAATTGAAAAATTACTTAACCACTTAATTGGATTTGTGCATTTGATTTTACACCATTTAGAGTTCCCATTTGAAGAAACCATCACCTAGTGGAAAAACGCAAAAGTTCAATCTTGTATTGATTATAATTAAAAATAGATGATATGTAAGTGAATTTTGGAGTATGGATTATGGAGACAAGTAACTTTTTGTTTGTTACATCCCCTTTCTGAAGGAGTATTTTTCTTTTTTTCCCCCAATTTCATCTGAAAGTGAAGAATTTCAATGTTTTTCTTTTTTCTTTTTTTGTTGATGTTCACACAAGCTTGTGATTTTTTCAAGTATTGTTTCAACAAGTTTTGTCACTTGTGAGTTCCATCATCCATGGCATGTAAATCTATTGGTTATTAGTTGTGGAACAATATATATTAGAATGTGGAGTAAGGTGTATCTACAATTTGTTTGTTATATTTGTTTTTGAAGTTGTAACTTGGTCATGTTTCAATGTTTTTTGTTCCATTGTGCATTGCGCAATATGCATTTGTGGGTGAAATTACGGTCAAAAGAGCCATGGGCATCAAGGTAAAAGTTATTTTCCAAGGACTACACACGACACGTGTCATCCTTACATTGGTTTATCACTTAAAATTCTATATTTCGGATACCCCATTTTGCAGATATAAATACATTTTGACTACAAATTGATTTTATATCATGTATATTATGCATCCATGCCCTTTATCACATATATATGAACAACTTTTGTTTAAACCACACTTTCAAAATCCATAAATTTCAAGGTCAAAAACATTTTTGAACCAAATGTGTTCAAATGGGTTATAAAAACAATTTTCATCAATTCAAAGTCCTTTTGCCCTTCTAATCATCAATGTTAAAATCCTCTTCAATTTTCAAAAGGAATGGTGCACATTTGGTAGGAAAAGAGGACGTTTGAAAAAAAACAAGGACTGTCCACTCTCGGGGTTTGAATGTTTTGAACATGTAAAAAAAATTTGATTTGTGTCAAGCTTTGAGCATGTAAACTTTTCAATTAATGAAAAATATTCCATAAAACTTTATGACAATCCAAACTATTATGTTTCCCTTGTGATATTTTAAACATACAAAAATGAAAGTTTTAAGGAATGTCCACTCACTTGGGTGGCTCCTTTGACTTTGATTTTACCCTTATGCAATTTTATGGTTTTTTATGAAATTTTGTACTTGTTTAGGGTGTAGGACATTGTTATTACACATGGGCAAAGTTTCTTTTGAAACTAATGTTGTGCACTCTTCTATCAACACCTACAACCATTGTCATTAACAAACCTACAACACATAACATAAAAAAACTATGAATGACTTATGACACACCCAAACCAAAATGAGATTCACCTACAACAATACAATAATTCAACCCTAAGAAACACATTGCAAATCAAACAAACTAAATGTAAAAGAAATTTACATCAAACACCAAAAACTTTATAAAACAAAAACACAATGTTATATAATCTCAAATCACAAAAATGTTTTTAAATCACACGACTTGGGATTATCTAGAACCATGTTCACATTATAACCATTTCCAATCTTTCTTCCCCAATTTACCTACAATAATTGGGATGTAAATAGGTAACAAAATTAATTCATGTTACTTGTTGTGCACTCTTATGGTGGTGTTTACAACCATCGTTGTCAACACACATACGACACACCACAAAAATACCCTAAAAGTACAACACATCCAAACTACCCCCTTATTTAGGGCCAGGGTCTTTTTAAGCTAAATAACAATGCAAAAAATATTTTATATAAATCCACCATGGATGAACACTTTGGTTTTTAGGTGAAAAGATTAATAGGTTAGGTGCAAATATGAACCCCATCATTAATTGCATTGCCATAATCCTTCAATTTTTCATCCAAATGTGAATCATTCTAAAAAATAGCTTAAATTACTTTTTATTATTTAATAATAGGAATAGACACTTATATTTATTTTGTGCACTAATAATGAAACCATTTTCTAACTGAAATTCCCTCCAATGGTGGTGTGAAACATCCCATATGCCAACCTTTGGAACATTGATCACAAATCAACATAGTAGTAATTTTCATAGTATACCCACATGACAAAGAATGTAATCTTACAAGGACGATTACTAAAAATGGATCAACTTAACCATCAATACATGGAAAATCACACATCACACAATTATGCACATGGTCTTTCTAGGTTTTACCATCTTGACCTTCCAACAACAACATTTTGTACATTCAAAATAACATATATTTTAATCACATTTAAAATAATGGGCGTTGTTTGTTGTAAGTACACATAGTCATTTGGATCAAATATACAAATTTGAGGTTGATAACCATTTCCCCAAGTATTGGCATATTAAAGTGTGTCTCAATGATGAACAATTGTTAAATTTTCCATAGCCATTAACATTACATGTCAGAACAAAGTTGTTTACTAGTCACATTCGCTTAAAACCACATTTTTGGATCATCCAATTAAGTACCATGGCATCATGTTGGACTATAACTAATAGCTTGGAATTAAGACCAAACAATAAAACATATATTGAAAATGACATGAAAAAAACATGTTGACCACATTTATACCCCATATATAACCATGGTAATTATAAATCTCAATATCTAATATGACATTTTAGAACCTATATTTACACAAATTTCACTTCAACATTTACACCACTCATTCAACTAATGTGTTTGTTCTAGGATGGTCTCATGAAGTTTCACAAGGTTAAAGCATGGTTGGGATATGCAAAAGGACTATTTCATTTTATATTCACTAGACCCCCTCACTTATACATGTTGAAACTTAATAACACATTTGTATTGAAAATTTGCTCTTATTCATAGCTATATACATTACAAAAATATTATTCTATGCATTGAATGTCAAATTTGAACAAGTTTAAAAATTCCTACCAAATCCTTGAAAAAAAATCTAAGGTTCATGATAAAAAAAGGTTTAAATACTCATAATGAATGTCTAAACAACTTTTTTTGGCACAATATTTTCACCACAAACACCTTGTGTGTTAATGGGTGTAAAATGTATGAATGTGGCAAGAACCAAATGCCCAATTATAATGTAATTTTTTTTTTAAAATCAAATTTCTTGGAATTTTGGGCCATTGATAAAACATGGTCCACATTGGATAAATTTTACTATTTTCACTTTCATAAGTGAAAAAAAAAACTTCAGAAGCCTATATAAAATTTGGAACAAAATTATTTCATTTGACACAAAAAAGAAGGGCGAAATGTAAGACACGTCATGGGAAAAGTGAAGAAAAAAATGACTTTGGGAGTCCTTAGGTTTCAAATGTGGTATTCCAATTATGTTTGGACCCCAAAATGATTTACTAATGTTTTTTCACACAATTATTGAAATTCTTCATAAGATTTCATACCTCAAGGTCAGTGAGTATTTCAATTGGAACATCGAACCTAGTGAAAACCCAATCCAAAAATGCATGTTGTTTTCTAATTATTGTGATCCAATAATGACACCAACTCCAACCACTTGGAGAAATATTCAATCATAACTAATACATAGTAGTTATTACATAATCTTAAACTTAACGGGCTACCAAAATCCAAATTCCACAAATACATTAACCCCATAATGGGAAATGGATGTAAATAAAATATAAATGTGTAAAATGATGCCCAAATTTGATCACACACCACACACCAAGAAACGAACTATTGAAATTTTAATTACATTTCATGCCACCAATATTATGATTTGAGTAAATTAAAAGTATGCTTGAAATCCAAAATAACCCAACTATTCATGAACATGTCATACAAGGCCTTCACACTACTTTAAGTGACGCATTACCCACACTCATCCATCATTCCACACTCGTAAGAGAATCACCTTCCCGTAGGATATTTTTGGCCCTATGCATGACCTAATCACACTCCTTGGGTGTTAATCCAATTGGGACTTCACTTGCTTGCATATATGCAATAACATGTGTACTTTCATTTACATCCAAGGCACCATTTAGTCTAATGTCTAAAACATAAGAATCCCTAACATACATGTTAATTTGAAGTACAACCCAAAACATTCCAAAAAATGAACATAGGTATGCATAGGCATGCCAACTTGGGATTGCCTTTAATTCAACATCACTATGCTAACAAATACCAATGGTGTCCTCTTCATTAGAACTTGGTTTTTGATTTAACCCATCAACATTTCAATTAACCCTACCCACCCTATGAACAATGTCAAAGTCATACTCATGTAAAATAAGTGCCCACCTAACTAATTCCTTATGAGACATTTTGATTCCATTAGCTGAAATTTCAAAGGCTAATAATTTGTAATTTAAATGAATGGGCTACCATACAAATAACATTAAATAATGATGAAACTTCCCAAATAACAAGGCATTCCCCCTCATACAAACGATACTTGGCCCTCATATTATTGTTGGATTGATTTGCATACACCACCTGAATTGTCAGATATCATCATCCAATTGGGTAAGCATCGCTTTCATCCTTATGGTGTTTTAATCCACGTGTAACTTGAATTTGATAACCTTTGAATGGGTCATTACAAAATATGAACCAAAATGAAACATGCCTTCAACTTCTGAAAGGGTTATTCATGTGTTTCATTCGAAATGTACTCTTAATCAATCTTCATCAATTGGGTCAAAAGTTTGACGATGTTGTTGAACCTTTTGACAAATGGTTAATAATAATTTCACAATCCTAGAAAAGCTTGAACCAAGTAACATCCAATCATTGGGGAGCTTGTGGAATGGTTTTAACCTTTGCTTTACGAACCGCTAATCCACCTACGTAAAGCATATGATTCATGTATTCCACCTACATTGAAAGAACTAACATTTGCCAGGATGAAACTAATGTTATATTACTTAAATCTTATAAACACCTATAACAATAATGCATATGATTTCCTAAGGCTAGGTTTTAAATGATGATTTATTTAACAATTGACTAATGTTCACCAACACCCAATCCATAACTCTTTTAAATCCTATAGGGGCATTTTTCAAACCAAATGACAAAAATTGCCATTAGTATAAACAATCTTTCCGATTATGATCAATCCCCCAAAATGTTTTGACCTTGTCACCTTCCTTCAATGGCAGTTGATAATAGTTAGACCACAAATCCAAGGTACTGAAAACCTTGGCTTGCCCAAGAGCATCAAAGATCTCCTCAAATAGGGACATGACATATTTGTTTGAATAGGTTCATTGTTCATCAAATGGTAATCCTAACACATATGACACTCCATATATCCATTTGCCAAAATTATCTTTCTTGGTCGGCATCATTATTGTTGAGGCATATATTTGACCCATAGACAATTTGACCAAATGTGCATCCAATAGCTCTATTGTTCAAATTTGAACCAAGGCCCTTTCTACCTCGTTAAACCCTATAAGATCACCTTAAAATCAATATCATCCTCATGTATGATATGGATTTGTTGTCTTTTTAATTGCTTGGCTAATTCCTTTAAATTGAATACAAAGCATCCAATGTAATCTTAGATCTTCTTTTGTCCAAATCTAATCACATTTAAAGAAATTGAAAATGAAAGGGAAATGCATCACCCCTAATGAAACAAATGAAATTTGAATCACTAGTTAAAAATGCAATTTGTGATGATGTTATTTCATTACATCTTGCATCAATGATGCATCAATGATGCAATTAAGGATGAAATCCTATAACCCATTTTACAAGTTTTTACTTATGTTGGGCATCATCATACCTAAGTTCTAGGGTTGAATTAAGTTGATTGATTGCACACTGATCAAAACTCAAAAACCATGGAGAATATTTTAGCTCTTATCTTTCTATGGCAATTAACCAAGTTCCTTTGATGTCAAATTGAGTTAAATGTCGTAAAATGATTAGAAACTTTTACAATGGATAAAAATGAAGCCAATTGAGAAAGTTGAAAAGGTTGGACACTAAATAAATTAAGAAAGTTTGAGAATCAAAGAAAATGGAAATAATTGAAAAAGTTGAACAATGGATGAAAACAAAGTTCATTGAGAAATATGTTTGTTTATGATTAAGCTAATGGCTGAATCAAGGACAATGGATGAAAATGAAATTAGTTGGAAGGGAAGTACAAAGAGTTCAATTCTAAAGGATTTATCACCACCGTAAGGCCAAAAACAAATTAAAACCTTAAAAAATATATTATTATCTACTTTGCATTTTTGAAACAATGTACATCCATTGGATGAATTGTGAATCAAGAATGTTGAGAAAGTTGTAAAATGGATTAATGGATGTAAAAAAGTTGAAATTGTTGGACAATGGATCAAAATCAAATTTGTGAGGTTTCTATCTTTCCCAACTTATTCCATCATCATCCATTGTCTTTTTTGGGGGCTTTCACACTCATATACCATCTAACATACGTACATTATTTTAAAGTAGACACTATGTTATCAAAAAATTGTAATGTTTAGATTTCTTTTGTGTTCAATTGATGGTAAATCTTTTTATAATTCAACTCAAATATCTTGAATTTTCTCCATCATCCTTTAATTCAACCACAGACCTTATATCCCTGAGTTCATCCATTGTCCAAATTCCTTGAATTGTACCACTTCCCCCAGGATAATCAAAATTTTCATCCATTATCAAATTTCCAAAATGACTAAAGCAGTTCACTAAAATTGACATCCATAAAAGCTGAGTATTGGGGAAGACGAATATTGTACCTACAACTAATAATCAACAATATTTGTCACAATAATTATTTTTTGAAAAAAGGGTTTCAACAACCCCATTGTCAATCTTTCAAATTTTCAATAAGACAATTTTAAGTGTGTTAAATCTCTTCATGTTTTAAAAGATAACTATGGTAGCCCAGTGGTTAAGACCAGCCTACTTAATGTGTGTAATAGGTGCAAGATTTTATCCTCCTAAAATTAAACACAATGGGCTCAGTTTTTATTTTTCTTTGGCTTGCAATTTGAGAATTAATAATCACTGAATCTCACTCATAGGTAAGATAATTGATAAATCATTCTCCATTAAATTTTATTTTCATTCCTTCTGAATTTCAAATTCTCCCATTTCCTCAAATTCATCCATTATCCAACTTCCCAGGCTCAGCCCAAACTCCCTAGATTGTCCAACTCCTAAATATTCACCTTAGTATCCCCCTTCCGAAGATGATCAAACCCCCTAAATTCATCTATTGTCACACTTCTCTGAATTGTCCCACTTGCTTGGATTCATCCATTGTTGGAGTTTCCCAACCCAACCCAATCCATCCCAACCCTAAACCCTAAACCCATTTTCCACCTGCTGATAGCAAACCACCTGGACAAATCATTATGATCGGCCAATCAGAAATAGGGACTAGTAGTCACATCTTTCTTCCTGCACTCTTTCCGTGGCAGCTGTTAGGCTTTGCTGTACCTTTCACCAGCCTCAGCAAATTGTTCCCAAATGCTGGGCCAAAACCATTTTTGCTAACCCACACTACCATGTTTTGAGTTCTCCTCATTCACACACAGCTGGAGTTGCTTAGGTCTGCTTCAGGTACATTCTAACTTATTGCACTTGTTTGGTGCTCAGTCCATTTCCCCCCTTTTTTCAATATAAATTAAGAAAAGAAGTTTCCTAAGGCATGGCAGCAAAAATGAACCACATGGTGGTCAGAGGACAAAAAATAAATAAAAAGATTAAATAATAAAGCTTGGGAGCAAAAGTGATCCAGGACATGGTCAGAAAAACAAGGGCAAATTTATTTATTTATTTATTTATTTTTGTTGTACCCTTTGCAGCTTTGACACTAATTATATTATTTGTAGAAATGTTGAAATTTTCATCAAATTTTTACTTTTTTCCAAGATATTTTTGAGGAACCTAAGGAATTTTTTGGAATTTTTTGTTTTTTTGTCATGGAATCATCAAATTTAATTAATAATTGGATAGACATGTGTTGAAGCTGCCCATAGCCCTGTTGAAATTACATAATGATTACCATAGTACCTAGGCCATTTCAACACATGTCCGTCGAATAAATAATTAATTTTGAAAAAATCATTTCAAAAAATGGAATATTCCTAAGTATTCACTATTACCCTTCACAATTTTTCTTGATTTGGAAAAAAATAATTTTTGAAAATTTCAACATTTCTGAAAATAATATAATTAGTGTCGAATTGGCCAAGGTAGTATAGGGTATTATTTGGGAGCAAATGCAAGTAATATGGATATGGATTTGTTTAAACAAACCTTTTGCGGCTAGGTATCACTACCATGAGATGCCATGATGGATGTTACAACAATGTTAGGTACCAAACCCTAGAATTCCCAAACCCTAGGGTGCTATGTCGGGGGAGCTCTCCCAATTTTATATGTTCCCACATTCCCATGGAAATATTTCTTGTCTACAGAATGGGAAAGAGTGAGGAAATAAAAAGAGAGTTTGTTTATGTAAGGGGAGGTTCATGTACTCGCACCTTCTCCTGAGGTTTGGGAGCACCCTTAGATGCCCCCCTCCCCTCAGGAGAACGCACGAGAACCTCCCCTACAACAAAATATTATAAGAGCCACTTGTGAGCTTCATTGAAGTTGGAAACTTTAGACACTTTGATGCAAGTGTCATTATGTGACATAAAATGTGAGAAGAGGAATTGGAGGGCAGTGTTGAAATGTAATGCAACATGAAAAAATTGAAAAATTCCAAGTTTTTTATTTATTATTAAAAGTTCAAACTTTTAAAATTTTTTGTTGAGTTGATTTGTTTAATATATATTTTTTGCATTTTTTATTTCAATTTTGTGATGTTTCCATAGTAACAATCAACAACAAGAAGATTAACAAGAAGATTTAGCTGAATTTGGTTACAGACCAAACAAACATTTTTTAATATTTTGGCTCCATACTGAATTTGTAAAAATCTGGTGATTTGAAGTTATTTTCAAATTTTGGCATAATATGTGGCCATTTTTTCACAAAATTCTTTCTGTGTCAAAATTTATTTTCAGGTTGAAAAAATGCAAAATCGTGTCTCCATAAAGGATGCTTTGGTGGTGTTCACATTTTAGTATGAATGGTCAACATTTTGTCAACTTGTTGTTATGTGAAATGCATTAATTAAATTGCTCATCTCAATGAAATGCAAAATGAAAACTAAGTTGTCAAAAAAATTAAATAAATAAATAAATAATCATCAAACTACATCATTATTAACAAAGGATTATTTTGAAAAATTTGACCCAAAGTCGCCATATTTTGAGAGAGAGACAAAATAGAATTGCCATATATATATATATATAATTTTTTCAAATATATGTATTAGTGTTTAAAAATTGACAACCTAGTTGGATGATAATAGCTTTATCCAAGTAATTCATTATATTTTGAAATTTCAATATCATGCAGTTATTAAAAAAAAAAACTCAATAACCATAGGTCAATGCCTCCCTAATTTGTACCCAAATTTGGCTAAGTCTTCTTGTGGATAGTTCTCCAACCACCTACCTCAATAAATTGACCCACCCCCAAAACAAACCCTGAACAATGGTTAAACTCAAGACCATTCCTAGTAGGGGTAGATAGAGAGTGAAATTGGTCACTTAGGTGCACTTTAAGGGGGGGGAGGGGTCCATGGTCCAAATTTCTAGAAACCCATTTGGACTCATTTGAAAGCAAATTGAATCCTTAAGTTAGACCATGCCTTAGACCCTACCTTGCATGTTGGTTCTCCGAATCTCCTTTGAGCTCTTTTTTAAATTTAAATTCGGTCTGAACCAATTGATTTTCCGTCCAAAATGGTATGCCATGTAGGTTTAGCTTTGATTTGCTCCCTTTTGATAATGGACCTTCTTCGTCTAAAAAGGCCATGGGTCCAATTTATGGCTCTCATCCGATTTCAAAAGGATTGCTCTATTTCAATTGGACCGTGGACCTTTGGACCCTCATCTAAAGTAGCTCTTAGACCATACTTAGACCATACTGCATTCATTGACTATGTGGAAACGAATTGACTTCCGTGACACTCACAGCTGTCAAATATAACATAATCCCCAAATGAGTTTAGGGTTTAGGGTTTAAGGTCTAAGATTTAGGGTTTAAGGTTTAGGGTTTAGGGTTTA
>Ga0116229_10012310_pt1 | contig 12360 bp, 12 predicted proteins | sample S1TSphgellanicum_3_FD_87313 | JGI IMG/M metagenome (GOLD analysis project Ga0116229, IMG submission 87313) | Host-associated microbial communities from peat moss isolated from Minnesota, USA - S1T2_Fc - Sphagnum magellanicum MG | ecosystem: Host-associated > Plants > Peat moss > Unclassified...
AAAACAAGCTCTTCTTCTTACTCATAAGAAATGACCAAGATCACTAAGCATTGTTCGTGTTGGTATCAAAACAAGCTCTTCTTCTTACTCATAAGAAATGACCAAGATCACTAAGCATTGTTCATGTTGGTATCAAAACAAGCTCTTCTTCTTACTCATAAAGAAATGACGAGATCATGAAGCATTACTTTGTGAAGATGAATAATAGGATACTTGAGGGAGGATAGGAAAGAATTTTCACACTATTTAGTGTCATTTTGGTGGAGATCAAGGATTTTGAGGCAAATCAAGGAATTTTTTTAGGGTGTGATACCCTTTAATTAATTAGGAAGAGAAGAGGGTTAGACTAAGTCTGAGAAAGATTAGAGATTCAATCTAGCAAGAGTGAGTTTATTAGAACTTCAAAGAGGGGTTAAGGGAAGAGTTGGGGCAAAGATTCTCATCTCATGTAAGTGTTTGTTGCAACCACTAACCACAAATTCAGCAACACAGAGAGACGACACACATAGCAATTCTCAAGATTGCTGCCATGAGAAGAAAAAACCCTAAAAAGATTGGTGTCTGTTCCATCAATTATTGGATCCAGTCTCTAAAGCCTACCTCAGTATTGAAAAGGCATCACCAAAACATCAAATGATGATGCAGTTTTCTCTCATTTCTCCTCTGTAGTGGGTGACAACTCTCACTCTACAAGTGGGAAGACTATGGTGTGACCAACAACACATCAGAAGCTCTCATTTCTAGGAACACAACTGCAGGACAACTCCACACTTTCCTTGCCAAAGGTCTGCTGTTGAAACAATCGGTTTAGAGTTTCCTGCTTCACATTTGGCTTGTTCAGTGTGCTTACATGCAGAGTCTCTCCATTTCATGACATATGAGACAAGGATGGTGGAGTCGAGAGAGGGAGCAATCACGTCAAGCTTGCTGGTCAGGTCTCATGATCAAGCAAATGAATGAGCAAATTGTAAACTCTAAATTTAATTTGGGTCTAACTGATGATTGTTATACTTCAAACATCCTTCATAGTAGAATGGCATAAATCAGTTCACCAAAAAAACGGTGTGAATTCACTGCTGGAGTATCATCAACATCTCTTGCAAAATATTCTGAAGTGCGGGGGGGCTCTTTGAAGAATGACCCCAAAAAACTATGAATTGGGTGGGGTGTATAATAATACAAATAATATACAGTGCCATTTTTTCCCAGGAGGAAAAATGGCACACAGACAAAGAATTGTCAAATGAATGACAAATCAAAATGCCAAAGTCCTTCCACTTTTCTACACCCAATTTTGGTTTCTCAATCTTTATGTGGAAGTAAACAAATTCCATGTTTTCCATCTTCAGCCCGGTAGAATTTGAAACTGAAGAGAGATAATGAATGAGCAGAAAAAGAGCACCTATGAAATGCTCAATAGACAACAGAGGCCTTGTGGGTTTAGGGTTTAGGGTTTAGGGTTCAATTTCCTTTTCACCCCAAACAACACATAGAGTTGTGCAATGTATACTTACACTCGGAAATGAGAATCAGTCATGTTGGTGTCAAAACAGGCTCTTCTGCCTCATAAGAAATGATGGGATCACGAAGTATACTTTGTGAAGACGAGAGGCGTGCATATGAATACAGGAAGCGTGCCTGCCAGAAAAACAAAAAAACAGCCTTGTCAGTGGAGGACAAAAAAACTTAAATATTTGTGCATCTCACCAAGACTTACAGACCTTGAAAAATTCAATACAAAAAAGGTTACATATCTGACTATAGAAGTAACATCACATCTTCTACATCAAGCATCTATGGTCACAAGGAACACGAGTCTCTTTGTACTAGAGAACGCAACCCTAAGGCTCACTTTGCCTCCTGGTTTGTCCCTTGGCTAGGCTGAGCCCTGGTGACCAGTCGAGCCTTAGAGGGCACAGAGTGCATTCCCTGGTGTAAAGGTTTGCACCCACCTACATTTTAGAGGCTACCCATTACTACTACCCATGACTCTGGAAGAAATGCAATTCGCTAGTTCACAAATAGTTCAGATACCTCCAGATGTCATGTGAAATAATAAATTATAAAAGAAGGGTCTAAAACAGCCAAAACATCAACTAGAAATTAATTATATTATTTACTTCTGCATGTTCCCACAAGCATCACAAAGTGTATGTGAATTGAATCAGTCCAGAAAAAAGAAAAAAAGACTACCCATTGGAAAGCAGCCAAAGTCCACCAACTGCCTTGCAAGCCCAAGCCAAGGTTGTGGAAAGTCTGTTATAATGGGAAACAAATAAAAAACCATTCAAAAAGTATTTTGTAGAGATTTTGAATTTCTCAAATCCAGTACTAACAAAAAAACATGGCATTTCTGTACTTGCAGAGTGTCATTTCATTGGTTTTGTGACATTGCTGAGAAGAAGAAAAATCCACCTCAAATTTTCCAACACGTGTACATCACCAGTTGAATGAAATTGCGTGAATGAATAATACATGCGACAAAAATGAATAAGATCTGGAGAAAGAAATTTAAATAACAATCAACTCCAGAAGAATTCAGGTTTAAGAGAATGAAAGATTTTCAGGAATTCAAAAAAATCTGCCATACCAGGAGCACAATACTGCCACCGCAGAAGCAAGCTGTCATGCTCAACCCTAAAAATCTCATGTCTCTTCCAGCCTGCAAAACATGAAATTCACTCAGGAGATTGTCCAAGTGGAGTATGATGAAACCATTTCCCTTTGAAATGTTGAAAACTGCTAACACCCAATACCAGACTTTTTGATTGCCACAAACACAGTGAGTGGAAAAAGAATACATAGGCAGGCAGACAAGGAAAAAAACACACAACAAACAAAACATGCTCCAATTCAAAGCATAACAAGAGCCTAAACAGAGAAAATGCAAGACCCTAGACCCTAAACCCTAAACCATTCCTTTGGAAAGGTTGAGAACTTCTAACATACAATAATACCAGACCTTCTTTTATTCCCACAAAACATGGTAAGTGAAAAAAAGACTACAAAGGAGGGAGACACAGAAAAAGACAAACAACAAACAAAACAATGTCCGGGAGACACAGAAAAAGACAAACAACAAACAAAACTATGTCCAATTTCAAAGCACAAAAGAGCACACACACAGAATTGCAAAGAAAACAAAAACATTGCAGATTGCAACAAAGAAGAGGACAAATGACCATTTGGTAATTAAAACCCTAAACCCTAAACCCATGCTTTCAAACATTTCATTCATGGTGGATGCAACCATCTGAGAAGCAACAATGAACGATGAGAATTGTAAATGGGTTGTTGAAATAGTTGAATTGAAAAAACAAAGCGATTACCAGAAGGGTGCCCTCTAAAGCATGAGTTGGCGGTGTTATCACCAAGCTGCAAAATAAAGGCAGTGTCACGGATTGCATCTGGAAACACACACACACACAAACACACAAAAATCAGATTTAGTCGGTAGTAGTAATCCCTTTCTCAAAGTGGAATTGTAGACACAAAACCTCCAATGATAGTGAAGCTCCCAAACAAAGGAAAAACTATTGCAAACTTCTGCAGTACTTCTTATAGGACTGAAAAACCAAAAAGAAAAAGAAGAAGAAGAGTGCCCTTGAAGAACTATACCTGAGCGATAATGGCAAGGTCTTTAGTAAAAATCTGGGGGAAAAACCAAGGGACTGATATAGCCATACACCCAACAGAAAATCCTACGATTACTCCCATCAACATCAATAAACCCAGCAATGACCGTGCCTGAAAGGAACCGCCACCCAGCAACACAACACACAAGAAACACTCTGTTTTTTCAGTCTTGCAACTATTGAAGAATCTCAAATAAGCAATGCAGCATGCTGCATTTGTTTCTGTGCTTATGAATGTACTTTTCTTCTTTCGAAAGAATCTGGAAAGATTGAATATTGTTTCCAAATTGGGTTGGCAGTTTGGGTCGTCTGGAATCATAAACCTAATAGATTCATTTCATCCCAGAAGAAATAAAAATAAATCAGGAAAAAACCCAAAACAAAACAAAACACCTCAAGACCATGAGATCTACCATTTCATGAGAATCAAGTTCACCTGCTTCAAGTTGCGGTCGGTGCCATGAATGAATGCAGGCATGAATGATTGCGCTGTTTGTGCAAGGGGTTCTCCCCATACAGAACACAAGTAGCAAATTCCTACCATCACCTGCAAGACTCCAGAAGCACTAACTGCTGCATCATTATCAGCATCATCATTATCAGCATCATCATCATCTTGAGCAAACAATCAAATAAACACACAAAAAATCCCAAAGAAATTAAATTCTCTTTGGGGAATGCAGAAATCCTAATTCTTGGAAAATGATTATCGATCTAATAATTATGAATATTAACGAATTAGTAAATTTTGCTTGGGTAGTAGTTCCAAAGAATCCCGTAGTAGCATCATTTATTGTATTTTACGTACCTGGTGAGCAGCGAGAGCAATAGCTCCTAGAGTTGTAGCCAGGTATGTAATCAGTGTGTAGAACGTCACCTGTGTTCAAAAAAGGAGAGAAACAAGGGCATGTGTCACACACTATGGACTTGCCATTTACATTGAAAGGTAATCATCTTAAGGCAAAAGAAAGAATTATGCAAAAACTCAAATATTTCACGATGCAAAAATACACCCAATCTTCAAAACAACATCCTCTAAAAGAAACCAAAAGCTCCTTCAAGATATCATAAGAACTCTATTATAACTAATCTCTCAAGTTTCAACACAAGCCAAAATATCATCTTTCAAAAATCCTCATATAAAAATAGACCGATTACTTATTACCTAGTATGGGCCAAAATCCCTTTAAGCTACTATACTCTATAATGAATCTAAACACAATATCCTTGCCTTGGTACAATTTTCAAACCTTGGATATCATCGTAAGGAGAATTGGAGCAGCCAAATTCACCATGTGGACAAATTCCTTCCAAGAGGGTGAAGAAATCGCCATCACGTTGTAGCCTCTATCGTGCAATGACTTCATCATCAAGTAGGCTGCCACATACTGAAAACAACGGGTTTGTCTTGTCACACGGTAGCCTTGCCATTTACATTAATAAAAAGAATCTTAAGGTGCAAAAGAAGAAGTATGGAAACTCAAATATTTCACCATTGCAAAAATATATTAATCTTCAAAAAATATCCTCTAAAAGAAAGCCAAAATCCTTCAAGATATTATTATAACTCTACATTAACTAATCTCAAGTTTCAACACAAGCCAAAATATCGTCTTTCAAAAATCCTCATATAAAAAAATAGACCTATTATTTATTACCTAGTATGGGCCAAAATCCCTTTAAGCTACTATACTCTATAATGAATCTAAACACTATATCCTTGCCTTGGTAGGCAAGGCCAAAGAAATTCCAACCAAAGAAGCATCAGAAGACATGAGGGGAAAAACCCGAAAAAAAACGCAGCATTTTCAAAACCCATTAGAAGAAGCTCTTTGGAAAAATTTCCAAGGGTTTTTCCAAGATAGCTACCAAAGCAGCGGCAGCAGCATCACAACATACCTGAGACGCCATCGTTGCCCATGCAGCGCCTGCAATACCATATCCCATAACTGTACAGAGCAAAATATCACCGGTGAGGTTAACGCCACTGGCGATAGCTAATGACTTCAATGGGCCCCATGAATCCTGCATTCCAAGGCTGCCAAATTCACAAGCCAAATTACAATCCCTCAAAACTTTAGGAGACATTGGAGATATTCGCAAATTCACCCTGTCTTTTCACCCTGTCTTTGGGCCTCCTTTCACCCCCTAATCCCTCTTTTAGTGGTATCCGTAAAGTAAGGAAATTTTCATTAAATCTCAGTATGAAATGCTGAAACTCAGTACAAAATGCTGAATCTCAGTATGAAATGCTGAAACTCAGTACGAAATGCTGAATCTCGGTATGAAATGCTGAAACTCAGTACGAAATGCTGAATCTCAGTATGAAATGCTGAAACTCAATACGAAATGCTGAATCTCAGTATAAAATGCTGAATCTCAGTATGAAATGTTGAAACTCAATGCTGACACTCAGTATGAAATGCTGAAACTCAGTACGAAATGCTGAATCTCAGCATTTAATGCACAAGGTTCGAGAGGAATTATAGTAGCTGTACAGGTAGGAGCAGTGAAAATCTATGTAGCAGCAGTGGAGGCGCTCAGGAAAAAAAGAAAGACAAACAGCAACCAGCACATAGTGATAGAAGAATGGTTTTTTTTTTTTTTACCTTGCACTTTGTGAAACTAAGCCTACAAGCACAGCTGGCCATGCCAATGCCCGGATCTGCAACAGAAAGACACCAATCCCAAAACACCCCAATCTCATCAAACATTTTGCAAATTTTGTTCCTTCATCTCTATGCAAAAGCAAGACACAGATTATCCTAAGAAGCTCAAAATCCAACAAGTGTTTTGCTGCTCTGTGTGATGACCAATTATACCTGAACGTATACTCTTGCTGCTGGGATCATATCTGCATTCTCGACTCCAACAAAACCTGACAAAATCCCAGATTTGCATGTAACAACTCATTAGAGGTTACGCTGATTGATTTCCACAATACACCTGCTTTCAAGTAAGCCACAAACCCAATCCTCTAATGATTTTGCATTACATCCTAGTGCAAAATTCCACACAAATGTCACTGAGAGTGTCGAGAGAGAGAGAGAGAAAGAAGAATCCTGTTTTTTTTTATATATATATAAGTTGAAGACATGGTGGTGCTGCAACTGGCTGGCTCAGATTTATGAGATTTTTAGAAACTTTTTGTTTTTACCTTGAAGCAATCTGTCTACACCAAACTGGGTGAGGATTGCCATGGCAATTCCACATGTAACGGCGACAAAGAGCAACCGAGAGAGGTGACCTGCTGCCTCGGCTTCATCCTGCAAAAAATGTTAGAGAACCAACAATCAGGCACTAACAAAAAAAAGGACAACGACAGAAATGTCAACGGTTTGGTGATTCAAAAGCATTTTGGAAAAGATTGATTTGAGAAAAGTAGCATGAGAAATGAATGACCTTTTGAGCAAGCGCAGTGGCAATCAAGTTCGAGGTTGCAACAGACAGAAACATGAAGACATAGCAGAGGTTATCACACAACACAGTACCAGGACCTGCGATTCAAAACCCCACCCACCATCACCATCATCAACTGGCAGTTTTGTGTACTGGAGAATGGTTTTGTGTACCTACGGGACAAATGAATTTGCTCAAGATTTGGGCTTACCATGTGCAGCAAGCAAGTTTGAAACACAAATGCAAAATTCTCAAGCAAAGCTCAAGACCCAAGTGCATTCTTCTCAAGCTGCAAGCTCAAGACCCCAAGTGCATAATTCTCAAGGAAGCAAGCTTGAGAGTGCAGCAGCAAATGGGTGAGTGCAGAGATTCTCAAGCAGCTGCAGCAAGGCTCTCAAGAGACAAAAGGGATTTGCTTGAGAGACAAAGAGAATTTGTTCAAGAAGATTTGGGATCTTACCAAGTGCAGCAAGCTCAAGAGAGCTACTCTGGCCAATGACAGAGGTATCGATCAAGCTCATGATGGGACCAGATAACCAGATTCCCAGAGCAGGGCCTGCAAACACGATGATGTCCCACATCTGTGCCAGCATGCCCTTGCCTGGAACAAGCTCTTGCACACGGACATGGACAAGCTGCTGTTGCTGCTCCTGCTCCTGCTGCCCAGTGCTGCTTGTGCTCACATAAGCTTCATCTTCATCTTCATCTTCTTCTTCTTGTGATTCCAGCTGCTGCTGCTCGTCTGCTTCCTTGAGAGCTTCTGCTACTTGGGCTACCATTACAGCTGCTGCAACTGCTGAGGTTGGCTGCTCCAGCGTCCTTAGGAGATGGAACTGCTCGCCTACTAGGTTTTGCTCTTCTGCTGCAGCAGCAGCAGCAGCTGCCATCTCTTCATGTGCTTCTGCAGCTTCTTCCGACTCTTCTTCTTCTTCTTCTTCTTCTTCTTCCGGCAGCAGTTCTAGTGCATTCAGTGGCGCTGCTGTTGTTTGGTCGTGATCTAGCTCTGAAACGGCTTTTAGAACTTCCTTCTCCGCTTCTTCTAGAGATCGCACCACCTCGATTCCCCCGGCCTCGGTATAGAACTGAAGCTGCTGATCCTCGACCCCGCCAGCATCTGATCCGTGACCGTCACTAGCGTGTTGGAAAGAAAGCGAGGGAGCTGGATCTGAGACAGTTTCTGCTATACCTGACTCTGCAGAGCTGCACGCGACGACATGGTAGAATTCTCCTCTTCTTCTTCTTCGCGCTGGTACTCTCTCCCGGGCTCTCAGCTTCTTCCCCGTTTGTCTGCAGCTCCGGAGGTTTGGTCCGCGACTGCAAGCCCTGCAGGCTACAACTATCAAGTCTGGAGAAGATGTCAGCTGCTTTCTCATGTAGGAGGAGCTTCTGCTGCTTCTGCTGCTGCTTCTGCTGCTGGTAATGGCAAGCTGCGAGGCTTTGTGGGTGGTAGTAATAATTCGCGCAAGCGCTTGCACTCCCCCTTGCAGCAGACCCGGTGCTTGCAGCAGCAGCTGCTGACCGCCTCCGCCTCCTCCCATCGCTAGCTAGCTTGTGCTTGGGCTTCTTCTTCTGTGGCTGGCTGCTAATACTAGTGCTAATGCTGGCTTGTGCTCTTTGGGTTTCCTGCACTCCTGCCAATTCCCAAAAGAAAAAAGTTCACCACAAATGGTCCACAACCCATTCTCCGAAATCAGGAACTTGCTCCAAATTACAACAGATTCAATGGCGGTGGGTTACCCTCCAAAACAAACATCATCTTGAGATGGGAATTTCCAAACCCATCTCAAGAAGATAGAAGATCATGTGCAACAAGCAAAAACCTCAACACAAAGAGCTCAAATAATACAAAGAGAAACCCAAAAAAAAGACCCACAACATCAACAACAACAGCAGCAGCAGCAGAAGACACACTCCAAAACACAAGCCTTTTCTAATGCAAAAAAATGCTCATTCAAAAGCCAAGGAAAAAAATAAAATAAAGAAGAAGAAGAAGAAGAAGAAGAGGCAGCACTGAATTGAGAAAACTACTAAATTCCAGCTAAACTAAGCAATTCTTTCAAAAGCAGCCAAAGAAAAATGGAAACCCAGAAAAAACAACACTGTAAAAGCTACAAAGAGAGAGACAGAGAGAAGCTGTTTGCTTCCTTCCTTCACCCAACAACTATCAAAGCTTGAAATTTCAAGACACAAATTATCAGAGCTTCTTCCTGATGAAAAACTCAAACACTAGACAGACAGACAGACAGACAGACAGAAGAAAAGCTTGCTTACTGGGTGGAATGGAATTGGAAGCTTACTACTGAAAGAAAGATGGTTTTTTTGTGTTCAGATGATGAATTTGTAGCTGCAATTTGTTGATTCAATGACAGAAGCAACAGCAGCAGCAGCAGACAGACAGAAGAGGGAGAAAGAAGAGATTCTTGACCACAACTCCCCCCAATACTTGTACTCTTCTCTCTCTCTCTCTCTCTCTCTCTCTTCCCCCCAGAAACACAAGAAAAACAAGAGAAGAAAAGGAAAGTAAAGCTTTGGAGTTGCAAATGGAGCACCCCACACAAAACAAACACAATTAAAGCAAAAGAACTTGTGTTGAAAATGGATGGATGGATGGATGGATGACAATGGATGGTTGAATAGATGGTTGAATGGATGGATGGATGGATGACAATGGATGGATGGATGGATGTCAATGGATGTTGGATGGATGAATGACAATAGTGTCCATAGTAAGATTTCAAACAGAGTCATTTATTTTCATACCAACTGTTTTGTTTGTGTGTGTGTGTGTTTTTGGGTTTGCTTGTTGTCTTTGTCTCCCATCAGGGGAAAAAGGATGACTAGCCTACATCATCCGCACTCCACGACATTGGATGTGAGTTTTTGTACATTGAGAGGAGGGTTACGTGAATTATTCATCCATCCATAAGAGAGTTATGTGACTACTTTTCATCCTCAATAAGGGAAAATTACTTGATTTTTCATCCATCGACAAAAAGGTTTCGTTGTTGCTCTCAAACCTTTAAACATTATTAGGTTATGGCCTAGTAACCGGCCTAAACTTGGTCATTTGGTTACCTAGTCCATAACCTCTTGTGCTGCATGCATCATTTGGACAAGATGACGACATCGGATATATTTGTTCATCCATTGAGAAGAGAGTTACACAAATTTTCATTCATCAACCTGAGAGTTATGATGTCACTCTGGAGCCTATGGATGGTTGGTTATGTTTAGTAACCAACTCAAGTCCATCAATTACCCAAAATACATTAAACAATTTTTTGTTCATCAGCCATTTCTGATAACTAACAACCCTGGCTATTGAACAAGAGATCCCTGGTTATGTGAGAGATCTCTAGTTATATCATGTATCTTATTGCCTTCTGACAAAGTTTTGAAACCTCCTGGATGCATTTTTGCACATTGTTGTTGGGTATGGATTGGATGCAAGAGTCAATAGCTATGTGAGAGATCTCTAGTTATATCATGTATCTTATTGTCTTCTGACAAAGCTTTGAAACCTCCTGGATGCGTTTTTGCACATTGTTGTTGGGTATGGATTGGATGCAAGAGTGAATAGCTCGCATTTTGGTCCCCCACATTTTGAGGAGGAATGTTCAGCAGGTGGTGTTAAGTTATTAGTATGATCTTTCTTATGCCTTGAGTTTTGCTCGGGAAGTCATTTCCTATTTTAGCTGTTGTTGTTGGTTTGAATAATTTTTAAACTTGCCATAACTGGAAGAGTTATTATTGAGTAGCACTTCTTTTGTTCATGTAGTTAGCCTATCCAATCTAAAGAGGCAAATTTTTATTTTTTTTGTGTCATCCAGAAAACCCACCTTAATTATTATCCACATTGTTTAAGGAAATCCATTTTCATCAAGTGTTTTAGTGTGGAACTCATGACTTCAATTTATTAATTTTTGCAAACCTGGGTAAGAAGAACCGGACCCAAATAGGACCAATTTTCAAAAAATGAAATTAAAAAAATATTTATTTTTTCTTTAGGAACTGGACTCAAAACCAAATTCCTAGTTCTATTTATGTGAAATTTGAACAATCTTCACAATAATAAGTCGGTATTGTGTTTTTCATAGATAGGGTTTGCACTTATTCAAATGAATTTTAATTTTGTTAGTTGCCATTTTTTGAGGAATGAATGCAAAGATTGCGGCCTAAGGAAAAGATGAGCTTTACCCCAATTGACACCATGAGGATTTATTTGTTGTTTTTGCTATAGAATTTTTTAAATGTTTACAAAAACAAAAGTTAATGATTTTTTTCATCGATGTGCTAACACGGCATGCTCAACCAAAGGCACGAAGAAACTAATTTTAGGTTTAACATTCATTTTAGGTTTAATGTTCATTTTAGGTTTAATGCTCTTTTCAATTTCACTTCCCTCTCTAATCATTCGATTTGCTTCATGTGAAAATCATTCAATTTGCTTCATGTGTCTAGTGAGGGGTTTACAACGAAGGTTACTCTTTTGCCCCCTTTGGGCAAGTACCCATGGTTAAATTTTGTGACCCATGTTTGTTCACTTGTGTTTTTGGATGTCTTTTTTTGGATGTTGGATGAATTCGGAAGAGGAGGTTTTGGTTTCATCAAATTTTCAAAAAAAACTAGGCTAAATTAATTGGAATTGGAACCAATGGTTAACTTTGGAACCTGGAAGTGAACAACACCTTTTTTTCAAAGACCCACCAAAACTCATCATCCATCTTGATCATCCAACACATGGTCTCAGATAAACATGAAATTTTTCATCCATTGAGTTCATTATCTAAGTTTTACTTTCAGTAAAAAGGCAAAGAATAAAATAATACCGAATGTGGCTCTTTCTCACATAGCCATATAAGTGGCCTTTTCTCACATAGCCATATAAGTGGCCTTTTTTCACATAGCCATATAAGTGGCCTATTTCTGTCCTAGTGCAAGGAAAGGGCGGTGAGGGGGGGGGGGGGATTCACCATGTGGACCTGTTTCTAGGCTTCTCATTGGTGGACCAAAAAGTGCACCAAAAAGTGAACCCTAGTTTTGGAAAAGTCATGCCTATTTTGTTTCCTATTCATGGCTTTTTTTATGACAAATAGGCATGACTTTTTAAGAATTGGGCACTAAAATTTTTTTAATGCCCAATTCTTTATTAAAAATTTTAAGGTGAATTATGAATACCATTAATAGCCTAGGGTCAATTTCCACATAGACTAAACTATTTTTTTTTCAAAAATTTAATTATCTTTTATATATAATAGAAATTATTATTATTTCATGATCTACCATGATATTGTCATATATATGAGGAGTGAAATTACTCAAGTTT
>Ga0116229_10012311_pt1 | contig 12359 bp, 10 predicted proteins | sample S1TSphgellanicum_3_FD_87313 | JGI IMG/M metagenome (GOLD analysis project Ga0116229, IMG submission 87313) | Host-associated microbial communities from peat moss isolated from Minnesota, USA - S1T2_Fc - Sphagnum magellanicum MG | ecosystem: Host-associated > Plants > Peat moss > Unclassified...
ATTTGGGCAAAGCTGAAAAACAGAAACAAAGCTAAAACCCCACCCAAATCCAGAAACAAATTCTCAGTGGAAGGCACAGTAGAAACAAACAATCCATAAGAGTAGAGCATGAGATTTGGTTGAAGGAGTTGTAGGAAAAGAAGAAGAAGAAGAACCACCACCTCATTCTCATCCACTGTATTGGAACGGAAAAGCTCACGGCGAGCATGCCAAGGTTTTCGTCCTTCTGCAGTTTCTTCAGGTAATGTCCACCAGCGAGCTTGGAAGTAGTATGTCCCATCATTCTCACACCATAGCCTGCCAGAAAAAAAAAGCCACTTCTTGCATCAGATCTGATCCTCCCACATGATGTTTGAGCATAGTCTGGAAGACAAGAAGCAATCCAATTGTCCTTGCAGTGTGATGGAGTGCAAGAAAGAACTCTCACTTCTCAATATGAGCAGCCCAAATCTCTTGAGCAAGGAAGCGTTCACGTGCTGTTCTTCGTCTCTTCCTCTCATGAGGCTGATGCTCCACCACCTACAGAATGTACCCACAAACCATGACATCTCTCACACACACCCATCTAGGTCTTAAACCCTAAACCCTATACCCTGAAACCGTTCTTCTGCAATACTACAAGAACAGGAGCTGCTGTTGGTGAGAGAGATGACCCTCCCACCCACCTGCAGCTCTCCTTTTGTAATTGCTTCACAGTTGAGAAAAATCCAATTGTGATATCTCTCACACATCCAGATCTTAAACCCTATAACCCTTCTGCAATATGACAAGAACAGGAGCTGCTGTTGATGAGAAAGATGACCCTTCCACCCACCCACCCACCTGCTGCTCTCCGTTTGCAATTGCTTCACAGTTGAGACAAATCCAATCGTGTCATGTCTCGCACATCCAGATCTTAAACCCTAAACCCTAAAACCCTAAACCCTTCTGCAATGCGACAAGAACAGGAGCTGTTGGTGAGAGAGAGAGATATGACCGTCCCACCCACCTGCTGCTGCTCTCCTTTTGCAATTGCTTCACAGTTGAGACAGAACCAATCGCCCTCTGGAACTTCAGTGAGAGGTGGAGTCAAGCAACTGAGATGAAATCCACCAAGACAATCGTCGCACTCGATCATGATCTCTTTTCCGAACTCTCCACAGACTTGGCATTCCTCCACTTCTTCGTCGGAGTCCGAGGCCAGCAGCTCCTGCAGCCGCTGATCCTCCTCCTCATCATTCTGCTGCCCATTCTCGTCGTTGGATCTTCTCACATACACATCGTCCCCAACTCTGTACTCGACTTCCTGAAACAGAACTCTCTTGAAGACTACTCTGTTGTTGTTGTTGCTCTTCCCATCCTTGTTTGTTCCTTGCTTCGTTCTACCTCTTGTTCTTGACAATCGCTTCTTGGCAGCCGTGGCGCCCCCATCCAATGCTGCTGCTTCCGGGTGCTGAATCTTCTTCTTAGAGCTGGGCTTTGGATCCTCTTCTTTCTGTTGTACAAGAGAAACTAGTCGAGGGGATTTCCTTCTTCTGAGATTCTCTAAGGTCTGCAAATTTCGGAGAGCTTGTGACGACGACAACCCATTCGGAAGTTCTTCCCCTACAGCAGCAGGGGCAATCGGTTTCCGCTCTAATCCCATTCCACAATCTTCTTCATCTTCTCGAGCTCGCGCTTTTGCGTCGTCGAACTGGAGACGACGAGGGACGACACGATGATGAGGAGGAAAAGGAGGCGGAGGAGAAAGCCCTGGAGTGCATGGCGACGACAATGGCGCCGCGATGTACTCCACTGCACCATCGAGTTCAAATGACTTCCGCTTCTTAGAACCGAGAGGCCTCCCTCTCGATTTCATCACAAAAGATTTCTGAGCTCCTCCAACACAATGCCAGCCAACAAGCTCCACCCAGATTCAGATTGCAACCAGAATCCTAAAAAATAGAAACACCCAGTGCGAGAAAAAGCACGAGGAGAAGATGCAGCAGCGGGAGGAGGAGAAGCAATAACGGTCATTGCAGCAGCAAAGCAGCAGCGGAGATGACCCATGACGACAGCGGAGGAGAGACCGCCCGCGCGCGCGCCCGAGAGAGAGACGAACGCGCGGGAACGATGGATGCGCGGGAAAACTGACAGGAGGACCTCCGCAGTTCCTCTTCCCGCACATTCTTCATTCTTCCCTCGCGGTCCTTTTCCCTCCAATTCTCGACAGATCTGCCGCGACCCAACGTCAGGATCGGGATGGATTGTTTCTTTCTCATAATGGTTTTGCAGACCTGCAAAAGAAGAAAAATCTTCTTCCGAGTCTTCTTCTGATTGCACGCAGTGTGATCCAAACATGCATGCATCTTTTGCTTCTGGTTCAGACTTACTTCAGCTGACTCTCTGGTGGTGACAACAGAGAGTACCTAGTAGTACGACACGCACAAGAACCATTTTCGACTTGCCCAGGATCAGCATCAATCTTCCGTCAAAGCACATCAAGGTAGACAAATTTTGTCAAAGCTTTTCCATGCAGAATTTTTTCTGACAATAACCAGCTATGATTTCACGTTCAGAAGTTGCAGTTGAAAATGCCAAATGCAAGAACTTCAAATGCTGAAGCTGACTGATTCAAGTTGATTAAAGTAGTGTGACTGCTAATCTCGAACAAACATTGTTTTGTATGGGAATGTCTTCTTGGTTGGCAGGAATAATGTTCCTACAACCAAGATGACGTTACTGCAACCAGATCTAAGAATCAAAGAAACAGGAAAAAAAAGACACAGCTAAATCATGATCTGAAAAGGAACTGCAGAGCTGGAAAAATGGTGGAGGTTGCAGTCCTGTTGCAAATTCACAATTTGTCAGAAGCAAATAGGGGACTTGGACACATATGCTGCTGCAACGAAGCTCACTCTCTCAACAATTGTTTGGGACCGTAGTGTTAAAAAGAACACTCCTGAAAATGGAAATGGCACAAATTTTGAAAACTGCTTATCGATAGTTGTGAATATGTACAGCAAAATGCACTAGTCTACCACATTGTAGGAATCTGTTCATCTTGTTAGGGCCTGAACCCTCAAAGCAGTCTGATAATGGCAACTTCCTTCACATCTACCACCTTCTCATAAAACATGAATGAACATGGTGATTTCTTCATGCAATAGCTGGTGCAATTCCTTAAAGAGAGAATCATCTCTCCAGATCATCCTGGTTAATGTGCTGCAAAGTGGGATTGCTTGAATCTGAATGTAGCTTGTAGCAATTGCACTCATCAGTCACTGCGGTATAGAACATTCCAGGTATAGATGACACAAATATGTCACTGCAGGAATGATTGCAGAAGTCCACTGCTCTGTGCTGCCTCTCTCATGCAAGTCAATAATCAATACCCCAAGCTGTTGTATGTGTAGTGAAAAAAAGTGACTGACTGAATGGGTTACTAGACTTGCACCAAGTTGTGTTGATCTCTGCCACTGCCTCTTCCTCTCTTGCATTGGGGTTGGGTGAAAAGCTCTCCAGGGAAATGAATACACTTTTCTCAAAGACAGGTGGAGAAGATCTTCTTTTGAATATAAGATTGGGTCACTCAGCATGGAAGTCTGCACAAAAACAGTTCTGTTGACATCATTGGAAAGGCACCCAACAATGTTGACTAGCTAGCACTCAAGAGACCAATAACCACCACGTCATATACACTTGCAATCTCAAGCCAATTCTATTCAAACCAATCCTGAACTTATGCAGGAAAAAGAATATGGAAATACTACAGGCTAGTTGCAAATACAAAGATTGGCACCAAACTATGCTGTGATTTTGCAATTTAATGAAAGTCAAGCTTATGAAGTTCAAAATGTGGCAGAAGGTGAGTGGTTCATAATATTCATGAAAAATCTGGCATGCCAAATGTCAGATCAGAAACAAAGAAGACAAGTGGAATTAGTGTATAGAGTAAGGAATATGCCAATGATATCAAAAATTTCTGTGGAAGGCAATGGTGTAATCCATACGAACATGTTACCTGGATCATATTGCTCACTGTTTAAGCTCCTCCAAAATCAACACAATCACACTCTCCCAATCAAATCAAAAGCCTACAAATCATTGTGTACATACGTTTTCAGGCACCCAAACCTCAGTTGGATTTTCTTGAACATATAACCCTAAACCCTTCTGCATAATACATTCCAGGTAGTGCATAAATCCTTGAAGCAAGAGATGTCAACCTAGATCCATGAAATGAATACACAGAAGAAAACTAATGGGGTGTCTGAAGAATGTGCAAATAACATATCAGAGAAATGAAGAGTTCTCAAACAATAGGTGTATTATTAGTGTGCACCCTTCTTCTTATTCCTCCTCTTCTTGGCTTTGAAAGTGACTTGCAAACTTGTAGAGCTATTGAAGAAGTGGAATCTGGACCAAGAGCTACAAAGTCCTACTACTCTCACCAACAATGCCATGAACTTGACCTAATCGCAGCTCCCATGAACTTATCCATTGAAATAGGTTTGATTGGGATTTGATTGAGCAAGCAAGGGTACATAAATCATTACATACCTGAGAAACCTGAGCAGGTGTTTGCGTGGGTCGATCTTACAGCAGGTTGTCAGACAGCAACAGAAGAAAAACCAGCAACACTTAACTTCTCCGCCACTATGGCCTTTTGCAAGCCCACAATACTGAGCATTGCCATCGAATTGGTTGCCAGCATTCTGATGCCCTCCTCCTTCTAAGTCTTGCCATCAATATCATCTCTGCTACTACTTGCTGATGCCGCAGAAAGCAAAAAAAAGTGCAGACAAAAAACAAGCACCCGACAAACTTCAAACCCCGGCTCACAACAACAATCCAACAACGACAATGCCATGTGCTAAACCCTAAAACCCTAAACCTAAGAAAGTGCAGACAAAAACGGACGCAACAAACTTCAAAGCCAAGCTCACAACAACAATGCCATGTAAAACCCTAAACCCTGAGTAGCTAATGTATACCTATACATCACTACTTTCAATTTAGGTTTCAATACCTAAACCTAAATTCTAAACTTGAACTAGGGTTCAACAAGAGTTGTGATGCATTCACACTTGATGTTAAATCAATGTTAAATGAAAATCTAGGTGGCATCCTAGGTGGCACCCAATGTTAAATGGGCGCTAGCTTAATGTTAAGTGAATGTTAGTTTAACATAAAATCTTCATGATACGGAAGTTTAAATCTTAAATGACTAGTATGGTGTTAAGGGACTCAACGCTAGAGTCCCTGACACCAAGTGTGAACACAGCTTTAGGGTTGTCGTTCTTGGCAGAGTTGTGGGGTATGGACTATGGGTACTCTAAAATCATAGTCTAAATACATGAGTATGAAACATGTTAAAAATTCGAGTATGTTGAGTACACAAATGTTGGTGTTTTGTTGCAATGAGGAGTTAAAGAATACACCATCTCATTTTTCATCTTCACTAGACCACTCAACAAATGATTATTTGTAATCTAGATCAAACACTTTGTCATGCAATTTGATGTCACTAAATACAGACACTAGATTGTTTGTTTTCTTTGATGACAATCCGTTTTGTCATTTTGAGTGAAACATACTTATAAAAAGCTCTAATTCCTCTCACATGATAATGCTAATGTCACTTGAGTTAACACTTGAATAAACATTTTCTTATAGTTTAGGAGTTTCAACTGGTGAGAATTCCTACCATTGATGGGTAGGCATTGCTTTTGCCATAGCCAGGGCAACACAATCAAAAAATGAACCTTGCAAGTTTCTATAAGCAATTAGTTGCTTCTCAACAAGAACTTGATCTTCTACATTGGGAAATAACTCATCACAAATTTTTTTAATTTTTTTAATGTTTAATATACAAATGGAAAAATTCATTGTAAAAAGGAGCCAATATTATGAGAGACCAAGGGAGCACCCAACCCTTGCTGACCAAGAACGCATCACTACCATTTAAAATTGTTATACTAGGTGGTTAGAAACACCGCTTGATTTTCCCGCCCATCCGATGCACAAATGACATGGGGGGCACCAAACTTTGTTAAATAGCTTCAAGAGTCTACCTTCTTCTTTTGAATGTTTTTTTAATCATCTTCGTAATATGTTGTCACTCTATTGTACCATAATCCACTATGCTTTCCCCCTTACCTTTTTTTAGTTTAGAATCATGCCATCTACTATCATTAAAGATTACATCATTTCTCTCAAAAACCATAGATAATTAAACCTTCTGAAACAACTTGGTTTAATTAACTTTTGGAAGTTTTACCTTATTAGAACTGATTTCACATTGGGGGAACCAGTTTTTTGGGTGAAAGTGTTTAGACTGTTTAGATTGGAATGGATTTTTTTGGTGTTTGAAGTGTGGACACACTAGATAGATGTACAACATCTTATCTCGTGGCAGGGCCACAGTGTTTGTGATGCCTTGTTGAATAGGCATTGCTCTACACTAAGGGCATTCCATGTATAGTTGATGCAAGATGTCTTTCATAGATATTAAAAAAGTAATACTATTTCCTATGACATCTTTGCTTTCATGAATTGCAAAAGCATGTGGGCAATTGTTTCTGAGGTTGCGAAGTCATAGGAGGGGCAGTTCACCTAGATGGCCTAATCCATATTCATTCTCTAGGTGTTAACTATGCATGCATAATGCCATAACAACCAAAGATGTCATTCCACTTCAATGGGAAATCATCTTTATACATTTTATGTACATTGCATATGTGCTATCTCCTTGGTTTGAAAATCTTCTTTCCTTGTTTTGCATTATACCTTATCATTTCCAACTGCATTACACCTTGTCATTTCCAATTGATCATTCCAACCCTAAGTCAAACTCTAGGTCTTGGAATGTTTCGTAACACATTTTGAATTCCAAACCTCTTGACCCCAACCTTGTATAAACGCTATCTCTTCTCAATGTTTTAGTGAACTCATTGTTGTTACTCATGGGCTAAAAAGCTTTAATTGTGCCCCTACATCATAGGCTTGGATTTCCTTGGGTACTACCACAACCTTCCATAAATATGTGTCTATAGTAGGTTGAGAATGACAAATGTCAGGTAAAATACCACAACCAAGTTTTCTATTGGGTCTTCAAAGATGCTTGTCCATTCATTAGCATTTGTTTATAGATTAGGGTTCATGAGTTTTTCATTCCATCCAATTGGGATGTTCTTGAGTATTCATTTCCAAGTACATTGTTCACCTTCTTCTAACTTGAATAATTTTTTGATCACTCCCAAGAGCAGAAGCATTTGTTTTTCACATTCTATAAATTGAATATAAGTTAAATTGTAACAAAAGGGAGGAAAAGGTTGTAGGTTATTTCATTAACATCATTGTTTTCTGATTGCAAATTTGTAGTGTTCTTTCTGACAAGTTTCTATACAAAAAATTCAAGCCCAATTTCTCTAGAATTGAATTAAATAAAAATAATTAATTCTTCCATTTGGAAACCAAAAAATGATGATAAAAGTTATAAAAATTGATGCAATACATGGCACATGTGTTGTAACTTTTGAATCTATTTTAATGTAAATTAAAACTAGGATAAATTTGAATTTTGTGTAAAATATTTTGAAACATCATTTGTAAATTGTTGTAAGGATGAGAGAACAATTTTTTGGGATCAAGTGGTGATATTGAGGTTTGCAATTGTATGAACAAAAGGAGCGTCTTGCCCCCATTGAGGACTGCAAAAAATTCCAAATTATAACATGAGAGATATTAAAATTATCCGTAAAGTCAGTCGATTAGCGGGTGAGAATGGTCAGTTTCATCATAATAGGGCATCAAATGTGTAACTGGGAATGAGATTTTGCAAAATGAAATAACTAGGAACCAAACTAGTTTTTCCACCAGTTTCATCCCCTTTCCTTTTTCCTGAGCGCCTTCACTGCTGTTACATATATTTTCACTGCTAGTACCTGAGAAATCTTGTCTTGTAGATTTTTTCTGAGAAATTTGTTACTAAGTTTTTCTTTGGATCTGGAATTATTACATAATCACATTATTTTCAAGGGAAGGTCTCAACAATAGGAATTGTGAACCAGGTTATGTCCCAGCTATATCAGGACTTTGCTAGATAAAAACTTACTAGTGCAAAGTAAAAACTAATGTGGTCCAAAAATTGGAGAAAATGGACTCAACTTGGATAGAAATCAGAGGTACCGACTGTTTTTTTTCCACAATTTTCTCATGTTGCACCAAAAGTGACAATCAGCCACAAAAGGATTTAGCTAAATCTAGGTACAAGACAAGAGAAAAGTATAAAAACTAAGAATTATATATTGATGAATCACTAGAACCTTTTGGCTAAATATGGAAATTTCAGTAAAAAGCTAAAAATCTGCCCAAATCATCCTAAAATCTTGGAGATTTCATTACTTTCTTCTTGAAAATGTGGCAAGTTTTTTGGAAAATTTTCAAAAAGTTCTCTTGAGTATGTTGCTTGGGACTTTGTTTTTTAATAGCAAAATGGCCAATTTTCGCCACAAAAAAATCACATGGATTCCATGTCATGGAACTGTCAAGCATTTCGAACAAACTCTTATTCAACAGTCTGCAAATAAGGAGAATCATTTTTGAAAGCCCATATATATGAATGACAGACAGAAGACCACAAAATGTATAGCCCAGAGATTTTAATTTTTTTCAGGTTCAATTGGGGAAATAGGGTCAACAAATGTAGTGAAGGTGATAATGGATAATATAGCAAATTACACAAGAGTTGGAAAATTAATAGCCAAAAAAATCCACACATAACATCTAGCGGTTGTGTAACACACATAAGATAATATTTAATTGTAGAGGACATTATTGGGAAGTTATAGTGTGGTTGAGGAAAAAGGAAACATTAAACTTATCACAAATCTTATTACAAAAGCCCAGAAATTTGAAAACAGTTTACAATGGAGATGGTGCCAGAATCCATGTAGCACCACTGTTTTGGCCAGTTGGCGACAAAAAACACAATCATCCAGTGCGACTGACTCGTACAAAAGATCCCTATCAAACATAAAACAACAATTCAGCAAGTGTAAGATTTAAACATAGAAAAGGGACAAGAAAATAAAATTTCAAAGGAATTACAGGTCCTATATACTTCGATGAGTCATGACTTGTGGTAACCTCATCATGCACTCACAGCAAGAGCTGCAGAAGCTGAATCCGAACTACGACTCTAACTCTGAAGCTACTTCTCACAGATTGTGGTTTTTTCAACAAGGTTTTTTGAATTTCATAACATTGTTGTGAGGATTATAATATTGTGGAACAAAGAATTTTCTGAATCTGCAGGAGTCTTGATGTTCACAGATGCTCATGCATGCAGGAATCTTAAGGGCTGCTAGATCATGGTTTTTTTGTTCAAAGTGGAACGCTTCTAAGAAGAGTGAGTTCCATGTTGAACCCTGGGCCCAAACCCAGCAAGAAACCAAACTCGCTTCCCATTCCAGTAGTGGATGCGCCCAAGCGAATGGAGCGTTGCCGCATCTCGTCCAACGCGAACAAGCAAGTGGGGCCAGACATGTTGCCAAAATTCTCCAGTACGTCCCAACTGGGCTGCAGCTTCTCCTTCTCCACGCCCATCGCCTCTGCGACATCTTCCAGAATCTTGTATGCTCCCGGATGCACTACCCAAAACATGTCTCTGTTATCCGGGTTCCCCACTAGCTTCTTGCCTTCGGATGTGAATTCTGCCAAATGCTTAGCGATCACTATGCGCACTGTATCTTTATCCCCTTGCTGGAACAAACCCGCCTCCGTGATCTTTCCTTCAAGCACGTGCTCGCTGTCTGGAACTGCCATCTGCGTCGACCAGTACATCTCGTAGATGGGTCGTTCCACTTCTGGTTGTGGGTCGGCACCTATGACGAGAGCAGCTGCTCCGTCTCCCAATGTAGCGTGTGCGAGAAAGCCGTCCACCTTGTAGAGTGTGTCTTGGTTCGGGGCCCGGAAGTTCATGATCGTGTTGGCTTCTGCGACCACGACGAGTACGCGAGCACCCTTGGCACTCTCGGCGAGATTCCTGGCGATCCGCATGACGGCGCCTCCGCCCCAGCAGGCCGTCTGGTACAAGCACACTCTTTGTACAGTCGGGTGCAGTCCCAGCATCCTGGCCATCTTGAGGTCGGTTCCAGGGATGGAAGTACTGCTGGTCGTTGCGAAGACCATATGTGTGATGTCGCTGAGTGGATGGCCCCATTCCTCGACAGCTTTGATTGCAGCCTCGTAGCCGATCTCGGGAACAACCTTGTTCGCGATCTCATCGCGTGTCGTCAAACTGTTGTCCCAGTAGGTGAGAAGCTCCGGATGAGCCTTGAAGAGTTCTGGAGTTAGAAAGGTGTGGCGTTTCTTGATGCATGAATTATCACCTGAAAGGAAGGAATCAACATAACCCAATTCAGAATTCGTTTTGAAGCTATAGATCCCAAATTATGCATTTTTGCAAAAGCGTGGAATGATCATGGTTGAATTCTGCGTGCTAATTGTAAGAATCAAGCTGCAAGAAACTCTGGAAATATTCATGCCCAGAGCTGCTAAGTCTCAGCATCCATTATTATTTGGTAATTTCTAGTACACTCACAGATGCGTTTGAACCGGGCCTTGAGAACGACATCATCGGCAACGTTGCAAAGTTCGAACAGCTTGTCATGGTACGTATCCTGCTGGATGACAGTGGGAGGGAAGGCGGTGGCCATAGCCAAGACGCATGCCGGTCCTTCTGGTAGTGGCACCAGTCTACCAATTGGCTGCTGCACTACAGCAGCCACATGCTGCTCATCAACATCAGTAACAATCCCATTGAAACTATCTTTAGATGGTAGCGCCATTCTCCACTCTTTTTAAAAAAGAAAAACCTCGAAAGCACCACAACAAACAAACAAAAAGAGCAGCTCCCGAAAAACAAACAAAGCTCCCCAAGAGAGAAATCAAACAGACCCAAAACAAACTACAAGTCTTTCATGCCAAATAGAACTCAAACTTTCAAGCTGCCTGCAGTGTGACTCTCAAGCTTTTTATGTTTGTCTCTCAAATCTCAATTGCACTAGATCTGAGAATTCTTTCACATGAAAAAAAAAATGTAAAATTGAGAATAAATTGCAACAGCTGCAGCTTGGAGAAACAAGGAATGGGTATGAACTGCAGTAGCTTATATTTGGGAACACAAGAGATTTGGGACTCCTAAATCACCAAAGACTTGCTCTCAATTTTATGCAGTAAAATTGCTAGGCAACTTTTTTCCTGTTAATAATTTGAGCTCAGCACTGCTGCGCACTACCAGTGACTATCGACTCTTTTAATTTTTTTCTTATGTTTTCATATATTTAAGTCAATGCCAAATTAAATTTAAATTAGTATACATTTCATGGACATGAAAGGACAAATGTTAATTTCATTTTTTAATATCCATCTTGGTGGAAAGGAAAAAAAATTGATTTAGTTATAAAGTGGAGGTAATTATTAAGAAAGGTGGGAGATAGTTATTATGAAGATTAATAGGAATGGAAAGTAATTTTAAAAAATGAAATAGTTAGGCTTAAAATGAGGTAGTTATTTCTGAAATTGGCTTTGGAATGGTCCATAGATGACCACACGAAGGATTCCAAAAAATCCTCTATATACCAGTTTCGATTTCTCGTGACTGGAATTTTAGGGTGGCTGACTCTTGGCAGGCTGCCTAGACTGACTCAGCCAGACTCTTGTGTACCCAAATATAGTACGCTACCGCAGTTCACACAAATCTAAAATCCCTAGTTGGTCCAAATTATGAAGGGTGATCAGTTTGGGTTTACGCTAATGTAGTTAGGGTCCAAGCCCAAGTAAATGATTTTGGAAAGATAAAATTGGAGGGACTTTCTTGATGGCTCCTCATAAAATTGTCACCTTTTTAAGGCCTAAACACAAATATAAGAAAAATCATTTTCTTCTTGCTTTCTGAAAATAAAGTTGGAGGGAATTTTAATGGCTGCCCTCACAAAATTGCTACCCCTTGAAGCCTAAAACAGCAATAAAATGGGATCAATTTTTCTTTCTTATTTTTTTTGAAAAGTAAAATGCGATCAATTTTTCGGTGCCCCCCACCCCCCTGCCAAAAAAAATTGTTCCCCTCAAGCTTAAACACAATCATTAAAAAATAAATAAATAAATAAATAAAAAGTAAAATTGGGGGGAGAATTTGAAGTCCCCTACAAAATTGCTGCCTCTTAATGTTATAAGCATAATGATTTTTTAAATTTTTAAAAAAAGTAAAAATGGAGAGAATTTTTAAGGTCCCCCCCCCCTCTCACAAAATTATTACTCATTAAATCCTAACACCATAATAAATATTTGTTGAATAAACATAAAAAAACATAAATACATATCCATAACAACAA
>Ga0116229_10012312_pt1 | contig 12358 bp, 13 predicted proteins | sample S1TSphgellanicum_3_FD_87313 | JGI IMG/M metagenome (GOLD analysis project Ga0116229, IMG submission 87313) | Host-associated microbial communities from peat moss isolated from Minnesota, USA - S1T2_Fc - Sphagnum magellanicum MG | ecosystem: Host-associated > Plants > Peat moss > Unclassified...
CCACCACCACCCCCACCCCGCGCCGGGGCTGGGCCTGGCGTGGGGCCCCCGCCGCTTGGCGCCGGCGAGGAAATGAAACGCCGATCCGCAGCAGAGGATCGCGCCGCCGTAGCCGGCGCGCTTGAGCTGGGCGGCCAAGAGCTCGCTCCTGGGCGCGCCGGTGCAGACGAAGACGATCTGGGGGGCGGCCGCGAGCGTCGCGGCGACGATGGCGCGACGCTCCGAGCGGCGCTGAATGTAACCCATCGATGGGTCGAGGAAGACAAAGTCGAGCCCCGAAAAGCCCTGGGCGAGATAGGCTTGAACCGCCGGGTCTCCCCCGATCACCGCGACTCGCGCGCCGGGCGTCAGCGCCGTCAGCATCGCCGGCGCCAGGTCGGACCCCGGCAGACACAGCGCTCGGCCCCGCAGCGCCAGGCGATCGAGAAAGCGACTGTCGTTGAGCGCCACATCGGCCTTTGCGTAGGCGCGCCTCAGAGCCGTCGACAGCGTCAGCAAGCGTAAGTGATCCAGGTTCGGCGTAACGATCAGGCCCGCTGACGACGCCTGCAACGACGCGGCGTCGCCCCGATACAGGCTGAAGGTCGGCGACGGGTCCACAGACGGTGTCATGGACCCCCGCTTAGCAGGAGGGCGTTTATTTCCGGTGTTCGTGGCGGCGCAGAATGAACTCGTGGTCTCGCGTGGCGCCGACGGGGAAGTCGTACTCGCCGACCTTCTCAAAGCCATAGGCGGCGTAGAAGGCCTGGGCTTTCAGATTGCCGGACCAGACGCCCAGCCAGAGCGGACCGGGATAGTCGCGCTCAAGCCAGGCTATGGCGGCGTCCATCAGGCGTCGGCCGAGGCCGCGACCCAGCCGCCCCTGCGACAGATAGAGGCGGTAGAGTTCGCCGTGGTGCGGTTGAACCTCAGGATGCGGCAGGCGGCAGGGGCCGGCGTTGGCGTAACCGACCGGCTCGCGTCCGGCGAAGGCGAGCCACAGCGCCTGGGCCGGGTCGGCCAGTTTTGTCGCGAAGACCTCCGGCGCATAGCTTTGTGTGACGAACAGGGCGAGGTCGTCGGCTGGATAATCCATCGCGAACCCCTCCACGAAGGTCTCGTGGAATGTCCGCTCGCCCAAGGCCGAAAGGATGTCGCTGTCGTCGGGCGCGGCTCGACGGATGATGATGTTTTCGTCAGTCATGGCGCGCGTTTAGCGAGCGTCACAGAGCCGTGCTAGACTTCTCTCGATGAATCGCAGACTGCGGGATACGTCAAAGGCCAATCATTGAACCTGCCCATCTATACCCATTCCGAGATGGAGGCGCACAACCCAGGCTCTGGCCATCCGGAGCGGCCTTTGCGCCTGCGCGCCGTGATGGACGCTTTGGCCGACGCCGATCTGACGTCGGAGCTGCGCAGCGCCGGCTTGGCGGACCGGGCGGCGCTAGAGCGGGTGCATCCCTCCTCCTATGTCGAGCGTATCTTCGCCACGGCTCCAAGCTCGGGCATGCGGTCGCTGGACCCGGACACGTCCATGTCGCCTGGTAGTTTGAACGCCGCTTTGCGGGCCGCCGGCGCCGTGATCGATGCGGTGAAGGCCGTGGCCGCCGGGGAGACGGAGCGGGCTTTTTGCGCCGTCCGACCGCCGGGTCATCATGCGGAGCCCGATACGCCGATGGGCTTTTGCCTGTTCTCCAATATCGCCGTCGCCGCCCGGGAGGCCCAGGCCTTGGGCTTTGCGCGGGTGGCTGTGGTGGACTTCGATGTGCATCACGGCAACGGCACCCAGGCCGCCTTCGAGACCGACGAGACGCTGTTCTTCGCCTCGATCCACCAGTCTCCGCTCTATCCCGGCACGGGCGACGCCAGCGAAACCGGCGTCGGCAATATCGTCAACGCCACCGCGCCGCCGAACGCCCCGCGCGAGGTCTGGCGCGCCCTGTTCGATCAGAGGCTGATGCCCGCGCTGGACGGCTTCGCCCCGGACCTCATTCTGGTCTCCGCAGGTTTCGACGCTCATCGCCGCGACCCCTTGGCCCAGCAGACTCTGGAGGCCAAGGACTTCGGCTGGGCCACCCGGGCGATCGCCGCGGTGGCGCGTCGCCATTGCGGGGGACGGATTGTGTCGTCGCTTGAGGGCGGTTACGACCTGGAGGCGCTCGGCCAATCGGCCGTGGCGCACGTTCAGGCCTTGGGCGAGGGGTGAAGCCGGATGGGCGTGGGGCCTGATACGGTGGCGGCTTTCCAGGGCATGGACCCGACCGCTGGACCCGAGAGCGGGACGGCTGCAGGCAACCTGGCGGCGCAGCCGTATCCCTCGTCGCAAAGGCCCGGCTCCATTGTTCTGGCCCGACATGGCGAGCCCGCCCTGTCGCGGCGGATCCGTTTAAACGCCGAGGGCTACCGTCGCTGGTGGGCGGCGTACGAGGATGGCGGGATTCTGGCGGGTCAGACCCCGCCGGCCGAACTCCTCGACCTCGCTCGCCACGCCGACATCATTTTCGCCTCCACCCGTCGCCGCGCGGTCGAGACCGCTGAGGCCGTGGCCGGCGGCAAGATCTTCATTCGCGACCCCATGTTCGTCGAGGCGCCCTTGCCGCCGCCGCCGCTTCCAGGCTTCCTGAAGCTCGGCCCTAAAGCCTGGGGCGTGATCGCGCGCCTGACCTGGTGGCTTGGATATCACGGCGGCCAGGAAACCCGCACCGAGGCCCGGGCTCGCGCTCGGGCGGCGTCGGAGCGCCTGGCGGCGGCGGCCCTGGGCGGGTCGGACGTCCTCCTGCTCGCCCACGGCTATTTCAACCTGATGGTCGGCCTGCAGCTGAAGCGCCTGGGCTGGCGCCGGATGCAGGATCGCGGCTTCAAATACTGGGCGACACGCCGGTTCGAGCGACCCTGAGGGGGTGAGGGGGCTCAAGCCGCGCCTGTATTTCGCGATCGGCGCCGATCCCGCATCGCCGACCGTCGAAATACTGGCTTCCCTTTCGACGGCGGGACACTAATTTGCGGCTATGAGCGACGTCGCCACCCCACCCGCCGACATCTCGGACCTGTCGTTTGAACAGGCCCTCGAACAGCTCGAGCGGATCGTGTCCGAATTGGAATCCGGCCAAGCCCCTCTGGAGCGCTCCATCGACATTTACGCGCGCGGGGCCAGCCTGAAGGCGCACTGCGAGGCCAAGCTCCAGGCGGCGCGCCTGCGGGTCGAGAAGATCGTGGTAGGCCCCGGCGGTGAAGCGCTGCGGGCTGATCCGGCAGAGTTTCCTTAGTGGCGGCGAGCCCCAATCCCCGGCAGGTCGCCCAGCGGGTGAGCGAGGTCGCCGATTTCGTCACGGTCGCTCTGGACGCCCTTTTGCCGCGCACGGAGGGGCCGGAGCATTTGCTGAATGAGGCGATGCGCTACGCGGCCTTGGGTCCGGGCCGCCGGCTTCGGGCCTTCTTCGCGCTGGAGGCCGCGCGCATGTTCAATGTCGAGGACCGCGCCGTCTTGCGCGCCGCCTGCGCGCTGGAGTGCATCTACGCCTATAGCCGCATTCACGACGACCTCCCCGCGCTGGACGACAGCGATCTGCGGCGGGGCCGCCCGACGGTCCACAAGGCCTATGACGAGCCGACGGCGATCCTGGCGGGCGATGCGCTCCATACCGTGGCCTTCGAGATCATGGCCCATCCCGACACCCATGCCGACGCCTGGATGCGCGCGGAGCTGGTGCGACGACTGGCGGTGGCGGCCGGCGCGCGGGGCCTCGCCGGCGGCCAAATGCTCGATGTCTTAGGCTTGGGCTCGGACATCCGCACCGTGGCGCGCATGCAGCGGATGAAGACCGGCGCCCTGATCGCCTTTGCGTTTGAGATCCCGCTTCTCTTGTCCCATGCCCTGGACGCCGAGCGCCATGCGCTGATGGGATTCGCCCAGGATATTGGCATCGCCTATCAGATCGTCGACGATCTGATGGACACTGAAGCTGACGCCAAGGCCCAGGCGCGCCGCGGCGATGGTGTGGCCCTGCCGCAACGGGCCAATTTTGTAACGCTTCTGGGGGCCCAAGCGGCCGCCGAACGCGTTGAAATGCTAACCGATCAGTGCGCCGCCCACCTCGACATTTTCGGTGAACGGGCGGCATATCTTAAAGCCAGCGTGCATTTCGTCCTGGACCGTGCCGCTTCCGTTCGTAATTAAGGTCGGCTTTTCGTTCGGCCGAGAGATCAGATGCCCCCGCATACGCCCCTCCTCGATACCGTCCATTCCCCCGCCGACACCCGCCAGTTGTCGATTGCAGAACTTCGCCAGCTGTCAGACGAGTTGCGCGCCGAGACCATTGACGCCGTCTCCACGACCGGCGGCCATCTAGGCTCAGGCCTCGGCGTCGTGGAGCTGACGGTCGCTCTGCACCATGTGTTCGACACGCCCAAGGATATCCTGATCTGGGACGTCGGCCATCAGGTCTATCCCCACAAGATCCTCACCGGGCGTCGCGACCGCATCCGCACCCTGCGCCAGGGCGGGGGCCTGTCGGGCTTCACCAAGCGCAGCGAGAGCGAATACGATCCGTTCGGCGCCGCCCATGCCGCCACCTCGATCTCGGCGGCCTTGGGCTTTTGCGCCTCGCGCGACGCTCAGGGCGGCGACAACAAGGTGGTCGCGGTCATCGGCGACGGCTCGATGAGCGCCGGCATGGCCTATGAGGCGATGAACAACGCCGCCGAGACCACCAAGCAGCTGATCGTCATCCTGAACGACAACGACATGTCGATCGCCCCGCCGGTCGGCGGCATGAGCGCCTATCTGGCGGGCCTCGCTTCAGGGGGCGCCTATCGCACCATTCGCCGCTTCGGAAAGACGGTGGCCGAACACCTGCCGCGCCCCTTCAAGGAAGCGGCCCGCAAGGCCGAGGAGTATGGCCGCGGCATGGTCACAGGGGGCACCTTCTTCGAGGAGCTCGGCTTCTACTATGTCGGTCCGATCGACGGCCACAATCTGGATCAGCTGGTGCCGATCCTCAAAAACGTGCGCGACATCACCGATCAGCCGGTGGTGGTCCATGTCGTAACCCAGAAGGGCAAGGGCTACGCGCCGGCCGAGAACTCCGCCGACAAGCAGCACGCCGTGGTGAAGTTCGACGTGGTCACAGGCGTGCAGGCCAAGACCAAGGCCAATGCGCCGAGCTACACCAAGGTGTTTGGGACCGAGCTGATCAAGCAGGCGGAGCGGGACGACCGCATCGTCGCCATCACCGCCGCGATGCCGTCGGGCACCGGGCTCGATATCTTTGGCCAGCGCTTCCCCGAGCGGACGTTTGACGTCGGCATCGCCGAGCAGCACGCCGTCACCTTCGCCGCCGGCATGGCCGCCGATGGGATGAAGCCGTTCGCGGCTATCTATTCGACCTTCCTGCAGCGCGGCTACGATCAGGTCGTCCACGACGTCGCGATCCAGAAACTGCCCGTGCGCTTCGCCATCGACCGCGCCGGTCTCGTCGGCGCCGATGGGGCGACCCACGCCGGCTCGTTCGACATCGGTTTCATGGGCGCCCTGCCGCACATGGTGCTGATGGCGGCGGCTGATGAGGCGGAGCTGGCGGCCATGGTGGCGACGGCGGTGGCCATCGACGATCGCCCGTCCGCCTTCCGCTATCCCCGCGGCGACGGGACGGGCGCCGCCATCCCCGATTTCGCCGAGCCGCTGGAGATCGGTCGCGGACGGATTGTGCGCGAGGGGACGGCGCTGGCGATACTCTCGTTTGGGACGCGTCTGGGCGAATGCTTGGAGGCCGCAGACCTGCTGGCTGCGCGCGGCCTGTCGGCGACCGTCGCCGACGCCCGCTTCGCCAAGCCGCTCGACGTCGATCTGATCCTGCGCCTGGCCCGGGAGCATGAGGCGCTGATCACGATCGAGGAGGGCGCGATGGGCGGCTTCGGCGCCTTCGTGCTGCAGCTCCTGGCCGAAAAGGGCGCTCTGGACCGGGGCCTGCGTGTGCGCACCATGGTCCTGCCCGACATCTTCCAAGACCAGGACAAGCCCGAGCTGATGTATGCCGCCGCCGGTTTGAACGCGGACGGGATCGTCGGCGTGGCGCTCGACGTCTTGGGGCTGAACCGCCCGGCGGCGGGGGGCTTGCGGGCCTGAGGTCGGGGGGGCGGTTATCCCCGCAGAAACCGCACCCCACCCTAAAACGGCGAGTACTGCGCCGCCAGGGCGTTGACGGTGGGCGATCTCTGGATCTGGGTGAGCTGGCCCTTGCCGCCGTATTCGATGCGGGCCTGAGCGATCTGGGAGTTGCTGATGGTATTGGTCGAGGTGATATCTTGCGGACGCACGATGCCCATGATCGCCACCCGCCGCATTTCGTTGTTCACCACCACTTCCTGATCGCCCTCGATGGTGAGGTTGCCGTTGGGCAGTACGCCCGTGATCATGGCGGAGATGACCGTATTGATGGTCTCCGACCGGTTCACCGACCCCTTGCCGTCCGACGCCAACGCCGAGTTGGAATTGACCAGATTGGACGTGCTGAGGCCCGGCAAAGCGTGCTTCAGGATCGTCTCCAGGCCGAACAGGTTGCCAAAGCCCGCTTGGGCCGAGGAGGTGCGGTTGGCGATGGTTTCGTTGGCCAGCTGGGCCGTATCGGCGATTTGCACGGAGACCTGCAAGATATCGCCGACCTTGGACGCCCGTTGATCGTTGAAGAAGTTGCGTGAGCCGTTGCGCCAGAGCGAATTGGCGGAGGCGGCGCGGCCCTGCCCCTCGTCCCTCTGACCAATGCCTGGGCCGGTCTTGGCGATCAAGGGCGCAGGCGAGGTGATCGGGCTGAGCTTGGGTGTGTTGACGGCGGAGTTTACGCTGGCGCAGGCCGCCAGGGGCGTAAGGGCGGCGATCAGAACCGTGAGGGGGCGCGACGACATCGGGGGTCCTCTTTTTTAGGTTGGCGGCGGGCGGCTTTGAGTTGGGGCGTCAATTCAGGGCGGCGGTACGGACGGCGGGCGAGAGCAGGGATGCCTTCAAGGCGTCGGCCGAGGGCCCGACCAGGGCTCGACCTGGGCCGCTCGCGACCGCCTCGAAGGTCTGCTTGGAGGTAAGATTGGTCACTTCGACCGTGTCGCCCAAGCTGGCGTCATTGGTCGCCTTGGCCTCCAGGGTCAGGAACACGCCGCCGTTTTCATAGGCGACCTCGACGGCGTCGCCGGCATGGATGAGTTTGGGACGGGTGAGGTCGTAGGCTTCGACCGGGGCGCCGGCGCGGACGAAATGTCGGGTGGACTTGCCGATCGCCAGGGCGGGGTCGTCCAAGCTGTCGCCGCCCGCAACGGTGGTTGAGCCCCATTGCAGATCCGACGCCTGCACGATCTCGCCGGAAGACAGATTGCGGGCGTAGACCAGGGTTCGATCCTGGCCGGCGCTGACGTCCTCGCTCGGGGGCGCTCGCCGGGCCGCAAGCCCGCTCGAGCGGGCCGGGCTGCGGCCGCCGGAGGGGCCGCCCGGCAGGGACGCCACGGTAATGTGCGCCAGGCCTTGGATGTTGCTCCAGTCCAAGCCTTCGCGCCGGGCCAGCATCTGAATCTCCGACGCCTCGAGCACGGCGTCCAGCCCTGGCGGCGGGGCATGGATGACCACGACCTTTGCCGCGGTCTCCGGAGCGTTTTCGAACAGATCGCCCAAGGTGATGTATCCCCGGGCCACAGGATGGGGCTTCAACTCCACCGGCTGGCCGGCGAAGGCCAAAGTCGGCGCGCTGAGGAGCGCCAACGCCAAGACTAACGCTCGCAAGGCGTGGCGGGCACGGCCCCTCTTCTCCTCCCCCGCATCGCAAGGGAGGAGAAGAGCTGGCGGTGTTGAGGAGGGACCGGCGGACATTACGGCCTCACGACTTCATCGTATTGGTGCTTTGCAGCATCTGATCGGCGGTGGTGACCACCTTCGAGTTCATCTCGTAGGCCCGCTGGGCGATGATCAGGTTGCTGATCTCCGTCACCGAGTCGACGTTTGAGGCCTCGGTGTAGCCTTGCTCGATGGATCCGAAGCTGGTGGCGGCCGGCGTTCCGGTCACGGGAGCGCCCGAGGCGCCGCTTTGCAGAAAGAGGTTGGAGCCCGTGGCCTCCAAGCCCGCCGGATTGGCGAAATTGGCGAGCTGGAGCTGGCCCACCTGGGAGGTCGCGGCCTGGCCTGGCAGCGTCACCTGAACCTGCCCGGACGCAGAGATGGAGACCTTCGTCGCCGTCGGGGGAATGGTGATCTGGGGGTAGACAGGGTAGCCGTCGCTGGTGACGAGCACGCCGACATCGTTCAGCGAGAAATTGCCGGCGCGGGTATAGGCGGTCTCCCCCGACGGCAGCAGGACTTGGAAATACCCTGAGCCGTTGACGGCCAGGTCGAGCTGGTTGCCCGTATTGGTCAGGGCGCCTGCGGTCGTGATGCGATAGACCGAAGATGTCGCAACACCGGCGCCGATCTGGATCCCGGTCGGGATGATGGTGCCCGTGTCTGAAGATTGAGCGCCAGGACGCTTGACGTCTTCGTAAAGAAGATCTTCGAAATTGGCTTCCTGGCGCTTGTAACCGATCGTATTCATGTTGGCGATGTTGTTAGATATCACATCGACGTTTGTTTCTTGAGCCGCCATGCCGGTGGCGGCGATGCTGAGCGCTCTCATGATTTAATCCTTAGCTGTTCGGACCGGTCGGTCATGTTGGTCACTGCAGTTGGCCGAGCGAATCGATCGCCTTGCTGGACAGGTCGAGCGTCGAGCTCATGATGTCCTGAATCCGGTCATAGGCGCGGCTGATGGAGATCAGGCTCGTGACCTCCTTCACCGGGTTGACGTTGGAGTGCTCGACCATCCCCTGCGATATCTTGGCGTTCGTGACCGGCACCGGGGTCTGGCCGCTGGTTTCGGAATATTGGTTTGCGCCCTGTTTGGAGAGGGCGGAGAGGTTGGCGAACTGGACCACGCCGAGCTTGCCGAGTTGGGTCAGCTGACCGGCGACGCCCGTCTGGCTGACGCTGCCGTCCTTGCCGATCAGAACCGCGCCTTTAAGGGGGTCGATGACGATAGGCGTGCCGTTGGCGCTCAGCACCGGCTCGCCCTGCCGGTCGGTGATCTGGCCCGTGGGGTCGAGCGTGAAGCGACCGTCGCGGGTATAGCGGGGGCCGTTGGCCGTCTGGATCGTGAAGAAGCCCTGACCTTCCAGCGCCACGTCCAGGGGGTTGCCGGTCTGGGCGAGCTCGCCCTGGCTGAAGTCGCGGGCGAGGCCGGTATCGATCACATAGTTGACCGGCGACAGGTTGGACGCGGAGAGCGGCGGCGAGATCGGATCGGTGCGGGTGGTCAATTCTTCGACCTTGAAGCCGACCGTGTCCTGGTTGGCGATATTGTTGGCTGCGACATCTAGGGCGCGTTGCAGGACGGCCTGGCGCGAAAGTCCAACGTAGAGGGTGTTTTCCATGACCGTTCCCTGTGCTCGCCGTAACCCAAGCAAGCGGCGTGCCAGAGAACATTCAATATTTTTAAGAGCTTAAAAGGTTAACGCCAGGGCGGTTCGGGTCGTGCTCGGCGCCTTGCGCCCGGCAGCTTCTGCCCACCAGAGTCGGTTTTACCTAATTTCCAAACCGAACGTTAACCATAGTCGGCGATTCTGGCGTCGAAGCGCGGGGTCGGTTTCCGCGGTGCAAAGGGCGCCAGGGTACGATGGCCAAGGGCAAGGAAAAGGAGGCGTCGTCAGAAGCCCATGAGGCGGAAGGCGGCGAGGGGGCGGAAGGGGCTAAGAAGAAGGGCCCGCCTCTGATGATCCTGGTCGGCGCCGGCGTCGGCGCCCTGTTGCTGATCGGCGGCGGCGGGGTTGGCGTGGGCCTCATGCTGTCGGGCGGAAAGTCCGCTGCGCCGCCGCCCAAGACCGCGCCCCATAAGCCGAAGAAGGAAGCGGCCAAGGACGAAAAGGGCGGCAAGAGCGGTCCGAGCCCGATCAGCGAGGGCCCAGACGGGGTGATCTTCTACACCATGCCCGAGCTGGTCGTGAACCTGCAGGGTCCCGATGGCCGACCGACCTTCCTGAAACTGACGCTGGCCTTCGAGGTCCCCGACCAGGACACAGCCGACGCCATCACCCCTGACATCCCAAGACTCAAGGACATGTTCGACGGGTTCCTCCGCGAACTGCGCCCGGAGGACCTGTCGGGCAGTCAGGGCAGCTATCAGCTCAGGATGGAGATCCAGCGTCGCGTCAACCTGGTGATCGCACCGGCCAAGATAAACGCCGTGCTGATCCAGGAAATGTTGATTCAATAGGGTTGGGGAGCGAGATCCATGGCGGATACCTTTGACCCCGGCGCTTTCGATCCGGACGCTGCGATCGGTGGAGAAGCGACCGCCGACCGCATCCTGAACCAGGATGAGATCGACAACCTGCTCGGGTTCGATCTGAACGGCGCCGGCGGCGCCGATCAGAACGGTCTACGCGCCATCATCAATTCCGCGCTTGTCTCTTACGAGCGCCTGCCCATGTTGGAGATCGTGTTCGATCGCCTGGTGCGGTTGATGACGACCTCCTTGCGCAATTTCACCTCCGACAACGTCGAAGTGAGCCTGGACAATATTTCCTCGATCCGGTTCGGCGATTATCTGAATTCGATCCCGCTACCGGCGATCCTGGCGGTGTTCCGGGCGGAGGAGCTGGATAACTACGGCCTGATGACTGTGGATTCCAACCTGATCTACTCGATCGTCGATGTGCTTCTGGGCGGACGGCGCGGCACGGCGGCGATGCGGATCGAGGGGCGGCCCTATACTACGATCGAGCGGGTGTTGGTGCAGCGGATGGTGGAGGTTGTCTTGGCCGACTGCCAGGCGGCGTTCGAACCCCTCACCCGCGTCACCCTAAATCTCGACCGTCTTGAGACGAATCCGCGCTTCGCCGCCATTGCGCGCCCCGCCAACGCGGCCATCCTAGTAAAACTCCGAATCGACATGGAGGATCGTGGGGGGCGGGTGGAGCTACTACTGCCATATTCGACGTTGGAGCCGATCCGCAAACTGCTGCTGCAGCAGTTCATGGGCGAGAAGTTCGGTCGCGACAATATCTGGGAGAGCCACCTGGCCACCGAGCTGTGGAGCAGCCAGCTTGAGGTGCGCGCCGTCTTGGACGAACAGCAGATCAGTCTGGGCCGGGTGCTTGATCTCAAGGTGGGCGACACCTTGATGTTCAACGCCACTCAAGATTCGCCGGTGCAGCTTCGCGCCGGAGCCATCCAGCTCACCCACGGCCGCATGGGCCGGCGCAACCAGAACATCGCCGTCCGGGTCGAAGCGCCCTTAGGGCCCCACGCGCGCCGCGCCATCAGCATCAAGCGGGCCAAATGAGCCCCGTCGTCCTCGCCCTCGATCTGCTGCTCGTCTCTCTCCTGCTCCTGACGCTGGTCCTGGGCGTGCGCCTGAACGGTCGCCTGAAGGGGTTGAAGGAGAGCCATGCGGGGTTTGAGAAGGCGGTTGCGGAGCTTAATCAGGCGGCCGCCCGGGCCGAGGCTGGACTGGCCGCGCTGCGGGAGACCTCGGCCGAGGCCCATGACGCTCTGCTCGAGCGGATCGACACCGCCAGGGCGCTGGCCACACGCCTCGAACGCGCCAACTTCCAGGCGGAAAGGGCGGCTGAGGCTGTCTCCAAGGCCAAGGCCGATCTGCCGACCCTGGCGGCGTCCCGCGCCGAGGCCGCCGCGTCCAGGGCATTCATGTCAGGACCCCATGCGCCCGTAGCCCAGGTCCCGATGTCTAACTCCCTGGCGACGATCGCCGCCTTGGTGGGCGACGCGCCGAGAGCTGAGGCGCATCCGTCGCCGCTCGCCAGACCTGTCGCGCCCCCCGCCGCCGCCCCGCCCCCCCGCCGCGGTCGCTCTACGTTCGACGAAGACCTGTTCGAGGGGGGAGAGCCGACCTCAGCGCCTGCCCCGGTCTCTGGCGCGCGTCTCTCCGGCTTGCGCGGCCGACCCAAGGATGATCGCCGATGAAGCCTTTGCCTCGCCTGCTTCCGCTCGTCGCGGTCGCCATCGGCGGCGTGCTCGCCGTCAAGGCCCTGTCCGACCTCCCGGCGGTTCCACAACTGTTCGCCGCCGCCCGAGCGCGGGCGGAGGAGGCGCCGTCGGCCGCCAAGCGCCCGAGTCCCTTGCCGCCCGCTTCGGCGCCGGCGCCTGCCGCCGTCCATGCCTGCGCCCAAAGCCCGGCGGAACTCGCCAAAGCCGCAGGCCTTTCTCCCGGCGAACTGCAGACCCTGCAGAACCTGGGCGCGCGTCGGGGTCAAATCGACGATCGAGAGCGTATGCTCGACACCCAGCTTCAACTTCTGGCCGCCGCGGAGACCAAGGTCGACGCCAAGATGAAGGCCCTGAACGGCGTCA
>Ga0116229_10012313_pt1 | contig 12358 bp, 8 predicted proteins | sample S1TSphgellanicum_3_FD_87313 | JGI IMG/M metagenome (GOLD analysis project Ga0116229, IMG submission 87313) | Host-associated microbial communities from peat moss isolated from Minnesota, USA - S1T2_Fc - Sphagnum magellanicum MG | ecosystem: Host-associated > Plants > Peat moss > Unclassified...
AGAGTATACTATAAGGGGGAAGGTGGTGGCTTCCCCCAAGGTCTGGGCCGTGGTGAGTCTTGTGTGTCCGTGTTGCCCGTGGCTTGTCCCAACACCAAAGGGATCCAGAATGAGTTCTAACCATTTTGTGTGGTTTCATGCAGGCCTGTGTGAGTGAGTAAGCTTATCAATTCTTCCTAGTCTTTCCCGGGACTTCTAGCACGCCCCTCTCACCCCCTCTAGTGCTGGAAGTCGGGATCGTGCTCCAAGTTCCAACTCCTTTCGCATTACCACATACTTGGACCCTCAAGTGGGTCTACGAAGAACTTGGGAGCGCGACAGTGGAGTTCATGCAAGGATTTTCATGACAAAACCTCTAGAGTTTTATTTCAAATAACTGTTTCTCCCAAATCCACCATTGGATTTGTGTCAAACTTAAAATAGTTCTTGTTTAGGAGGTGCAGAAGGTTCTCTCCAAATTTCAGCATCATCGGTTTGGCTGTAAGGGAACTACATTTGCCGAAAGTAGAGGGGGTTGAAATTGTTTGTTTTTTCCTCAATCTAAGCAAAGTGATTTTGATCCCAAGGCTTAACTCTTGATCAAAAAAATAAAAAACTTATAAGATTTTGTAACATGGCTCCTTTTTATATTAACTTTTCAAAAATCCAATGCATGTTAGATTATGAGGTTGTATGTTGATGTTATGATGAATGGAACAAGAGGGGTTCAACCATCAAGCGTGACATTGAATGAACATCAACATAATGCCCCTTCACATTCCATCATGGTGAGTTACGATTCTCCCACAATGTCTTTGAATCTTCCAAGTGGACACAACACATTAGATTCTTAATGAACTTCATTGCATTACATTGAATCACCTTACTTGTTAGACTACAACTACATAGTAGTTTCACTTCCAAGCGGGTTTTGTGAATGCATATCTTCATGTTGAAGTGTGCAAGAATGCCTCACATATTGCAAGACATAATATTTCATTATGGTTTAAACTAAAAAAATATAAGTTTCTTATCATATGCAATATTTTGGACCATAATCAAAATGTGCAATGGGTGACAATGGACACAATTGGAACTACTATGATCATAAACATGCTCTTCAAAAATAGTCACATTTGGGAAAATGAATATGTCAAAGTGGTCAAAAAGGAAAATGTTTAAACACATTCCCTTTTCATATTCTTTCCATGAGTAATAACTATGTATAATTGGGAGCCTAAATTGCAAGTATTCCAAAACCGTGAAACTCTATCACTCACAAAATCTTTCATGCACTTTGCATTTGCTTCTACAAGATTATAAAAAAAAATTAACTAACTCATGTCACATGTACACAAATCTAATTTTCTAAAAACATCACAAGCTAATGTTCTTTAGATCAAAATGTAACCTTTCTTGAAGCTTGTAATATTCAACTTCTCTTTAGATCTTTGTATCTCTTTGTCACTCAAACTAAACAACTCAATGAACTCAAGCTCTCATAATATTTCAAAAGAATAAAGTGGAGATGGAAACTATCAAAGGTATGAAGAAAGATTTTGACAATGTTCCTAATACAATAAATTCAACTTATCTAAAGATTGAAGCCTCTTGATCCTATTGATTGTCCAAATAATCCTATTGCAAGTCAAACGAGAAAAAAAAAGGTGGGCCAATTGAAGGTCACACATCAAATAACTAAATTTAAACTAATGGCCCAAATTGAACAAATTTGACAATTCAAAATAATTGGCTAGAACTTCAAAAAAAAAAAATGTCCATTTTGTCCTACATGGAACACAGTCATGGGTTTGCCCATGTGGTTAATCCCATCATTACAAGTGATTATATCTTTAGTTTGAAATAGGTATTTGTTGTAATTGACTTGAAAGTTGAAATTTAAAAAAATAAAAAATATAATGGGTTTTTTAACATAATAGCAAAATGATGCCCAATACTTGATGGTATTGATCTCCTCACTACTTTTATTCATATCATTATTTAAAAACTATAAATTTGTTATCATGATTCATATCATTGCAAGATGTCATGTTGACATTTGTTTAATGTTTATACCATTATGGTATTTTTTAAAAATTTGAGAGATTTTATATCATTATCATATTACTAATAAGTGTGTGGTAAATCATATACTTGCCCCAAGTCTAGTTACAACTTGTGACACATTCCAACAATAAAAGTAAAAATGGCAAAAAGAGATTTTAAACAAAATATGACATGCGGCAAATACAAGGTTAGATTTCCTGAAATTTTGTTAAAGTAAAGAACCCATCTGCAAGGCTTAACTAGCTTCAAGCTCATAGATGCTCCAACTTGTGAATTTCTTTGAGTTGGTTGTTTGGCTTCACCTAAAGGGAAGAGATTTTGCATCAATGCAAGATCTTTTGGGTAAATTTTTACTTTGAACTTGGAACCACTATGTAGCTCACAACAAATTGCAAAGGATGCAATTGTCTTCCATCTTCATTCAAGCAATAACATTGAAGTTTGCTATTATTGAAACTATATGAAATCATCCATAAGTGAGAAGCTAAATTCTCATTGTGATCAATGATGACTCCTGACAACCCAACATAGATGAGAAATATTTACTGAAAACCTTAAAATCAACATAAGAAATATTTCATATATATGGTTCAAGAATTTAGCTTGTCATATATGGATGAATTGCATCCATCATTTGACTTATCATTCATGAATGTAATTCAATTACAATTTTTTTTCATAACATCAAAGATGAATTTAACATCATTCACTTTCATCCATGATGATAATTATTGTTAAAATTATATTTTGAATTTTTTTTTGAACAATTAACCCATGGAAATATTTTTACGAAAAATTCTTTGAACCAACTCTCCAAACAAGTATATGTTGGAGCTCAGCCAAGGATTTTGAGCTTAGGATTTTGATCATTGCATCTTTGCCCTGGAACACAAAAAGGCTTTGTTAAGCCTTAGTTGACACACCCAGTAGTAAGTGTTAAATCACTCAAAATGGACTAAAAATGAGAAATATATGAAGCTGAAACTAGAGAAGAGAGTAAAGTAATTTTTTAAAAAAAAACTTGAAGCAAATTATCCCTCATCCTCTTCCTGTGTTTTCTGCATTCTTCCTTTGCTTCTGATGCTCAAACAACATTTGCAGCCCTTCAGTTTGCACATCCAATGACACAAAAATCGCTCAATTTGGTTAAATTTTTAAAAAATTGGTTAAAGACTTTTTAAAATATTGAAAAGTGTTTGATGATAAATATGTGTTCAATGATGGGCAGTTCTACTCTACCTGGTCTGACCTCCTACCACTCAACAACTAGATCAAGCAGTTAAAGACAAGCAACCACCATCCTACCTTGGCAGCTTCACTACTAATTACATTATTTGTAAAAATGTTCTAAAAATTCAAACAGGAACTTTTTCAAAGAAAATAAGTTTTTTTCTGTTATAATCATCTTGTATCACTATTTATTTATTTTTTTAAATTTTTAAATTTTTATATTGTGTAACACCCTTGGCCATGGGCATTACCAGAATTGGGCCTCCCTTGGGCTCCACCTCACACAAGCCCTTAATTTAGTAATGCTTGTGGCTTCAGGTGTTACCCTACACATAAAAGCTTGAGGCAAAATGCTATCACAAAATTTAAACAAGTGTAGATCAAAAAGAGAGGAAAGTTTCTTACACCTATAAGTAGGTGCAAAGACCTACTTCAATTTTTTCAATGTAATTGGAGGGCATGTTTCCTAGCTCATTTGTTTCCTCCATACAGTGGAGAGGTGGGTGAGGGGTGCAATTTGAAAAATGGATTGCCCATTCCTCACATTTAGTAAAATAGAATGCATGCCAAAGGGGACATTCCATTTTTTTGCTTTTCCCCATCATGGAAAAAACTTTTAAAAATCAAAGCAAGTGTTTTATGCTTGATAAAGCCGACGACCGCAAGCTTCACCTGGCACATAATTTCCCTCCCACTCTTCAAGAGTAGGCACAAGATCACTCCTCTTTTGTAAGAGGAATATGCACGGATGCAAAGGTGCCCTCCAAATGGGTACACTTTGAAATTTCTTTTCTTGGAGTGCTTGACAAACTCACACTAGGCCACCACCTAATGAACTCAAAATGTGGGACCAAAATCAAAACAATGGCTCCTCCATAGCCTCCCTTCCCTTTCCCCTTTCTAACTTTTCACAGGCAGAGTCAAGCAGAGCCGATAAACGGACACACCCAACGAGGTCTTGAAAATGACGAGACCTGAAGCAAACACACGGCACCTGGGTAGGTGACGTCAAGGTAGGTGCGGTGCCGGGATCGAATCCCCGCGAGCAAGCGTCGTCCGTGCGCGCCTTCCTTCCTTCAACCTTCGTTTTCCTCTTGCTATTTTGTTCTTGTGAGATCATGTCTCTAGTCTGTTTGCCTCTCCCTCCGTCTCTCTCTCTCTCTCTCTCATCTGTCTGACACGATCCATTCTCCCCCTGTAGCACCCTCTCAATATCATACTCCCGGTAACAGTCTGGGAACTGGGTAGCTTCTTTTTTGTACTTCTTTTTATATGCTTTTCAGTGCGCTTATTCGGATTTTCTTTCTTTTTTTGTGGTTTTGGTTTTGTCTCTTCCTGCCGCGCTCTCTCTCTCTCTCTCTCTCTCTCTCTCTCTCTCTCGCTCTCTCTTTCTCTCTCTCTCGTTCAGCTTCTTTTCTCTGTTTTCAGTTTTCAAAAGCTGTCTGTCGGGATTCTTTCTTCCCACCCCCATTTTGGTCCCACAAAAGTTTTTCTTGGTTTCTTTGTTTGTGCGGACTTTGTCGGTTCGAGTTTCAGAAGAAAAGTGGGAAACACACACACGCACGCACGGACTTCTTGAAATAAATTTCGTACAGAGATCTAGCCCGGTTTTAGCGGAAGAATTTGTTTACCAAGGAAGTTTCTTTTGTGGGTCTTTTTTAAATTGGCGAGGGGACGAGAAAGAGCCAGTGGGAAAACATGGTTGTGGGTGGTAACCAAGCGGGGAAGGGAGCGAAGGGTCTGCTAATGGGGAAGGGAGCAGACCAGGGCGATCAGAAGGACAAGAAGAAACCCATCTCTCGATCGTCGCGTGCTGGTCTTCAGGTTCCCCTCCTCCTCCTCCTCCTCCGCTGCCCCCTTTTCTTCTCTCTCTCTCCATCCCATATCCTTCCCTTCTTCATAATCTTTTCCCCACTGCTCTTTGCTTCCCTCCAGCAATCTGAAATGGGTACCCGCTGAATAGGATCAAGGTACTGAATGTAATGTTTCATGGGTTTCCTAGCAAGCTGAAATGGGCACCTGCTGCAACAGGATCAAAGTACTGAATGCAATGTTTCATGGGTTTCCTAGCAATCTCAAATTGGTACCTGCTGCAACATGATCAAAGAACTGAATGCAAATGGTTCATGGCTTTTCTCAAAGCACAATGGTTCTTTCACATTCTTAGTATTACCCTTCTTGTAGTTTCATTTCATGCCTTCTGATGGTGCATATAAGACCATTCTGATATTCTTGGTGTTTGGGCTGGTGGAGGTCTTGGCCAGGCTTTGTTCCTGGGTGATGGCAATCATATAATTTCAATTAAGTCTTAGTCATTTCCCGCTTTTTCCAGCTTAGATTTTCAAGCTCATGTTCTAATGCAGTAGTTTCTTGCCAGCATTGTTACTTTCAGGTTGCAAAGCATAGAGGCACCAATGTGCATATGGGTGTGTGTGCACAGTGGCATGTGAAGTTTTGATGTGACATAATTGTAAAGAAGCTGTTCTCTCCTCTCCTAATAATCCAGTATTGAGGCTGTCCAGAGCACCAGTATGTAGGACAAATTATTGCCTTGAATATCTAAGGAAGCCTGAAACACATTTGTTCAAGATATTCAGATATGCTGTTTTCCTCAATTACCAATAGAGTACACTAGCCTATAACTGATCAGGATGTCATATCTGTTTTCCTCAATTACCAATAGAGTACACTAGCCTATAACTGATCAGGATGTCATATCTGTTTTCCTCAATTACCAATAGAGTACACTAGCCTATAACTGATCAGGATGTCGTGACCAAGCAATCCACTAGGTGAAAGGGTGATGTATTCAACCAATATCATAAGATTCTGTCTTCTGATACTGAGTGCATTAGGATTGTGTGTTTTGTTGTTCTGCAGTTCCCAGTTGGTCGGATTCATCGGCTTTTGAAATCACGGGCTGCTGCTAATGGAAGGGTTGGGGCAACTGCTGCTGTATACTCAGCAGCAATTTTGGAGTATTTGACAGCTGAGGTACTAGAACTTGCTGGAAATGCAAGTAAGGATTTGAAGGTGAAGCGTATTACTCCCCGGCATTTGCAGCTTGCCATTCGTGGAGATGAAGAGCTGGACACCTTAATCAAGGGCACCATTGCTGGTGGTGGTGTCATCCCACACATCCATAAATCCCTCATCAATAAATCATCCAAGAAGGACTAAGAATGGAAATGGATCTTGAAGAAAATACACTGAAGCAGAACATGCTTTCCAGTTGAAACATATGTTGTGAGGCAGATTTTCAAGGAAGTACTTTCCTGCCTCCCCTTCCACCTGGAGACAGAAATTTGGGAAAATGTGCAACTATCTTTGCATCTGTAGTCTTCCCTTTGTTACACAATTTTTTAGTCTCATGATTGCAGATGGTTACATTTTGGATTGGAGAGGTTTTGTTGTAGGCTTCCTTGTCAATGATTGTGTATAACAAGAATTATGCTGAGGCTGAAGAGGATCTTTTTTCTGAAAGCTATGTTATCTGGTTTGGGATGGTTTAGTCAGTCTGCTGTTTGTTAAATTTTTGGGTCCTGCAGGTCTTTCTTCTTCTTTCCAATAGGTTAATGTGGATAGTCATTTTGTGCCTTTCACTTTTCAAGGAAGAGCTGTCTTATTGGCCCCATCAATGCATTCATGAGATATGTAGACAGGACCAACATACTGTTTTGTTGTTGTGTTTTCTTTTATATGCCGTTTTGATGAATTCAGATCTCTCTTACTTTTTGCTACAAACCATTTACTGAAATCCAGCCGCTAACACACTTTTGATGCTTTAGTTTCTCCTTAGTTCCTAGATCAAATTTCTCAAGCTCTTCAGATAGTTAACCCAGAGACATCAGGACAGACCAATTTGGTCCACTGCTCACTGCATTTCTGTACTTCTCTGATGTTTAGGTGTTAAGGATCCACCCATCAGGCCCATGTTCAACTTCATGGACACCTAGTCCACCCACTGCTTCTTAGTCTTAGTTAACCTTCTGAAGTGGCACAGATAGTTGCCCATTGTTCTTTGAGTCTTAGTCTAGTCTTCTGAAGAGGGAACATTAGCCCTCAAGGTTTCTATTTGAACAAAACACAGTTTTGCAAAGAAGGTTTGTGTTTGCTATGGACATGTTGCTAGTGCAGACCTCTGAACATGCATGTGACTGCTGTTCAGATTGCTTTTGGTTACTTTCCTTGGCCACAGTGAACCAGTACCCACCAGCAAAGGATGGATGGTAAGTGGTCAGGAACCAGTTTTCTGTTGGGTTCCAGTTCCCTAGCTAACCATGGTGGTTAGCTCAGTTGCTATTTTCTTTCTACCTACGTACTGACAACCCACAAGCAGGTTGTTAGTAGGTAGGTAGGTAGTAAAAACAACCCTTACCTATGTATAAACCATCTACTTACCTGGTAATTACCTATTTTCCTACCTACCTACCTATATATGGGTCCTATTTCTTACAGAAATAGTTACCAAGGTGAAACCAAATATTAACTCAGTTGAGGTTCATCCACAACTGAGTTATAACAGGCATCCAGTGGATGGTGTGCTAGTGGGTGCTGGTTCACTGTGGCCTCCTATTTTCCTCCTATATTCTTCTTCAAGGCAAAGCATTTCCTCTTTAACGCTGAAATGTTTGAAGCTTTGACACTAATTCTATTATTTCTAGACAAGTTGAAAATTTCAAAAATACTTCTTCCCAAGAACAAAATCTTGTGAAGGAAAATGGACAAAACTTTTGGAATATTTGGGAACATTTTATTTTCAACATGGAATCTTGAGGTTAATTATTTAATTCACAAACATGTGTTGAAGCTGCCCTTGGACTGCAGTATATGATGCAGTTTGGAAAGATCATATGTTTAAAAACTTGACCTATAGCTCTTGGAGAATTCTCCCAAGTGTGTTTGGAGACCAGAAGGCACCTTATATCTGTAAAGCACAGGGCCAAATTTCCTAGTGTACCCTAAACCCTAAAACCTCAGTGTCATTTTTGCTCATGATACTGGGTGGGTAGGGTACCACAGAAAAAAAAACTAAAAATAAATTAAAAAATTGCTTGCAGGCTTTATGCTGGGTAACTCCCTCACAGGGGTGTGTTCCCCAAATAACTGCCCTTGGTTCCCACCTTGGGGGTGGTTATTTTGGGAACTCCCCACTCCTTAGGGGTTACCCTATATGTACATATCCCTCCTAGAAGAGAGGAAGCATTTTATGCTTACTCCTTAAGAGTGGAAGGGATCTTAGGTCTACAAGAGGCCTCCTACTTCTAAGGTCCCTCTCCTCAAGTAGGCATAGGATTCCTCAGATTTTTAGGCTTAAAGACTCTCTCACTCTTGAAGAGAAGGTGTAAGAACTAAGAACCCAAGGGTCTCCTATGTCTCATGATCTACTTATGTTTAGGTTCATGGATATGTTCCCCTTGTGCTTTATGACGGATAAAGCACCAAGGTGGAGGCATTCCCAAAATTGAGGTGAGATTTGGTAGCACCTTGTCCTACGCCCTTTATTCTAGTAGGGTCCCCACCCCGAGGGTGAAACCTAAACATAGTTTTCTTGGATTATCACAAAATGGCTATGACAAGAAATAAACATCAAATGGACGTGTGCCCTTACACGCATGATACTTCAACATGATAACCATGTAAAACTTGTGTCATGAACCAAAGAATTATCACAAACACAAAAACTATCCATGAACTTGAAAGATATGGCAAACTATAACAAAACTAGTTTAAACACAATCCTAATTATATACAAGGACATATATATGTACGTGTAATGACACAAATTATGCAAAGACTTAACATAGAGTATTATTCACAATATGAAAAGCTTTCAAATCAAATAAGATGAACAAGAATATAGTACAAGGTTATACATCAAATATATTGTCAATCAACCATAAAATAACGGGTTGCAAAATTTTATTTACACTTGTTTGAAATTAGGTCATACACACTTCCATAAGGCCTATTGTCTAATAAAGCTTCTTAGGAAATTTTGAAAAATATCTTTTTTTTGGTGAAAATGAAAAATGCATACAATGTTCATCAATTAAATGTAATTCGTTTATGAACCACATGTCAAATGACCATAATAACTTTCTCAAAAAAGTTGATTATACCATTTCTAGAAAAGTATTATTTGGGTCAATGTCACCCATAATATCTTGTGTTTGAAAATGTATTACATCTAACAATGGGCATTCTCCCTTGATTTCATAGGTCCTAGGGTTTACCTTAAAGGTTCATTACTTAGTTAATTTTGCTTAACAACAAGCAATTAGAACACTTGAGTTGGTGGATGCAACAAAATCCAAACAAAGCTTGTAAAAAAATATTCCAATTTGAAGAATGAAAAAAATAGCTACAACAACATGGTGCTATAAAACATCATTGGTCTCTTGACACATAAAAAGGGATCTATGGTGTATCATGATGTGTGTGCCATGAGTGTTGTACATGACATGTTCTACGTTGTTGTTGGTGTTACTCATGGTGGTGATGTTGTGTTGTTACCAACAAACATCCCAAATTATTAAATCAAATGCAAAAAAGAAGTTTCTTCATAGTTTGTCACATAAAATGTTAAGCTTGACCAAACATTGTGTTTAAACTAGTTGATGGTTTAACATCTCCTAGTTAGACTACATTGTTTTACAATTTCACATCATATTGATATCTTTCCACCAAAAGGAAAAATGGGGACCATATTTATTAAGAACACTTGCATACTAGAGACTAAGTGGTGTGGAACCTTGGTGATGCTTGATTTTGGCTACAAAATAGTTAAGGTTCAATTCATAAATTTGTACATCATACCTTCATGTCAATCACTTAAACTTACAAAGATAGCTTGGAACACAATGAAAAAAAAAATGTTGAAATCATAACATATTTCTTAAGTTAAGTTTTAACTTCTACATCATTGGTCAATCAATTTCTCCCCATTATCTTGTTTGCTAAGTAAGACTAGGATCAAATATGGCTCCTTTTCTACATGCAAAATGGCATTATCAAACACAATCTTTGATATTTGTCTTTGGATTACATTTGGGTCATTTCAAGATTTGCAAACAAAACATGTATTGCAATTTTTCCTTCTAAAAAGAACCTTGTTAAGCACATGAATTTACTCTTAAGATGTGTTGCTAGACTTTGCCCATCCCATAACCTATAGTGGTGATATCCTTATTTTCCATGACATATCAACATACAATACCTACTATGTAAGCTAAAATCAACATCAAGAAGGAAACAAATGACATGGAAATAACCACATTCTATCAAACCCTCACTTTTTGAAAACATAACAAAAGTCACGAATTGTCTATCACAACCAAATGAACCAAAAATAATTTTATAGTTAAAAAATAAAGAAAAAGGTAGGAGATGACATATATACCACTTAACATCAATAGGAGGCATAATGGGGCATTACACAAGCTCAACCATGTACTACCAAAAATTACATGCATTTGTTGTCATCAGTGACCAACCATGCAAATCATATCTATGAAATTGCAAAAATAATCTTCACAATGCTTTGAAGGTAACCTAATAATGAATGTAATCCTAACCTTGTGAACATCAATTGCTCATCACAAAATGTCAAACCATCACCTTCTTCATCACAAATAATAATGACAAGCTACCATGACAAATCCAGAAAAAAAATGATAGCATCCACTAATTACATTATGGGCACAAAATGTTAAATTTACAAAATAATAATATGGACACTACTTGAACAAATTAATCAAAGTCCCCTTTGATCAAAACCTCAAAAAAAAGTTAAAACAATTCAAAAGAAATCATTAAAAACCATCACCAAAGATAACAACAATTTTTTTTCAATTTTCTATCAGTAAAAACATGTCAACAACATCTACAATTTTATCTTGATTCATATTACAAAAAATCTTGGACAAAACTCAAGGGTGAAAGAAAGAGTTTATGCAATTTGCCATGTCAAAAATAGATTCAATTGTTTTTCAAATCTTCACCAATAAGCATTGCAACAAAGCAATCAAAGTGCCCTTGGATCACAACTTCAACAAAAAGTTGTAAAGGGAGGTATTGGCGATGCCGAAGGTCCCTCCCGAACACGCTCGCAATTGGGGTATCAAAAAGGAATGTCTAATTGAAAAAGGATTGCAAATGACAACTTTGGATTTTTGTTATAATTGTAGTGCATTGTTGTGTCAATAGATAAAATGATGTCTTCTTAAATTAATAAAAATATTTAAAAATAATTTGGATATTATGTAAATGTCATTTTGAGTTTTGTAAACTAAAGGAATCAAGTGTCTAAAATATTATTTTTTAAAAAACAATCAAAAGGAAGGTATAAAATCATACAATTGATTTCAAATTTTTTGTACAACAAAAACATGCCCCCTTCTATGAAAGTACATGTTCATTGGATGAACTTGATGAAAAACCAAATCATACAAAAATTTCAAAATCTTAAAATTTTGAAGGAAAAGGTTACAAGGCAAAGGACTCATTTTTTAAACCATTTGATAAAAAAATTATGTTCAATGGGTTCAAAAGGTTTAGCTTTAGAAGCAAGTCACATGTGCATGAAATAATCTTGCTAAAAAACAAGTTTAGTTGTCTGTTGAAACTCATTTTGGGATTTTCTACACTATAACAAAAGGTGTCATTATATGCCAAGTGATTTCATTGGATTTTGAGTGAATTCACTAGTTGTAGTGAATGGGGACTAGTGAAAAAGTAGTGAATTCATTGGTTTAGTGAATGGGGACTAGTGAATTGCACCCACATTTTGTAGTAGTGCTGGGATTTTCTACATTTCTAGCATTAAACTAAAATATTCATACACAATTATGTATGAATGTGAAAATCACCATTAATACATGAATTATTTTATATTGGACTATTCAATTTTTCTCACTTAAATTTGTTTCATGTAAATGTTATGTGTAAAAAATAGCTTTAAAAAGTCCTTAAGTTTTTTTTTTTTTTTTTTTTTGGGGATCCACAAAAACAGTTTGATTTTTTTTAAATTTTAAAAAAACTTTAAAAAGACCAAAAAAAAAAAAAAAAAAATTTAAAAAAA
>Ga0116229_10012316_pt1 | contig 12356 bp, 5 predicted proteins | sample S1TSphgellanicum_3_FD_87313 | JGI IMG/M metagenome (GOLD analysis project Ga0116229, IMG submission 87313) | Host-associated microbial communities from peat moss isolated from Minnesota, USA - S1T2_Fc - Sphagnum magellanicum MG | ecosystem: Host-associated > Plants > Peat moss > Unclassified...
GAAATTTTTTGTCCTCTTTTTTAAACCATTTTTTTTTTTTTTTTTTTTCCTTCCCCCCCCCTTGGGTTTTTTTTCTTTTTTTTTTTTTTTCCCCCCCCCCCCCCCTTATTTTGCTTACATTTTCTTACTTTTTTTGTGTAAAAATGCTTGTCATCACATATTATTATCCACATTCTTTTTTAAAGTTATGTGTAGACTATCATAGGCTAGGTTCTTAAGTTATTATTAACTTAATGTAGGTTATTTCAAGCTATTCTAAAGCGATAAACTAGGTTCCTACGTTAGTCCTTAATTAATATAAACTACCCTAGTCTATTCCTAACTATCGTAGCCTAGGTTTTTAAGCTAATATTAAATATTCATAGGTTATGTATAGGCCACCATAGGTTAGGTTCCTAAGTTATTTGTAGGTTAATGTAAGTTATTCTAAGTTATCCCTAGGCTACCTTAAATTATGTGTAAGATGCCATAAGCTAAGTTCATGAATTACTCCTAGGCCATTCCTAGGCTATTATAAGCTACCTTAGGCTATGTTAAGAATACCATAAGCTAGTTTTAGGTTATTCCTAAATTATTATACATAGGTTATTCTAAGTTATCCACCTTAGGCTATCTTGAGTTATTTAAGTTATTTTATTTTAAATTATTATTGGTTATTTAACCTTAGGTTATTTTAAGCAATTCCACCTGATGTTACATTACCTAATTTTATTTCACATCGCAAACTTGCACTCCATGTACTTATGTTTTTATAACATGTTAAGTGTTGAACAATCATTCATATGATATTGCGATGGCATTATAAAACAATGTTTGGATGAAAACATTGTGTTACAACGCATCATATTATCATTTAGTGATTGCATCAACATTTGATTTTGAACACATTGTTAAAATGTTGTAACATCACAAATACACCAAGGGGGTAAATTTATGATGTAGGTTATTGTCACTAGAGGAAAATTGGAAAAAAAACAACTACCATTTGTAACTATTTTCTAGTTGCAAAAGACATTGGCTACTAAAAATTGCCTAGTCACATTAAACACTAGTTGCAAATGTGGATGAAATCAATGGAAAACAAATACTTCACCATCCATATATTACCATAAAAATCAGCAACTTACATAATGATATGTGGCAATTAAAAAAGGTTTTAAAAAATTGTTTAAAAAATAAATAATGGATATAATTTAAATGGTTTTTAATTGTGACACATGGCAAAATACCAATATGTCATGTGGCATTTTTGGATTTTGGTCAAAATGAATTTAAAATCAATATTTAAGTAGGTAGGTGGGAATAGGTAGGTACGTAGGTTGGTTGGTTGGACTAGGTAGGTAGGTAGGTAGGTAGGTTGGTTGGTTGGACTAGGTAGGTAGGTAGGTAGGTAGGTTAAGGAAGTAGGAAAGTATTTAAATTTTCTTTTAGGTTTAACCTTTGGGGTTAAACTTTTTAAAGGTTAAGCTCCTTTGGTTCATCCCAATTGACATGTGTTTTTTTGTGTGCAAGTGTAGGACAAAGCCTCTTCCTTATATAATTCTCAAGATGGAAGTGGAAAACAAAACATATGGGATAAAAATTGAAGTTACAATTTAGTTGTAAACTAGGTTACAACTAAAAAGATTATTTCATATATTTTGTCCTCCCTTTTCATTTTGTAAATTATATAACTAAGTAGATAATTAATTAACTAACTATTTAAATAACTAAATAAAAATTCATTTAGTTATACAAGACTAATTTATAAATACAAAAATAAATGACTGAAATAATAACTAATTAACCAGATTTATTATGTATAAAATTTCAATAATACCTTTTAAATTTTAAAAAAAGTAAAAATAAATAACTAGAATATTAACCAATTAATAGTTGATATCTAAGTAATAACTAACTAGCTTATTAATTATAAGTTATTGAATAATGCATCATAATTTCATTATTAGATAAAATAATTAAAAATAAAAATTCAGTTAAATAATCAAATAAATAGCTGAGATATTAAATAATTAATAATTAAGTAATAAATAATTGAATAAATAATTTTAAGATATTAGTTAATTATGCTTTAATAATATAATAATGATAATGATAATAATATCTAATTATTAATTATTAACTAACCAATAATTAACTAATTAATTAGTTATAAACAATTGGTCAATAGTTCATATAAAAACAAGCAAATAATTAATATATTGAATAATTATGAATTATTATTTATAAATATTAAGTATGAATTATTATTTATCAATTAATTTTTAAAAATGTAACTAATTAATCATCGATTAATCAATAAGTGGGTAGTAATTTATGTTAGGTAGGTAAGTAACCTAGGCTATATAAGTAGGTAAACATATAAGTAGATAGTTTGGTAGGCTAGGCAAGGTAGGTAAACAAACATATATAGGTAGGTTGTTAGTTATTTTGCCTAAATACAATTTTATAAACACACTAATGGAAACATACCCCCATTATACCCCAATATAACTTAGCAACAGTACACATACCTTTCAAAAGTTTCCCAATACACCTACATATATATCACTAAGGGTTATCTTGACACCCTAAAGGTGTAATTAAGTTTGGTTCCATTTGTAACTAATGGGATGAAAATAATCTTAGAGTGCAAGATGAAGAAGTCATTAGTTGCAAATGTAGTTGTAGCATAGTTACAAAAATGGTCAAGGGTGCAAAATAGTTGTAAAACCAATAAGAGTTAATTGCAAATGGCAATTAATTACACATAGTTGCAAATGCATTGGTTGCATTTTGGGGGATTCCTTTTAGTGTTATTGGTCATTTTAAACAATTATTTAAAAATCATTTTAGGTTATTTTATCATGGACCATTTTTAATTAATTTAAATAATTCCACACCGAGTTATTTTGAGTTGTTTTACCCTAAATTATTTACGTTAGTTTCAGCTATTCTACCCTATGTTATTTTAAATTATTATATCATAAGCTATTTTTAATGATTTAAAGTTATTCCAAACATTGGATCTTATGGTATTATGCCCTAGGTTATTCTAAATTGTTTCACCCTAAGTAATTTTATGTTATGTATCTTAAATTATTTTTTATTTTTAAAACTTAGGTTGTTTCAATTTATTCCACCTTAGGTTATTTTAAATGATCCTATTTTAGGTTATTTTATGTTATTATACCCTAAGTTATTTTAATATATTTTACACTATTGATTTTAATATATTTTAAATTACTCCACCTTAAGATACTCTATGTTATTGTAACCTAGGTTATTTTAGGCTATTTTATCATAGGTTATTATTTTAATTTGATTTATCCTATGTTATTTTACATTATTATAATTTACAATAAAATACCTAAAATAACTTTAAATACAATAGCTTAGAAATTTAAAACAACCTAGGTTATAATAGTTTTTAAAACTAAAAATAAATTAAATAAATTAATCTATAATAACCTAAGGTTAAATTTCCTAGAATATGTTATGTAAAAATAACCTATAATAGTTGAAAATAATCTTAGGTAGAATAATCAGGTGTGATCATAATCAAATGAGCCAACGGTGATGAAGGATTCAAGAACTATAATTCTTTTTGTGGTCATTTTCATTTTATCATAAAAAGGACTTTTCGGATGAATTTTTTTGCAATATGTTATTAAAAATGCATATAAATTTTTCAATACATTGGAGTTTTTGTATTAACTTGTCATGAATAACTTTTTTTCTTAAAAATGTACAGATTCTACCAAATTTTGTGTTTCGTTTTGAAATTTTATTTTATTTTACTTTCAAATTGTATAAAAATATGCTTATTATTTAATTTTTTATTTGATTGTTCATGAAATACAACTTTGTTTTAGATGTCATGTACATTACACCCCATTTACATGTGGTAAAACAGTTTTGAAATTTTAAAATTCAATTCAATAGATTTTTTCTCAATTTTTTAAAAAATTTCACATCTTTCAAATTATGAGTTTTTTTTAAAAGTGTGGATCATCAATTAACAGCATCTCAATTTTTTTCTCATCAAAATTCCTTTATAAAGAGAATCTTTAATTTAATAATTTGCAAAATTGACTGCTTTTGATGCAATTGTTGTTCAAGTTCAAAGGTCCTTTATTAAAATCAAAACCCAAAATATATTTTTTTGAATTTTTGTTTTGAATTTTTCAACATTCATATTAGTTATTGAACACTACACTCCATGATTAAAATGACATTAAAATGGCACCACAAAAATATATCTAACAAAATTATTGTTTTTATAGAATTTTGGTCGTCGCCCAACGTGTTTTTTGGCTTGTTTGATTGTAACTACACCCGACTTAAAATAATTTAAAGTGGAATAACCTATAATAACCAGAAATAAATTTAGGGTCAAATAACCTAAAATAATTTAAGGTGAAATAACATTAAATAACCAATAATAATCTAAGGTACAATAACATAGAATATTCAAAAATAACCAATAATAACATAATGAATAATAATTTGAAATAACTGAGATTAGTTTGGGATATAATACTTAAAATGACTTAAAGTGAAATAATTTAAAATAGTTTAAAATAACATAAAGTAGAATAACTTATAATAATAATAAAAAACTTGGGATATTTAAAGTAAAAGTATGTAAACAAATTTAAAATATTATAGTGAATTATGTAAACCGGTAGTGAAACATGAAAATCACATAATGACCTTATAGTGCATAACCTTAACCAAGGTGAAATGATTAAGGTGGGATGAAACTATTTAATTTTTAAAGTTCCATAACGATTAAGGTTAAATGAACTACATTTCATTTTTGTACTAATGTGATGAGAATGGCCCAATTTATTTTTAAATCCAACATCATGTTTTTTGATACTAATCATTATGCATAGAATAATACCTATGTATTTATAAACAAAATCAAACGTTCAATTTGAATGTGTCATTAAATTTCAACATGTTTAAATGAGGGGGTTCAATGAATATAAAATGAAACGGTCCTTTTGGGTGTTCTAACCATGCTTTGACCCTACTATGCAACTCCATTATAATTACACCCATGATATCATGTTAATGTCATTGATTGTCATCCATCTATTAAAACCTAACATGTGGCGTTATGAATTTTTTTGACGTAAAAATTATTATTTTTTGAAATATTGATCTCCATCATTCATTATGATTGTTAATGATGGTACAAAATTATGACACGTGGCACAATAATTTTTTTTTGGTCACATTGCATATTAATTATATTTTGGAATAAATAAATAAATAAATAAATTTTAGTAGTTAGGTAGGTCATACATAACCATAGGTAGGTAGGTCTTAAGACCTACATACCTATGTATTTACCTAGGACCTATTTACCTAGGGTCATAGGTAGGTAGAAAGATAGAAAAATAGCCATGAATTTTATTTTATTTTTTTAATGTTTTTTTTTAGGTTAATTTTTTAAAAGTTCATCCCAAAATGGTACTTATATTTTAATGTGAGAATATGAGAAAACAAACCCTTTTTATATAGTTTATAACATGGGATTTGAAACAAAACATATGGGTTAAATCTTTTAGTTTTTTTAAAATTCCAAATTAATTTGTAATTAAATTGCAACTATAACACTTAAATGTTCAAGTTACACCATATCCAAGGGCAAGGCTCCATTGTTTGTGATGTCCAAATAAAACTTGAACCCTTCCTATTGGGGTTTCTAAGGCACTAACAATCATAAAAAATGGAATAAAATTGAGAAAGTTATGGCTCCCCAAAATAGAGGGGGTGAAAAATTCAAAAAAAAAACCACCAAATGCTACAAAGGCTTGTTCCTAAACACTTAAAAAGATCCTTGTATGTTGTTCTATTGTTATTAGAGTTCAAAAATGATTTGTAGAACTTTAGGTCGCATTCCTATAACACTTTAAATCATTTAAAATTAATAAGAAACAATAAAGTTATGAGGTTTGAAAATGGGAGGGGTTTATAGAAAAAAAAGGAAAAAAAAGTTTTGTAAGTTGGAAAATTAAATTTTTTCTTATTATTTTTTCATTATACCTTTTCCTTCAGATCTCAAAGATGATTGTTAAAGCTTGAGATAACACTCCCATAACATTTTAAATCACTTAAAATGAAACACATATGATGAAAATATAAATAATTGATGAATATGTATCTTTATTAAGTTATAAGTAGTTGTATTATAATCATAATATAGTTGAATAATAATACTTTAGTAATGGTGCACTAGTGATTGGGCTAATGTATTAATGTGAATCATAATCGAAAATTAATTGCAAATGTATTCCATAATGGGTGCTGGAAATGTGGACACGTGGCATGATCACATGTATGTACATTGTACTTAATTGCAACATAATTGTTGCTTTAATGACACATTTACAATAGTTCTAAAGTAATTGCCACATGTAATTACAATTTAATTTTTGAAAAAATCAAACATGGTTGACTACATATGTATGTATGATGTGTACAAATTACTGCATAAAAGACCCATTTTCAATTCATTTGCAACTATAATATAATTAACTAATTTGTTGAAGTGGCAATTTATTTATTAATACAACGTATTTTTAGGTAGATAATTGCACAATAATTGTATATGATTTTTTTTTGAGTTTTAGTTACAAGGTAATGTGGTTTTAACAGATGCGATTTCTCATAGTGAAAACACACAAACATTAGTTGAAGTCATTGATGGTTGGAGTTTTTCTTTGAAACCTATAACATACAAAATCAAAGCACTGGAGGTTACCATTGCATTACACATTAGCAAAATTATCTTCAATGTCATTTCATCCCTAGAAACACCATCATCATTGGGTCATTTTGATTTGTTTTGCATAATCACGAGTGGATTGGCATACAAAGAATCTTCATTTTGAACCACCAAAGCATGAAGCTTTAAAATGTGAAGATTTCAACACCAACATGTTTGGCAAAAATCATGCATTCAAAGAAAAATATGAAATGGATGCATCCAAAAATTCAAACATAAGAAAACCTTTGGTGATATGTGAAAATGCAAGTGTTCCAAATTGTTATTCATGGGAGCAAAGGCTTTTCTGCATGTGATAAATAAAGGAGATGCATTTTCGATTTATGTTTTCCCAAACCAAATGTTGAATCACATCAATATGAAATCCCTGTTCATACAAAATATACAAAGATGTGTTTTAAAGGAAGAATGTTGACACCTTGCCATAACACTAACCATATGATTGCACAATTGATTTTGAAAAAGGTGCGCAACCTCCATTCACACCCATCTACAATTTGTCACAAAATGAATTCATGACACTTTGAAAATACATTGATGAAAATTTCGAAATAGGGTTCATTTGACATTCCAAATTTCAAGTTGGTGCCCTAATCTTGTTTGTTAAAAAAAAGGATGACTCCTTGTGAATGTGTGTTGATCATCATGGTTTGAATTGGCACTTTTAAGTTGGCTTACCATTAAGAATTGACACTCTTTGCTTTTGGTCTTAGGATTATTGGATTAGTTGAGTCATACCAAGGTGTACACTAAGATTGGTTTATATGGAACAAACAATTTGGTGCATATTTGAAAAGGTGATGAATAGAAGATGACATTTTAAACACCTTATGGCCATTTTGAGTACATTGGGATGCCTTTCAACCTTAGAAATGCATTTGTCATCTTCCAACGCCTAAAAATGATGTTTTCCATGAGTATTTGAATGATTTCATGGTCTATACGCCAATGACATTTTCATTTTTTCAAAGAACATGGAGCACCATGAATGTTATGTACATTTTGTTTTGGATAAATTTAGGGAAATGAAACTTTATGCTAAATTTAAAAAGTGTAAATTTCATCAAACCAAAATGGAATTCTTGTGTTACATCATTTATAGATATGGCATTTGCATGGATCCCCATAAGGTTCAAACCATTATGGATTGGGTTATTATAGCTCTTGTTTGTGATGTTCAATGTTTTCTTGGATTTGCTAACTTTTATCAACGTTTCATTACACGTTATTCCATGATAATGACCCCTTCTACTTGTTTAAATTAGAAATATCAACCTTTTGTTTAGGGAGTTGAAGTTGAAATTGCTTTCCAATTTTTGAAGGCTTCCTTCATAATTGCTTTATTATTGATTCATGTGGACCCTTCCAATGTTTAAATTTTTTTGGAGATGGATGCTTTTGACTTTGCATTAGGTGTTGTGCTTTCACAATTCAAAGAAAATGATATTCTTCACATTGTTGACTTTTGTTTTTATAAAAAAATTTTGGTTAAATGAACTATGAAATTCATGACAAAAAAAATTTAGGCATTGTGAATACTTTTGAGGAGTGGTAACATTTGCTTGGAAAAGTTCAACATGAAATCATTAGTATTCATACCACATGACCTTCAATATTTCATGATAACTCATGTTTTGAATCAATGTCAAATTCAATGGGCATTGTTATTATTTCAATTTCAATTTATCATCACATATTATTCTAGGCACCAACAAATCAAACTTACACATTATTATGTCGTTCATACCCCATTCTTAAAAAAGAAGATGTAGCTTATGATTAACAATTTAATGTCATTTTCAAACTTGAACACCTTCAATTTCAAGCATGGTTGGTAATTTTTAATGACACAACCCTTCATTGTTAATTTTTTTGAAGATTTGAAAAATAGTTTTTTTGTTATTAACATCAAAGATGAAATGAAGAATCAAAATCAAGTTTGGAGTCTTTTGATTGATCATAACAAGTTTAAATTTCAAGATGGTTTCTTATATCATGATGGGGTTTTATGCGCACTTGATGGCCATGTTCAATTTTAAGTTTTCTAAAGCAAGCTTGACATGTTGGTTGCATAACATTTTGGATTCAACAAGACCATGGAATGAATGTTTTGAAATCAATGGTGATCATAACTTTGGAAGTATGTGAAAAAAATTGTTGGTTCATGTGATGTTTGGGCACAAACAAAAAGTCTTTGTAATCATTCACATGGGTTCTTTTAACCACTATTAATCCATGCATTACAATAAACTCTCTCTAAACTAGTACTGTGTAAACTAATATTCTTTCTAAACTAATATGCGGGCACAGGCCCGTGGCGGGCCTCATACTTAATCTAATAATTCTCCATAAACTGATATTCAATAAATTTTTCCGGTCCCATAGCATTTTATAAACTAATACATCATACATATGGCACCAAAAAAACGATGAAATAAGAGGAAACACCTTCGAAAATACAGAGCTAAATGCGTTGGAAGAAGCTATCAACCTCACTTTCTGCCAAGATTTCTACCACTCATGTCATATGATCTTTTACGTGCTTGTTTGATCCTCCACCAAGCTCCACAAGGTTGCGTTACCTTCCCCAATGATCCATGAATTTCTACTAACCTCCATGACCTTCCATGCTACTCTGGCAGGTTCCGGAATGATTTTTGTTACCCCCCATATAATTTGTGTAAATTAATATCCTCCATAAACTAATATCTTCATGCCGGTCCCAAGGATATTAGTTTAGAGAGAGTTTACTATACCATGGTTTTCAATTTTTGTTGATTTCATCATAGGTTTTTTACCTTTTAATTCATATAACTCATTTCAATGGGTGGATTGATTAACAAAGATGATTCATTTCATTCCTTGTACCAAAAAAAAAATTTAATGAAAAAACAACCAAATTATTTTTTGATCATGTCTTCTAATAGCATGACATGTTTCAAGATATCATTTTTGATTATGGACCTCTATTTGCATTTAAGTTCCAATTTTTTTTAAACTATTAAATGTGAAGGTGAAATTATCATCAACTTTCCACACCCAAATGGATGGGCAATAGATTAGGTTAATCCAACCTTGGAATAATATTTACATTGCACATGGTTTTTTACTTATGATGTTTTGATGTGAAGTACATATGATTTACATTTTAACTAAATTTGTGTAATTATCATGATGTAATTTTGCATAAAATTATACAATTTTTGTGTATTAAATATGAACATTCACGTATGTCATTAAGAAAAAAGTTTCATTTATTTAAATATTTAAGATATTAAATATGTACAAATATCATTCATATTAACAATAACATGAAATTGATGCAATTTTTGTACGAACCTATGAAAATTAGATTTCACATAGAATTTGTATGAATATATGAAGTCTTGTAGATTTGTGATGGTGCAATTGAAAATTGGGTTGTGTGGTTAATGTACATTTGAGTTTAACTTGTATTGAACCTCAAAAAAATCACAAACAATTCAAGGAGAATGTTAATGAACATCACAAAGACCAATTAACATTTAAGGTTAGAAACCAAGTTTAATTTTATGACAAAATATCACGATGACATGACCTTTTGAGAAATTGGATTACCAAAGACTTGGTCCATTTACCATTATGAAAAAAATCAATGACTTAACTCAAGTTTTTAGATTCCATGGAAATCCATCTTATGTTTCATGTTTCATTGTTAAAGCCTTACCATGCATCCACCATTTTAAGAAGATTTTTTGAGTTGTTTTCATCGATTGAAATCAATGGTGAATAAGAGTACAAGGTGGAAAAAAATCTTGATTTGAAAATATTAAACAATCAATTATAATACTTGGGTCATCAACAAGGTTGTGATGTGGGTGAATGCACATGAAAATCAATTAAACATCTATCAAATGCCATGGAAAAGGAGAAAAAAATCCATTAATAATATCCAAGTAAGCTTAAGGTTGTTATTTGTAAAACTAATCATTACAAAAGGAAATGATATCACAAATGACATCCCCAACATCATAGTTAATATCATTGCCAACATCATCCATGAATGTCCATTTTTCACCTATATGGATGAAGTCCATTCATTGTTCATCCATAATGTAATTAAAGATGGTTCCCAAAAAGGTTCCTTGAAATATTTTGAGATATTTTCCTTGTAATTAAATCCTTAATAATGTATACATAAAGTTAATTCCCTTCATTTTACCTTTAGTCTATTCAACAATTATTTGGGTATGTGTACACCATGGTTGTGTTCTTTTCTTTTCCTACTTTCATAATAAAATTTTGTTTGGTCTTACATCTTGCACGTTTCATATTATTGTATTTGATTTTCATGTTTTATGTTTATATTTAAAACTAGGTTTGCCTTTGTTATGGTTGGTTCCATGTCATTTGGAATTCCTATTGTTTTGGTACTTTTTGTGTTCATGACAAATGGTAGGCTTGGTTCCAATTAGTTGTCACGTGGATGTTCTTTCTAACTTGTCATTGTTGATTTTTTAATGTATAATTATAAAAAATACATTTTACTTATAATTTAATTGCACATGATGCTTATAATTAGAAAACCTAGTTGAAAATGGAGTTGTAAAAAAATCCTTTTTCTACTTATGTCTACCATTTAAAAATAATATGTGCAAATATTAGTAAGAAAAGGTTTCAAGGTGTTATTTTTGAAAGTTAGCTTGCAAGAAAGAAGAAGGTTTTATAGCAACATTATGTGGGTATTAATTTTTTTAAAAAACCATCCATTTTAGTTTCTTAAATATTCTAGATTCAAAGACTAGTTGATTTCAATTTTTTGAAAAAAATCAAAATAAAAAAATGTTGGTTTCAATTATTTTAAGACCCTTAAAGAACTTGTGATATTTATGAAAGAATCAAGGAAAAACCTGTGATTTTATGACTGGTTATTTGATTTCTTTCAATAATTTGTGAATCAATGCTATGTGGCAAAATCTAGTTTTTAGAACCATAGTTATGCATCTTAAAATCCACTTTAATAACCACTGGGGACCTTTTCTTGCTTGTAATAAATTCCCAACACTAGTTTATAGAAGAGAGGGAGTTTGGTATGTTGGACTATTTAGTAGGGGAGGAGGTTTGGAAGTGAAGAGAAAGGTTGGTATGTTAACAAGGTGCGTTTTAAACAATGGCCCTACCATTAATTTAATATCAACAATTAATATTGGATGATAAATTGGTCATAGCTAGGGGAAAAATAAAAAATCAATATATTTTAATGTATGTCATCATGTTGTTGTAAAAGAAAAATTGTTAGGATTTTTTCGTTTCATTTTTTAACATCACATTACTTACCAAGAACCCAAAAGGGATTTCACATTAAATGATGACATGTTCTAGGAATCTATTTAAACATTGAAAAAATTGTTACCAAACCAAAACCAATAGAGAAATGTTGCAGCATGATGTTCAATCTTTTGCAAATCTAATGATTGTTTTCTCCAAAATAAAAATAAAAATCAAGTATTCCCTTTTCATATTTACTTTTCACATTTGTATAAAATTTCAAACCAAAAAAAAAACTTGTCATGACATGTGTATTTCAATGTTTTCA
>Ga0116229_10012317_pt1 | contig 12356 bp, 11 predicted proteins | sample S1TSphgellanicum_3_FD_87313 | JGI IMG/M metagenome (GOLD analysis project Ga0116229, IMG submission 87313) | Host-associated microbial communities from peat moss isolated from Minnesota, USA - S1T2_Fc - Sphagnum magellanicum MG | ecosystem: Host-associated > Plants > Peat moss > Unclassified...
ATAGGATGAAATTTCTAATAGTTGCATCATAGTTGTGAAAATGACCAAAATAGTTGAAAGTTGGTCTTGTAGTTGCAAATATTCTCAAATCTAGTCGCAAACAACTATAAGTCGCATGTAGTCATAAATTGACTGGTTACATTTTGGCTAATTTCTACTAGTGAACCTAGCAAGCAACTATACATTTGGTGAAGCCAAAGAATGTAGTTAGGGCAATTCAAAAAATAATGAAGAAGGAAAGTGATGCATCCATTAATGTTAGGCAAGCAATGGGTAAAAACCTCACAAGATCTTTATAAAGGTAGGGGGTGATGTAGACGAACGTTGTGAAAGTAAGAATTCTTGAGATGAAATAGTGAAAACCCTAATTCCTCGAATTCTTAACATTAGTGTTGTAGAATGGGAAGGTCACACCCCAAAATCCATAGAAAAGTTAAGGGCAACTTTAGACAAGGAATTTGAATATGAAGATAATGAATTGTCTACTATTGGGTTCAAAAACGTGTTAAAAAAATGGTTGAAGATTGAGTGAAACAAGTTGAAATCTTGATTGTTGGAAGGGCAAACAAAATGCCCCATTAACATAAAGCTCGACCATTGGGAGAAATTGAAGGTTTACTACAGTAAACCTAAAGCCTCAAGGAAAGTAGAATAGATGTCAAATGCTAGGAGTATGGTGAAGAATTTGACAAATGTGGGGCAGATAGACAAAGCTAGGAAAGAAGTTCATTTGGTAAGTGACTTTGCAAATGATGATTATTATCATCACTTGTTGAATGTGCAGAGTTTCTACTAAAACATGATTTCATGAATTTTAATTGATCAAATTGGCTTTGATTTGTAGAAGAAACAAAAGCAAAGAAACTTGAATTTGGCAAAAATTACTAAAGATATCCAAGGATCTAAGCATATAGGTTTAGTAAGTTATTCAAATTTGTAAAACCCATTTAACATTTGATGCATTAAGATGTTTGTATGACTATAGTTTGTTGTCATGTATGCTACCCTATTTACAACCACTATTATTGGCTTCTTTATTGCCACATTTGTATTGTTGCGATGTTTTGATTTGCACCCTTGTTATTTCATTTGTTCCATGGGATTGTAGTCACCATGTTTACATTTCATTCTAATTGGAACAATAGTTGGGTTATGTAAAGTAGGGATCATCAAGAAAAATGTCAACTAGAAAGATTAGCTTGGAAAGTAAACAAATTGAATTGGATGGAAAAATTTCAAACTTGTTGGAGAAAACACATGTGAATAGCCAAACATTAATTGACATCAAGTCAATGTTTTTTGAATTTTTGGGGAAACTAAAGGATGAGTGTAGTCCGCATTTAGAACCAAAGTTTACATGTGAAGAGTAGCAAGCATCACTTCATGATACAAGTATGGTTCCTAAAAAAACAATTGCCATCCATGATGTGGATCCATTAGACACCTCTATAGGAGGTAGTGGCAATGAAGTAAGTGCACATTCCCTTTCTAGGGGAAAAAATGATTTGGGTTGTTTAGGTGGATCTAATTCATCTACACTCCAAATTGCACTAGCACCATCCAAGAATTTGGGGATAGAGAGTACGTTGCCTCATTCAACACCCCGACTTCAAAGTCTTGAAGGTGTAGATTGGATTGTTTTGCAACCAAAGTCCTTTCCATCAAAGAAGCTATCCAGCAAAAAAAGAGTTATTGGATTCAAATCTTTGATGAAATGTGGTGTTGAATGTCAAACTAGTCACACTATAGGCCATGTGAGTAGAATGACAACTTTCCTATTGTCCATATTTGTTAACATCTAGATTTTGGCTAAACTTTTTATTTATGTTCAAACATTACTTGGATGTTGTTTCAGCATTAGTTTCCTAGGAAAGATTTAAGAGGTAGGGTGATTACACCTCCAAAGTGCAACAAAGAGAAATCCAATGGACAACAAGCAAGCACCTTGATTTACACTTTGAACATACCTTTTGGGTTTATGCTTTGAATGCTGACTTTGCAAAACAATAAGTTTTTAACATACAAGTGTTGGATGAGATTAATCCAATGTTTTAATTTGCAGTAACTTGGGATGTGGATGACAATTTGGTAGTCATCAACTTCATGTGGGTGCATAAGTGGAACATCACCCATGTGAACAACATGTACATCTACCTTGAGCCAGAAAATTGGAATAAAATATGTGATAGGAACTTGTGCCTTGTGGAACTAGAAGTATGTGAAAGTTGCACATGCATAACAATGATTTCACACTACTTCTTACAAACATTAAATTTGTAGAGTTTTTGTAGAACTTGGAATTTCACTTTGTTGGTACCATTGAACCAAATGCCCTATTTTCACTTCTCATCAATGTGGTTGACTATATGTTTCGGTCCACAATTGGAACTTGATGGAATTTGTTTGATTATAATTCCAATTTTTTCATTCAAATTCACAATGTTTGACTTGTTTCTGACTTTTTAGATATAGTTCAAGAACTATTTAGGGGTTGGTTTGAACGCATCTAATCACTAATATATGACTAGAAAAAACCAAAAGTCCTAAACGATGACTTCCATATAATTAACAAGGGGCACTTTTAATAGCACATTGAGCCATTGCAAAATGTATTATTTACATGACCACCTATCCATCTTGCCCATAAACATGACAAATAAAATTCCATCACATGGAAAAGTCATTTAAGACCATGTGTCCAAAATGTAGGCCACCACCTAGAGAAATACATGGGTGACACATGTCAAAATTGAAACATTTAATTATTTCTTTATCACTACTTTATGACTATAATTTTGGTACATATATACACACATGTAACATTATTGCCACATGGTCTACTACATGGATGAATTATTATCTACCACGTGTATAACATTCAACTAAATAATAGTCATGCATTAGTCAACAAACATATTATTAAATCATTTATTAGTTAATTCTTACATGACACGTAAGTTGTATTGGTAATATGAATGTCATTTTTGTTCACATATGTAGTTGTATTTTAGTCATTTCTATTATGACACATGTAATGTACCTATTGGGATGGTCATATTTAAGTCATAAGTTTTACTATTGATGCATATGTTGTATCATATGTTAATAATTGAAAACATGACACATGTAGATGAGATGTTGGCACTGAGTGCCACATGGTCCTTAAACTATATATTTTTTGCCACATTGGAGCGTAGGAAACCTGCCATGTCACATGACATGTGGATCCCATGTGTCAAAAGTGATTATACATCATTGTCCATAATAATTGTGACATGTTGTGTGCCATGTCCTTTACAACTACCTATCCTTTTCAACTTCTCCATACTTACTTTGGGGCTTTTAGTCATATAATATCAATCATAAACTGAATCATACATTTTCAATTTTCATCTAGTGATTTGGCATGGATCTAATGAACATTGAGTATGGAGTACTCAAACATTTTCAAAACAATGTAACCAATATTTTTAACTACTTGGAGGACTTTTTAGAAAACTTCAAATGATGTGAAAATGACATTTTTATGGGAAATGCTTTTTGGTACAACTTTACATTATATAGTATAATGCGACATCTTTTTGGGTCACATGAATTAAAAAAATTCAAAAGTGGATTTATAAATCATGATTATAAGTGTACTATTTTATAAAATATTTTGTTTTTAAGGATGTAATCCTAGATCAAGATGGCTCTTATTAGCCCAAGTGGACCTTGTTGCATGTTGCATAACTTGATATTCATTGCTAGAAATAAGGATGTTGAATCCTTGATGATTCAATTGGAAGCAAAAAACAAACAAGCTCAAGTTAAAAGGAGAGATGAACAAAACATTGTAAAAATAGGTAATGACATTGATTTTAAACACTTTCCTTTACATGCTAATGAAGTTGTTGGAACAACACAACAAACAACACTAGAACAATATCTTGGAATTCACATGCCATATGGACTCAAAAATGGATCTAGTTCATGGCTTTATGTTTCATTAAAAACAAAAATTTGAAACTAATAATCACCTTGGCTTTGCTTTCAATGATGTTCAATTGGTTTCATCATCATCACTTTGGTTGTTGGCCTTTTTATTTTCATCTAATAATGAATCTAATAATATTTTTATTGGTGCAAGGATCACAATTTTATCTTGAATGAATGCATGACCATTGTTTCACTCAAATTGGCTAAAACATTCACCATGTTTTTGTTTATGCAATGAGTTTTCTTGCCTTTGAATTTCAAATATTATAGACGGTTTTTGTGAGCTTTTTTCAATGCTTCTCAATCTCAAATTGCATGGCATTTATGCATGCCATTGCATCAACACACACTTTGATGTTCTTGTTTAAAACCTTGAAGATTGGGGGAAACATGTTCATCTTTTAACACTTGTGCTCTCAAGTGCTATTGGTGTTGTTGGTTGTTTTCTAGGTGTTGCTTTTAATGAAGAATCTAGAATTATATCTTTTAATAGCCTTGAAACAACTAATAATAATATTTGAGGTTTATAACAAGTACCTAACTTCACTATACTATGTGGGTGTTGTTGTTTTTGTCCTTGATTTACATGTTCCTTAAGAATATATTCCTTTCTCAAAAGTTGAAGTAGAAATGAACTTTGAAACGTAGTCAAATCTTTTGCATCCTATTCTTATGGTGGAATGTAAACCCCATCTCCCTTAGCTTGAACGACTTTCACATGTTCACAACCCTATCTCCCTAAAAGTATTCAATGACATCAAAGAAGATTTTATTGAACTATTTTGGAAGGTGTTAATTATGACACTCTTCAATTGTCAAATCCTAGAACAAGGTATGGTGGCTAGTCCCTATGTGATAGTTTGAAATCTTCTTGAAGTTAGAATTAAACCCATTCTGTGTATTTACACATTTTCCATGCATGGGATTCTTGCCTTCATGATCTTTTGTAGTTTTCAACAATTTTCTCCCATTTCTATGTTGTAGAAAGCATGGATCCACCAATCTTTTAAGAAAAATGTGCTCTTATTTTTTAGATTTGATGCATGCAAAGGTTTTAGTGTGATCCCATTTACCTTATTTTTGATGGGAAGGTCCAATTGCTCCATCATTTATAATTCCAACAATTGTTAAGAACACAACTACTCCAATGGATGATGTGACTACCCCAACTTACATTGCAGCTGTAGTACTTCCTGTAGCATCAAGGGAAGAGGCAAGGGAAAGACAAAAGAAGAGGGGAGAGAGGCACAAGAAGGGTTTGAACAGAGGTAGAAAAGAGGTAAAGAGGAAAAAAAAAGGGAACTATCTATTCTCCAATCTAGATTAGTAAGTTGGAACACTATAATTAGGATTGCTAAACTATTACAAGTGATAGGCTCCAAAATGTACAGAATCATAGAATTTATAGATCCAATTATACCTTACCATTTGATTATATCTGGTAATTTATGGACAACATGCCAGATCACCATGACATATCAGCTACTTACCAAGAGAAAAATTCCACATGTGAACAATGTTTGTAAAATGATAGGTTATCATTGTTCTTACCTGCAAGTGTGAACTAACCTGCAGAGAAGGTGTGAAGGTACCAGTGTCACCAATGGGTGCTGGTTCACTTCAGGAATTTACTTCTTGACCTTCACCCCAAATCCAACATCATTGAAAGGGAAGAAGAAACTTTTCTCACGTCCAACAAAACCAATGAAGAAAATTATCATGGGTTGGCCATTTTGGGTGGATATTCGAGCTATCCGTAAAGTAACCCTGTCTTTGCCCTCTCTTTGGGCCTCATTTCAACCCTTTCCCCTCTTTTCAGCGGTCTCCACAATCTCCACAATGTCAGTAAATTTTGTTAAATCTCAGTATGGAATGCTGAAACTCGTCATTTAGTGCACAAGGTTTGAGACTAATTATAGTACTTGTACAGTGACGAGCATTGAAATTATATGTAGCAGCAGTGGAAGCGCTCAAGAAAAAGGACAGGCAGGATGAAACTACTTTACCACCAAAATTGATGGTTTTCTGATTTTCATCCCCCGTTGAATGCTAATGTACCTTTTTCAAGTTTTTTTAAAAATCTCACCGTGTGTCACCAAACTCAGGGTTGTGGTTCTGTGTTTTTCTTACTTTACGGATAACTCTATTGACTAATAATATAACCCAAAATCATTTGGCAAAACCACCACGCAGAGTGTGACATTTGGAGCTGGACATGTGGAAGTGTAATTATGGCGGCTCACGAGTCCCCAAAAACAGTTCAAAACATGTGCAAAAAGGTGAGGCTAGACTCTAGAGACTCTCCAGTAGAGACAGACAAAGCCCTCCTCAAATTGAGTTTGGTGACACAAAAGCAAAGCTCAAAAAAACACTGACAGATCTCATAAACGACCAAGAGCCATTTATGAACATTAAGAAGCTCTTCACTGCATTTCTCACCTGCCCAGGACATTAATACACACCGTCCAACTTTGCCAGTTATGAGAAGCAAACGCCACATGGTTCTTGCCTCAACATGGTTCTGCCCAGGTTTTGACTTGCCATTGGTAGGATATCTATTTAAATGTAATGTAGGGTAACACCCCAGTATGGATGGATGGATTAGTGGATGAATGAATCATGGGTGGTGCATTCCCACCAAAACAAGGGCGTGCCCCATGCAGAGTCTGGACGCCAAGGGCTCTTAATTCAGGAATGCCACAGTCAGTGGGTGTTATACATTGTACGGACCATGTAGGGTTTTTCGAAACTAGGACAGTTTTTCAAAACCAGGGATGGATTTCAAGAAAACAAGTTGTTCCTACACAAAACATGAATGAGTGAATGAGTGAATTTGATTGATCCATCACAAAATAATTCTGGTACTTTGGAGTCTTCCCCATGGAGAAGTATTGGGACTTATTGGTTTTTCATGTTTGAAACGAACCATTTTGATTGGCTCATAAAAAAAAGGGTTGGAAAAAAAGATGATATGTTCCCCTTTGACCCACCTATATAGGTGAGAAGGGTAAAATTTTGGGCAAACCATATGGAATAAAAGTGTGGTGCTATTGGAAGCACCATTGGGAAACACATTGGGAACTTGAAGAACATGTGGGAACACACTAAGAACATTGCAATAAACTCTTTAGGGCAAATCTAAATTGAATAGTCCCTATGAAGCTTTTGAAGGAACGGTAGTCTTGTGCATAAGCTTGCATAACATTTTGGTCAAACTTGTTGAATGACCTATTTGTGACCCCAGTACTCTAAATGTGTGGGCAGAAGAATTATAGATTTTTTTTATGTGTGTTAAATTATAAGATGGGTGGACAACTTAATTCTTGCTTTACATTTTATTTCTCAAAAAATTAAAAAATTAATCTTATATTTTGTAAAATAATATGTTGTGGCTTGTGCACTACAATAATTAATAAACATAAGTAGAACTACAAATAAAGGTGGTGGCACAGTCAATCATTTTCTTCTTTAAATTACTACAAATTTACCCTTGATACATTTATCTTTGCTATTTAATTTTCTTTTATCACAACTTTTGTCTCTATGGCCAAAGATGTGAAGAATAACAAAATGTTTTTCTTTGTGCGTTTTTTTTTTAATAGCTAGGCAGTTGGAGTAAATGGTGCGAGCCCAAAAAGATAATCTATGCCTAGACCCCCACCCCCCAACCCCACCCAAAAGATGAGCCTTCCTAAGTTCATGTTTAGCCATCTCATTGGTCATATGCAAATTTTATTCCTACAACTAGTAGTCACCATTTTTGGTTGAAACTAATACCCTTTCCAAAGAGCATGGGTACCTATTCTAAGCACATATAAAATACGATTTTTTCATGCAAAACATAACATTACCAAATCTTTTATTATTTAAAAAAAAATCTTTGTATATTGAGGACTACTTGAATGAAAGAGTTGTGATTTTCATGGGGTACCAAAGTTATGAGTGTACCCATGTGCAAAACTAAAATTACATGTATTGTGGAGCCCAAATGTGCAAAACATCACATTACTAAACACTCAATGGGCTCCACATTACTTCACACTACTAGTGACAATGAAACTATGAAAGGAATGAGTTGCTTTTGTGAAAATTAAGTTTTAGATTTGAATGACATTGCATGCAACTTGAATTGAATTCAAATTCAGTAAATCAAATTTCTAAATTGAATTGAATTAATTTTTAAAAAAAATCCCAAGTTGGACTAACATTCCTTTTGAAATTTCAATTCAATTAAATTTGGTTGAATTGAATCAAATTGATTTGAATTCAAACCAGATTGAATTGAATCATTTTCATAATTGGACTCAATTGGGTGCAACCAAATTATGAAAATTTAATTATTAAAAAACACATATTAATTTTATTTTTTCATATCCATGTAAATGGGTTGGTGAAAGGAGTGAGGTAGTTAAGCTTGGAATCTCATAATTATTAAGTTAACTACCATACAATTGGATCCTATACCTATTTCACCTAAACCAATTCTAATTATCATCATCCCTAGAATTATTATTTGAAAACTGTTTTCTTTGCATTCTGAGCACTACAAAGGAAGGACCTATGATGCCTAAAACTATTTTCTTTCCATTTTGAGGACTACAAAGGAAGGACTCGTGATTCCTGTGGGCTACCAAGATTACGTCTGTGCCCATGTGCAGAACTAAAAATTGCACGTTGTTAGTAGTTACTGGTTCCTCGAGGCATCATGAGGGCTCTTGGTTCTAGTCTGTGCACATGCTGAATATTCTTTGTTGTGTGCAAAAACACCACATTACCAAACATGCCTGAAACTGTTGCCTAAAACCGTCTTCTTCTTTGCAATTTGAGTAAGAAAGGAAGTCTTGCGATTCGCGTGGGGTATGAAGATTATGACTGTGCCCACTGCCCATGTGCACAACTAAAATTGAACGTAGTTCCTGGTTCTTGGAGGCATCATGAGGCTCTTGGTTCTAGTCTCGGCACATGGAGAACGCGATTCCTTTGGTGCAAATTAACAGAACATTACAAAAACCATTGCTACCTACAACTGTTTTCATTGTATTTTGAGGATTACAACAGAACGGAGGCTACAAAAGGTTCTCTTTTCCTTTGTAGTCCTAGTGTGTAGTTGACACTAGGTCTTAGGCACAGTTTCCGACACAGGAGGAAATAATATTTTCCCATTAGGCACTTGTACCCTTGCAATTGGGTCAAGCCCAATGCCGCATCTAATTCATTGCTCATGCTTAGCGCTTGCCTGAGTTTTTCAATAGCTCAGCAACTAATTGTCTTGTCCTATCAAATAGGGAGGAAATTGTTAATTAATGTCATGTCCTGCGCTGTCCTTGCATGCCGTGCCGCCCCTGGGATGCAGTTGGTGATTTGTGTTACCGAAATAAAGTAATATAAAAAGTTGGGCAGCAATCTCAAGATCCCCTGCTGCAAGATCCCCTGTTTCTTCGTCACACTAAACAATGGATGCATCATCGTGCTGCAAAAGCCGTTGCAACACAAGTTGTATGCAGAGTTTTACACGCTTGCCAACCAGGTGAAGTGTCCCAGAAAAGAGAGAGCAGCAGCTCTGCAGATTGATGCTGCAGTCAAGATGCTCTACGTAACAGGTTGTCAGTCAATCACAGAGAGGCTTCAGATCTACCTAATAATTGTAGTTCTCCTCGATCGGGCTGTCTTAATTTTCTTCTTCAAATCCTCGCCTGCACATAATCAGTCGTCGGTCTGTTGCGGGCTTAATTTATTTGAGCCTCACGTATACATACATACTTACGCCCATGCACGTGTACCGATGATGCATCATGCCGAAGCGTGATCAGTCCTGTACACTGCGGTCATATGAGGATTTGCAAATGGGTGCACGACAAATGTAACGCTTACATCGATCAACAGCTGAAAACTATAGAAATTTCATCATCCAGATCACTGCAATTCTTCTACTGCAACAATCAAGCTCATGCACCCCGTACTAGTATATGGGCTATACGTCACAGGATTCGCCTGCAGCTGTAGGTTTCGTTCTCAAACTTCTTACAGCTCTGCAGTCCGTTGAGAATCAGGCAGGCTGCAAGAGAGTCGGAACTCGTGGGAAAATAATTTGAAAGCCAGCATGAGTGGTGTGGATTCCTTAATAGTACAATGACGCGTTACCTAGCTCTGCAAGCAGTAGATCGGACAAGTGTTTGTTCCAAGTCCAGTTTAATCAGTGCCCATCACTGAATGACGTAAGAAGTGAACAATTCAACCGCGCACGGATGGGGATACTAAAATCGCAGATTCTTCAATCGAATATTGCAACAAGAGAAATAGTGAGATTGAGCTCGTGGGAGGCCCACCATGTCGATTGCGACTAGCTGGAACTTGGAAGCACTCCAATACTTTACGAGAATATTGATCGAGTGATCAATTCCGCGAGTGTCTAACGTATTGTCGTCGTCAACCTACTGCAATATCGACGCTTCATGAAGTCATCGGATCATGCAAGCTAAGCCATGGTCGACTACAACAGTGCCAACTTTTGATGAATCCTCGGAAACTAGATACGTCTAAGTTGAGACTTTATAAAAACCTGTACTACTACTGCGGTTTTGATAACAAAAAACCCCAGCTGGGAATTCTAATCTGAGAAGAAGAAGCTGCTTGGGCAAAAACCTCAAGCTGAGATGCAATCTGATATCCGTATTCCACCATGAGGAATCAGCTAGACCATCATCACTCCTGCTGCTCCAGCAAAGCTGCTAGGCCTGATGGGATCCGTGATCACTTGGAAGAAAAACAACAACTACGTCCAAGCTGCCTGGTCGACCAGACACACAACGTTATATGGATATTGTCGCTTGATAACTGCGTGCAATTCATGTGCTGCTTAATAAAACTCCATCTTCAGCTTCTAGCTCTTGTGGATTTTTTCTCCTGGACAGACACCAGCAGATTCTGTTCCCCCCTAGCGGCAACTGCGGCCACTTCACAACTCTCTCCACTCTTGCGTTGACCTACATACGTGCATAGATGCATGTATATTGTATGTACATAGATGGACTGAAAGTGAAGCTGTTAAATTCATTAGAAGATGATTAGATGATATCTGTTCATGTTAAGTTTAAGTTCATTATGATGACTAGCTGAGGCCACCAATTCTTTTTTTAAAAGAAAAATTGCATTATTTTGTGAAACTATTTTAAAAGAAAAACTTTGAAAAGTTCATGTTTTTGAGTGTAAAATGTTCTTTCTACAGCAAAAGAATTGTCACTTTTGTGAGATCAACAAATTGGAAAACACACACATACACACACACACACATACATAGTCAGTTGAGGTGCTAATGCAAGGGTTCTGAAGAATTTATTCCCAACATTAATTAATGAGACATTTTCAGCTCAGATTCAGCCCCCAACACACCTGTTGGACTATGGGTGTATATTGATACTTCTATTTAAAATTAGTTGGGGATGCACTCAAAGTTTTCTTTCTTTTTTCTTTGGTTGAAGGAGCCACTTTGCCCATCACCAATTTTTTTCCCAAACATTGGGAACTACCCCAGAATAGAAGCACAAAAGTGTTTCCCTTTGGCCGACCATCATAATTTATATTTATGAAAGGTCAACTTTGGCCAAATCATATGGATAAAAGTGTGGTACTATTGGGAACCTGGGAACCTTTGAAAACTTGATGAGAACACATGTAGAACAGAAAAATAAATCAAAATCCCCGAGCCCCAAGCCCCCAAACCTAAAAGAAAACAAACTGGGCCATCCTGAGTGCATGTTGAGCCTTCTCATTGACTGCATGAAAACTTGATTTTTAAAATTATTTTTCACCATTCTAGACTTAGACTAATGGAAGGAGAGGGACTCCCGGGTGGATATTGTAACCCATATTAATTAGTTGTGATGACCCTGAAAGTTCAATTTTGTTGTTTGTTTTTTTTCTTGGAGGGGTGGAGGAAGGTTTTTTTTTTTTTTCCCGAAAGCACAACTTCAGACCTGACCTGACAAGTTGTTGGCATTCCCAAGTCAAGTTCATTGGCAGAATATGCAGGTTGGAGCTTCACCTGCACAGCACTAGGTTTGAACCCAAAACCTTTTCAAGGTCCCAGGGTCTGAGAATGGGCTTTACCAATGAGCCATCACTCCTGACTATTTGTTTTTCCTAAGCGATGGCCATGTTTGTTTGGCTGATCACAAAAAAAAGTTAGTCAAGCTTTGGACATGTTGTAATCTCCTCCTTTGGGCTAGGTGCATAGGTTACAAGCCTTGAACATAAGGCAAAGGATATGGGAAATACCCCATCTATAAAAATTGTAAAGGGGAGACCAAAGGTAAGCATGAACCGATGGAATGGTTTTAATACTTGGCTCTGTCCTTCCTGGAGGGCCTTGGTGAACCGAC
>Ga0116229_10012318_pt1 | contig 12354 bp, 13 predicted proteins | sample S1TSphgellanicum_3_FD_87313 | JGI IMG/M metagenome (GOLD analysis project Ga0116229, IMG submission 87313) | Host-associated microbial communities from peat moss isolated from Minnesota, USA - S1T2_Fc - Sphagnum magellanicum MG | ecosystem: Host-associated > Plants > Peat moss > Unclassified...
TAGGGTGCAAACAGGGGAAAGACTCTGGCATCAGTGTTGTGGCATCAGACAAAGGTCTTGTAATTTCATAAACACAAGGACCTGTAGCTACATAGATGTTTTGTTATCACACGGGACTTTAAGGAGCAATTTCCAGATAGTGACTTCAGGCAAATCAGCTGAAGGAAGTTTTATTAACAAGGAGAAAGCATGAACAAAAAATAGTCCCCTATTACCAGATTCCTGCTTCTTTTGGTGTGATTAAACCTATACCAACCTAGGGTGGTAAATTTCCATTTGAGCTTTCTGTTATGTTACAGCCAACACTGTAACATAACAAACTCAAACATGGCAGTATCCCCTCAACAGAGTACTAATTAGGTCTTGACGTATTGACTTGGATTGAAGAGCTCATGGTGGGTATGCAAAGTATGGTCCATGAATGCCCTGCACAAAGAGTTCAGCTCTGTTCTCTTATTGCAATTGAATTCACCAGATATCTTCATGAAGACAATTTAAGTCAACCTGAAAAGAGTTGTCAAAGCTATGAATATTTCAGATTGGACAGCAAACAGGCAACAATCGGCAAGCATGAAAAAGAAACCCCTCCTTAAAGAAAAGTGAAAACAAGACCACAAGACAGAATGAACAACAACAGGAGCAGTTTGAACAACAACAATGGTCATATGCATGTTCCCAGACCTTCAACAACATGTATGGCAGTGACCAACTACCATAACAACCCCACTAACTTCATCAGTTCTTGGTAATGAGTCAAACACTAACCATCAAACTAAGTTTTTGTCACAAGACTGGCAGTAACAGGAAAACTCAGCCATGATGCTGGCTAGCTCAACAAAACTTTTAAGAGATAAAGAAGACCAAGAGACCCCAAGAAGAAAGAGGACTGTAGAAAGGGAAAAATGCCAGACAAAGAAAACCCAAAACAAGAAAAAAGAAAGAAAACAAAGAGCAAAAAGAAAGAGAACTTTGAGATAAAGACTTTAGATGATAACAAAATGCAGCTCAACAAACATGTGAAGGTCATCATACAACTGAAAACTAAAGTGTGGATTGAACAGCACACTGGATTCCTGTGAAGACTTGACCCATTCTCTTCCTCTTTTTGCTTTCCTGAAATCGCTTCCTGTGTTCATCTCTTTCCTTACTCCATTTATCCATATCTTCCTACAACCCAGTTTGTCCCACGAACTAGAACAAGAAGCCCACTCATCCTTGAAATTATTACAGCAACTATGACCAAATTATGGAATCTTATAGGCCTTCTTTAGTCATAAACCAACCAAGAGAATGTGACCAAAATACATTTGATTCTGTAGCCAAAGGTTCGTATCAGATGATTAATTGTTTGTGGGACAATAAACCCTGGCCAAGTCTAAAGGACCTTATAAAAGGCAAGCACCAAAAAATTGGTTAATTTCACACATTTTCTCCAAACTCATGTCTCTATGTGCTCAGATGCAAATGAGCCATGAATGAGACCTGTTGAGATGTATATGTCTGTTTTCTGGAGTAGTCCTAGCTTAAGAAAGACAATAAAGTTGAAGAAAGTTGATGTTTCTTAATCCAAAGTCTTCTTCATTTTTGCAACATTCTATTCATGCTTCATTGAAATTCTGTCTTGGTATTTGCCAGAAGCAAGACCAACAATCTCTGTACATCACTGTAACACCAGATTGTGGGCATCTTAGCTCCTAGCTTTCAAGTGGCTGATGGGTCAAAGGGAATTTACAAGTGACATTCTATCAAAGAACCTTGTCATAAACATGAAAATATAAGGAACCTTCTGTTATCTACTCCAGACAAAGCTTCAGAAAGACAAACATACCTGAGACTCCTTCCCTGGAATGGAACGACGAAAGAAGAAATTCATAATCGCCATAGCATCCTCTGGCATGTCCATTTGGAACTTCAACCCTAATTTAGCAAATGATGACAAAAGTGCAGCATAATCACCCTGCACAAAAGAAGTTCAGCCAACATTACCAACCCACTGAAATATCCTGCTTGAATCAGCTTAGGTGAAAAAACTCACATTACTGAAGATTCAAGAAAATAGTCTATATACCTTTGCGCAAGCAAGAAGCATTTTCACAAGTGCTTGCTTTTGGAAAATGATAGGCTCTTAGTGAGGCCAAAATCCAGAAGAATGGGCTTAAAAGGGGGCTCCTTGCTCACAAAAAAATTTCTTGCATACACCTATAACGTAAAGTTTGAAACATATTTCTTTTCTTACAATGGCACATGCCTTCAGACATGCTCAATGACTGTAATCTGCAATGAACATATCAATCTTCTACCATCAGACAACATAGGTGTGAGACAAATGCCTATGGAGATCACTTGGATAAGTCTACACAAAATTTGGAACTTATTTGTAGACAACTAACCAACCTACCTATTGTAAGCTGAACATTTACAAGTTTACCAGGGTCTCTAAAGATACAAGAAACATGTCTTGCCAGGATGTGAGTCAAGGAAGACAGGAGGAGACACCGAGGGAGAAAATCCCACCTTGGGATTAAACAATACGTCTTTTGACATGTAATTAAGTCCAAATGTGTCTTTTCACAAATTAGGGCGCACAAATATACAAAACTTGAAATCATACACTCTGGATAAATCTAGAGAACATGAAATGTGATGTTGCAGGACCTGTGCTTTTATAGAAGCACTAAATTTTGACCTTAATGGGTATTGTTATTGAATTTGTTGTTGTACTTTTGTTGGGTCCTTGAACTCTAAGAATTCCAACAATGCAAAAATGTCAATTGTCTATCCATTTTGTCTATTGGCTCTAGGTTGAGTTTCAAAAATGTCAATTGTCTATCCATTTTGTCTATTGGCTCTAGGTTGAGTTTCTTCATCATTATATTTTTGCTTTTCAAAAATCCTTGATCCCTCAGAATTCAAAAAACATGATGTTAGATTGTCTATCCATCCCTTTTGATAATTGTCTCTTGATTCCTAGCTATTGGACTTTTGAACCTTGCAGGAATGAGAACTACATCCTCTTTTAACAATTCCAGATTTTTGCACTTTGTACTGTCATATCTTATAACATCCAACCTCCACTTTCATCACCATTATTTATGATGACACTTATCATGTGAGTGTCATGAATAAGGTCATGACTCTGGTCATTCTTGCCATGTTAGTTTTGGTTTTGCTGGATGTGACAGTTTTGGAGTTCTCTCACAGAGATGTTTATGCACAAGTTTGTGCTCAAACTCAATGTCCACGTGACACAAGTGGTCAGATGCTCCAACTGTTGTACTTGTAGACTTTCTCTGATTTTTTTGGCAGAGATTTTTCACCTATTACATTGAAAAAAACTTCAAAATGGATTGAAGCAGGTTGGAAGTTCAGTAGTTCAGCAAAGGATTGAACTTCATGTTTATTAAAAGCCCTGTGGTCTACTTGATTGTCAGCTGGCATCTTCTTCTCATTCTCGAAATCTTGGAATGCATGCATATGTATGTAGTTGTTATGGCATTGTGAAAACATTGTGGTGTATTCATCTTCTTTGGCGCTGGTTCACCAGAGCTGATGAAGTCAGTGGTGAGTGATGACCACTACATCTCATGTGGTGCATGAGAGATGGTCTGTTAGACATGAACAAACAATTTTTATTGACAAAACACTCTCAAGGTCTCTCTTGACATATGTTCCGAAAACATCTCTCTAGTGGATGTGATGTACACTGTCTTTATATGTGTACACTGCATGTGCAATGAGATGTAGGTAGATGATGTCGGTTCCAGCATATGAACTTGACTTTGCAAAAATTCCACATGAAACTGCAATTTATACAAAGAAAAATTAAGATCAAAAGAAAAAGTGTTCACAAAATTACTGCGGAGGCAAAATGTGAAGAAGAGAACTTTGTGGCTGTTTCACAAGTGCCTTTTGAAAGCTTCCAAAAAATGAAATTTGCATGCAATGTAAGCTGTACTTCAAAGATGGTGGCATTTTGTCACAAGAGTAAAATAAGACTGGCATATATTGCTTCTGAGGAATGCAGCCAAGGCAGTTGTTTGAAGTAATTAGATCTGAAAGAAGGACCCAATTTTTTTGAAGGAGTAGTGATTTGAAGAAGGATCCATCATTAAACCTCAGAGCTATGAGGTGGGTGCCATAATCCTTCTTTCATGGAAGCATTAGTTGCAAGAATTGATGATCTTGTTGGTTACTTTGCAAAACTTGGTTGCATTTTATGCAGGTCGAGACTTGAGAGCATTGCAAAATCATGCAACAAAACACATGTATGTTTTTTTTCTTTTTTTTCCCTCCTTTACTCAGACATTACTTTCAGACATTGACTTTGCTTCTGAGATAGGTAAACTAACTAGCCTACTACACATAGCCTCCACCAAAAAAAAAACCCCAAAAACAAAAAAAGGAGGTACATGTACAAAAGTTTGTGTAGCTGATGATGCATATTCTTGGGTAGGAAGTCCTATGTTACAATTGCGATATAAAATGCGAAAAATCCAGTAGTGTTTGATTGTCTTGATCCTGCAACAAAGAAGAAGAAGGTGGTGGTGGCTCATTCGTGAAGGTGCAGTAATTATCCGCCGGTGGTACAGCAGCAGCGTTGCAGCAGCTTTCGGGCCTTCCGAAGCAGCAGCTAGTAGCAGCGTTCTCCATCTTCATCTGGTTGAGGAAGAGAGCGCTCCCCCCTCCTCGCTGTTGCAAAAAGGACATGGTCTGCTCCTGGTTAAGAGCCAAAGCTGCGACCTGCTGGTCAGAAAGTTGAGCGCTATTACTTAAATGAGCAAGATGGTCCGCAACTTCCTCCTTCTTCAGTAACAGTTGATTTGCGACTTCCTCCAATTCTTCCAACCCGTACGCATTCAACCGGTCGTCCCACAATGGACTCTCCAGATTGTCGGCCAGTTTCCGGTTCTGGTCCACCAAGTGATGCAGATCCGCCGTCAGCTTCTGCAGCTGGTGATGCAGCAACGTGGTGTTGTCCAGCTTGCGCTTCTCTCGCTCCTCGCATGCCAAACTCTTGTACCTTGCTATCACGGGCGCCACACCGGGTGTTCCCCATGTCAACGGTGCACCCACTTGCGGATGACACATGAGACAAACCTCCACACCACATAATACTGATAGCTCCTTCACCTTCTTCAATAGCCCCTTCTTCCGCTTGCTGTAGGTCACTGCCCGAGATGCATCACTCTTGATATGTGCGATGGCGATCTTATTGCGCCCCATCTGAAGAATCTGTCAATTCCTCACTCCCTCCCTACCTCTCTCACTCAGTGATTCTTCTTTCTTCAAGAGCAATTCAAACCAGACAAAACCAAAGGGAACAAACCAGCTCGACACCCAATTGTAGTATACAGAAAAACCATTTCAACTTTGCTCTTCCGATTGTATCTAAGCCATCTCAAGCTTGTAGATGGGAGAAAAAACATGGGGCGAGACTCGAGAAGAAGACGAAGATGGAGAGCAGAGTAGCCGTAGGCCTTGCAGGTGTGCGAGAGACGCTCGGGGCTACCGAACTGGGCCATGTCGGGAGTTGCTGTAGACTGCAGTGCAAGTGCGGCACGCAGCAGCTTGCACTGCTCGAGCGCCATCCCGCAAAACCAAGATTCGAGATCCCATGATCAGGTGACAATTTTGCATGTCCCATCTTTTTCTTTCTTTTGTCCTTGTCACCTGTCTATCTGTCCTTTCTGTCTGTTTTCACACTGCGATCCGATGTTGAGACATTGTTTGTGTGGCCCAAAAAGCTGTCCAATTTTCTATGTTTCTAAAATTTATCTATAATTTATTTCCTAAATCTTCTTCCCTTTATAAATATAAAAATGTATACTTGACTGACTCTTTACATATTTAAATAATTCACCAAAGAGAAGGATTTTTTTTTCCTTTTTACAACAACCAAAATAAAATATTAAATGGAGAATAATGAAAGCCTTAGTTGATTCAATTTATTTTTTTCCTTTTTGAACTTCTGTTGATTCAAATATATTAGTTTGAAATTAAACACTTCAAGGTTTGGGAAAAAGAGAAAAAGAAAAGTAACACTCATTGGAAGGGTGACAAAAGCTGGAAGCCTTCCTGTGTTGCAACAACCGAAGAAAGAGAAAGTATTTCCAATTTCCATCACTGCTAATGTCGGTTATGGCAAAAACGTTATATTCAAAATTCATGTAACATATTGACACTAAAATTGGTAGTCTAGAGTCAAAATCATGGGATTTCTTTCCAATTCAAATCTTGCATCTTGAATTGAGGTAATGGAAACCATACAATATGGTCATCAATGCATATGAAACAGCTGCAAGGGACATGATTGCATGATTGCATGCATGCTCACCCAAGACAAAAACCAAAAGACCACACAAGCCTTTACATGCATGTTAGTTTGTCAAGCCCTCATCTTGCAACAAGTTTTTGCAGCAAAAAACTGGAACACCACATCAATCATGTCCTCTAATGCACACATGTAGCATGAAACGACAATTATACCCTACAATTCACATGACATCATGTTTGCTGTGGACATCCTTGAGCCCCATCCTCGACCCCACATCCTGTGTGTGTCCCCAAACCGCATTTGCAAAAATGCCAAACTTGAAACCCTGAGGCTAGTTAATTGTTGAAACTAAGGTTTCTGGAGCACAACTTCAGAAATCCAACACTTCTAATAACATTTAGTAACATCACTTTACTAGTTGGAACTTCAGTTTGGAGCTCAGATCACAAAAGTGACCAGCTGGGTCCACACAAATTGTGCAATAATCTTTTACATAGAAGCTATATTTACAATCATCATTTTCTGCAAACTATGAGGTTCCCTTGCCAGGGTTGAGATGAAGCAGGCAAGAATCCTTTCAAAAGACTTCCCTTGCATGGTTTCTCAAGCTAGGTTCACCACAAAGATATTGCAGTGGTGTGAGATAAGATAATGTTAATTGAAGAGGAGAAAGAGAGAGAAAGCATTAGATCAGAAAAGTTTGATCTGATTGTTGATGAGTAAAAAATTGAAAGGTTTGGAAGATGAGCAATCAACTTCCAGATTGACTCTCAAATATGATCATCACCCAATATGATCAAACTGGTCAGCCTGATCCACAGAGTGCATGTGCTACTCAATGCTGTTGTCAATGACAGTCAGGGTTGAGGAAAGATGATTGAGAATCTGGATATATGTAGTGAAAGGGTTGAGGAAAGATGATTGAGAATCTGGATATATGTAGTGAAACATACTCCAAAACATCATCGATTATGATAAATTGGGGGAAGATGGATGAGAGGATCAACTGTTTTACCATCCTTATGGATTTCAAAGTGAAGATGGGGGCCAGTGGAGTGTCCTGTGCTACCAGAGAGTGCAATGACTTGAGATTTTCGCACAAATTGGCCAGTTTGAACAAGCAGGTCATAGCAGTGCGCATAAAGAGTAATGAAGCCATTTCCATGGTCCAGGCATACAGTCTTCCCGTATCCTCCTTTCCATCCTGACCATGTTGCCTGCATCATGCAACATGATATAGCTGTATTATGAAGAGAAGAAGTCGGATGGAGAAGATACAACCAATATTTCACCAAAATGTCAGGTATGGATCTGAAATTAACATGTCAAGAGAATAGTATTGTACCAAGGAAAAAGTAAAAACTATTTTGTGACAAAATAGAACAACAAAATGTGCACAGCATTTGAAACATTAAATCCATCATTCTCACAGGAAAATTTGCGAAGTGGAAACTGAAGGTGGCTGTATGCATACTTACTCTGCCACTGGTTGAAGCAATCACTTCGGTTCCTTGCTCAAGGGCTATATCAATACCATTGTGAAAGTACCAACGCCCATCTACAGTTTGAACATTCATACATCAGCCACTACAATATATATGTCAGCTGCCTAGCTGAGGAAGAAAGAAGACAGATGGATAATGAGAAAGTCATATGCTTCACTCAAAATCAGTGAAAAGAACAGAGAAAAGCACCCTCAAAAAGTATACAGAAAGACTCACAGGACCCCTCAGATATCCAACTCTTGTGGATTGACATTGACCTTAGAAATCTTCTCTGCTTTTACATGGGTAGCATTATAAAGCATAGGCCCAATTCAGACCATCAAATTGGTGGATATGAACTCACCTTTCCAACCATAGAGGGAGCTGAGCCAGCCACCTTGGCAAGGAACACCAAATGGCTCTGGTTGCCATTTTGGCAGAAGTGCTTGCATTATCTTGTTCTGAACTAGAGGTCTCAAAGCTGGGATGCTTGCAATATTTTCTGGTTGAAGCAAATACCGCAAGGGAGGCCCTCTGGACACTCTCATACAGTTTGTGTGTTGTGGACTCGGAATGATGAGCTCTTGGCCCAAGTAAAGATGGTTCATATCCTGCAACAATTCCCAAATTGATTGAGAAATCAGGACAGAATTTTTTTGCTGGAGGTGCAGAGTTTTGCCCTGTGCCCTATGGTGAATGGGTCATGGATCCATTTACACCTCAAGATTAATCTCCTCATTTTGAGGCACAGTTACCTGGCCCTGAAACTATCATTCTGTCAAAGATTAGAATTGAGCTCATAGCAAGGTCCAGTTGGCAAGCTGAAAACCTGAGATAGATTGTTGGCCCTGCGAATTTCGTCAGGACTCACATCATAGTCCTCTGCCAAGCTCCAGAGTGTATCACCCCAATTAGCTATGACTCGCCTCTCCTCCTTGTTCTTGCTGACCCCTGCTTTGAAAGACATCAGTGAGGTCTTCATGTGCATGCTACACTGCTACAACCAAACAGGCAATTTTTACCTTCAAGGTGGGTATTGTTATGGTTCATTCTGGTGTTATAAACCTTACAGTTTGTTTCTAGTTCAGGCGGCCTTTTAGTAGTTGGTCAACACTCCAACATTTGTCCAACACCTATTGAAGCTTCATAATTTGTCGGTGTACAAACCAGATTCAGTACTACCTCACACACATTCTGGGTACCTTGCATTTCTTGCCAATCATCATACATCCCACTTTTGGGTCTGAGTACAGAGTTACAGAACCTCTAATGGTAGCATATACAAGCCTGCATGCATGCATGAAAGTATCAAATTGGGTGACATCCAGAGAAAGTGCGAAGCTGCTAAACAATAATCCAGAAGAGAAAGAAGCAGATACTCACACAATCGTTTGCGCTTGGTTTGATTGGCTGCAATTCTTGGTATCAGCAGAGCTTGGCCAGGCTGAAAAGCAGGCACCATAACTTCCTTTCAGCCGTGTCCCTTTAGGTAAAGACTCATATGCAAATCTCTTCTACACTTAAAGCATGTCAGTGCGAATCATCAAGCTTAGCCTCTCTTTGAACAGACCATGAATTGACACCATTTTCAGGTTATTGGAATTTGCAAGTAAACTGAAGTGAAATGAAATGGGAGAGACAGTTCTGGGTTTAGGGTTTAGAGTTTGGAAATGAAACACAGAGTTCTCATTTTTACCTTCAGAGACTCAATGTTGGCAATGCTGTTCACACGCTGCAAAACATGGATTGGTACTCTCACTAATCTTGAGATTTCTGATAAGCAATCACCCTCCCGTACCACTAGGGTTGAAAACTCCACATTAGAATAATCCTGGTTGTTCTCATGCCTGCTTTTTTCTTCCGGTATTACAACAGTCAAGGAGCTTTGACTGCTACATGTCCAAGACTGTAAAGCTTGCACTAGCACTCCAGGCTGCAGCTTGTTGTTCCCAGACTCTAGTCTTGATTGAGCCCTTGCATCTTCCCTTGCTTGATCACTTATTAGAGATTCTTTCAAATCTGAAATTGTTGTCAATCCATAAGCACAATCATCATCCCTGAACAGTGACCTAAGATTCTTCCTCTTTGGTAGTACTTTGTCTGGCCCTTCTTCCACCCATGCTGTCATCTCTGGACTGGAATCCGTTGTTGCCTTATTTGTTTGATCCACCGTCAAACCTACACAGTAGGTGTAAAAAGAGATTTTGATGAACTGCAGATATTGAAGGTGAAGCCTTCAAGATGTGTCCTTCAGGTAGGGAGAGTATACAAAACTAAGGGAAGAAGTTCAAATCACAACAAAGAAGAAATGTAGCAACGTAATTTTTTTTCTCGGTTTCAGAACCTTATAGTGAACCTGACCTTGATTGATGCAGCACATATGTCAGAAGCAAAGCAAGACAAACCAGTGAGAATTATGAAGCGGAATGCTAAGTAGTGCCAAACTGAGCAGATCAAAGAAAAAAGAATAAGATCTAGGCTTATCGATTGCTAAGGCTTTCAACACTCAAAGGCTGGTGTTATTACAGCAAAGATTGAACACAAGTCCTTCGAAGGGTCGCAGAATTTCAACTGCCAAGTTTGGAGGGTTTTGGTTTTAGATCTAAAGAGAAGAATCCACTGAATTCAATCCTTAACCAAAAAAAATAGAGACGATAAGAGCAGAAGTTCATGCATGACTCATGATTACGGGGAAGGGTCGCATAGTCGGATTTGCTGCTCCTCCGGCAATCCTGGAACCAAAGTAGGTAATAGAATACAATTGCCTACAAGGAAGGGATCTGATACCCGAGAGTATTAAGGACTCATTTCAGAAAAGGATCAGTAATGTGGATCAACAACAAGAAGGGAAGTTCTCACCCGAAGCTGATTGTAAAAAGAACAATGTATCTTCCAGAACTGGCACTGGTCCTCCTCGTGTTATCGCGGAACGGAATCAGCAGCGATTGCTTTAGAATACAGCCATCTGCAGAACAAGTTTTGTAGTCCATACATACAACCACACACTCTCTCTCTCTTTATCTATCAATCGAAGGCGAAAAACTTTTCCGCCAATCCATCATGCAAACAGTGAAAAAATATAACCAAAAAACGCCTACAATCACAGTGCGCTCCAGTTTCTCTTTCCGACGACAAACTGCAGATGATGAAGGCCAAAAACGAATCGTCCAGAAGAAGAGAGAGAGAGTGTGTGTGTGTGTGTGGAAGGACCCCCGGGCAGAAGCGACTTACTTTGCGCTTCTTCTTCTTCTTCTCTCTCTCTCTCCCCCTGCACTGAATCCTCCACAGGTAGAAGAAAGAGAAGATTCAAAAGACGCGGGACAGAATGAGGAGTAGAGAGATTTGCAAATGAAGGAGGAGGAGGAGAAGGAGGAGGAGGAGGAAGAAGAGTGGAGAAGCACGAGTGAGAGGAATCGAGAGAGCTCCAAACGCGAGCGTGGGACAGGAAAGGACTTCTCAGGAAGGAACCAAAAAAAAAACAAATAAGTCCGCTGCTGTGCCGTGCACGGCCCACGGCCCTCTGTTTATTTATTCAATAATAATTACCATAATTCTCGCCATCCCCTAACCGTTCCGGAGAACTGGCACAAAAATTAATGACAAGAATGACGTTGTAAAATTATTTTTCCAAATTAATTTCGTCGTCTTAAGAGCTACGTCTTTTCACGTGTGGGAGGGCGGGAGGGGGCGGGGGGGCTTCCCAAATGTGGTAGTCCCCGCCCTCAGTGTTTTTTTTTTCTGGCGAAATTTCGCCCTATAAAATATGATTTCGACCTATAGAAAGGATTTTCCACGGATCAAATGGCCCAAATTCGCCAGATTTCCAAAGAAAAAAATTTCAGTAGGTAGCCAAAAATATAGAAGTATTCTGTTTTTTTCTACTTTCATATCGAGTATGTAGCCAGATCTGGCTAAATCACCTAATGGTTGATTGCCACTTCAGTTACATCATAAAATTGGAAACCAAAAAAACAAAAAAAAACCGCTGTTCCCCATCAATGTCTCTCTTCTTTTCCTGGTTTTTTGTCAATTTTCTGATGCAACCAAAGTGGCAATCATCTATAGAAAAGATTTTAGCCAGATTGTTACAAGCTAAATATGAAAATAATTTTCTTTCAACATCCTTCTATAATTTTGGCTACCTACTTTGGTTGGATCATGTATCAAAGTCTGGGGATTTTTTCTTAAATTTTGGTCCAATTCTGAGTATTGAAAATCTCAAAAAGCACGAGGTTTTTTAGCATTTTTAGTTTTGCTATTTGGCTATTATATATAGCCAGCCAAAAAAATGGCTGTTCCCCATGGGGATTGTATGTGGGCAAGAGTGAACCAGTGCACCATGAAAGATGGATGGATGGTAGCCTAAGTGGTCAAGAAACAGTTGCCTCTTGGATTCCCAGTTCACTAGCCAACCTACCATGGTGGTTAGCTCAATTGTTTTTACTACCTACCCTACTAGCAATATACAAGCATCTTGTAGGTTCCTAGTAGGTAGTAAAAGTGACCAACTTGACTTTTATTACCTACCTACTACCAATAGCAACCCTCTTTTTGCACCACTACCACTTGTGAGTTGGTCATAGGTAGGTAGTAAAA
>Ga0116229_10012320_pt1 | contig 12352 bp, 10 predicted proteins | sample S1TSphgellanicum_3_FD_87313 | JGI IMG/M metagenome (GOLD analysis project Ga0116229, IMG submission 87313) | Host-associated microbial communities from peat moss isolated from Minnesota, USA - S1T2_Fc - Sphagnum magellanicum MG | ecosystem: Host-associated > Plants > Peat moss > Unclassified...
AAGGTCGTGTCGGTTTCGTGTCCGACGGCGGAGATCAGCGGCAGCCGGCAGGCGGCGGCGGCGCGCAGCACGATTTCCTCGTTGAACGCCATCAGGTCTTCCAGGCTGCCGCCGCCGCGCGCGACGATCAGCACGTCGGGGCGCGCAATGCCGGGGACCGGCAGACGGTCCATGGCGGCGATGGCGGCGGCGATTTTCTCCGCGGCGCCCTCGCCTTGCACCGGCACCGGCCACAACAGGATCGGGCGTGGAAAGCGCCGGGCGATGGTGGTCTGGATGTCGTGCAGCACCGCGCCCTTGGGCGAGGTGATGACGCCAATGAGGCTGGGCAGCATGGGGATCGGCTGCTTGCGGCTGGGGTCGAACAGCCCCTCGGCGGCGAGTTTCTTGCGGAGGTTTTCAATGCGGGCGAGCAGGGCGCCTTCGCCTGCATATTCCAGGCGTTCGACCACAAGCTGGTATTCGCTGCGGTCGCCGTAGGCCGAGATACGGCCGAGGGCGATGACTTCGGTGCCGTTCTCGGGTTTTAGCCCCGCGCGGCCTGCGACGGTTTTCCACAGCACCGCGCGGATTTTGCCGCCTTCATCTTTCAGGCAGAAATAGGTGTGGCCGGACGGGTAGGTTTTGGTCTCGGTGATTTCCCCGCGAACGCGGATGCGCGCGAAGGCGGTCTCCAGCGTGCGCTTGATAGCGCCCGACAATTCGGTGACGCTGAATTCCGGCGCATTGGTAGGCGCGTCCGACATGTAATCCTTCAACAAAATTAGGTCTGGGGACTTGTCCCGGTCGTGCGAAGCACGCATTCGCGTGACGGGGTCCAGGGGCAGAGCCCCGGCCTTACTTTGGATTTAGGCTATGCGCGTTTTGATCGTCGGCAGCGGTGGCCGGGAGCACGCCCTGGCATGGGCGATCGCGGCATCGCCGTTGCTGGTAAAGTTGTTTGTGGCGCCCGGCAATCCCGGCACGGCGACACTGGCGGAGAACGTGCCGATCGGGGCGCTGGACGTGGCGGCACTGGTTGTGTTCGCGCGGTCGCAGCAGATCGACTTGGTGGTGCCAGGGCCGGAGGCGCCGTTGGTTGCGGGCCTGGCCGATGCGATGGCCGTGGCGGGCATAAAGTGCTGCGGTCCCAGCGCTGCCGCGGCGCAATTGGAGGGAAGCAAGGCATTCGCCAAGGAGATCTGCGACGCTGCCGGCATTCCGACCGCGGCGTGGGAGCGATTTGATGACGTGGACGCGGCGCTTGAGTTTGTGGCGCGCCGGGGCGCGCCTGTCGTAATAAAGGCTGATGGCCTGGCCGCGGGCAAGGGGGTGGTTGTCGCGCACACCGAGGCCGACGCCAATGCGGCCATTCACGCCATGATGCGCGAGCGCGCGGTTGGCGATGCCGGCGCCAGCGTGGTGATCGAGGCGTGCCTCGAGGGCGACGAGGTGTCATTATTCGCGTTGTGCGATGGCACGGATGCGGTGCTGATCGGCGCGGCGCAGGATCATAAGCGGGTGGGCGACGGCGATACGGGGCCAAACACCGGCGGCATGGGCGCGGTATCTCCGCCGGCCGGCTTCGACGAAGCGGCGCAGGCACAGGCGATCGACATGTTCGTGCGCCCGGCGCTGACCGAATTGGCCAGCCGCGAGATGCCGTTTCGCGGCATTCTGTTTGCAGGTCTGATGCTGACCGAGTCCGGCGCCAAATTGATCGAATACAACGTGCGGTTCGGCGATCCGGAGGCACAGACATTGCTGCCACGCCTGCGCACCGATTTGCTGGCGGCGCTGCTGGCTGCGTGTGACGGCGAACTGAAACATATTTCGATCGAGCAAGCGCCGCTGGCTTCGGTCAGCGTCGTTCTGGCGGCGCGCGGTTACCCTGTAGCCTACGAGAAAGGGGGTGTGATCGGCGGGCTGGAAGCCGCGACTGCCGTGCCGCATGCCGCGGTGTTTCATGCAGGTACCGACATCAAGGATGGCTGCGTGGTGGCGAATGGTGGCCGGGTGCTGACGGTGTGCGGCACGGGGCCCGACCTGCGCGCGGCGCGGGCGGCGGCTTATCGTGCGGTGGAGGCGGTGACGTGGGAGGATAAAATGTTTCGTACCGACATTGGGCTGCGTGCGCTGGCGCGGGCGCAGACACGATGAGCGTTGCAGGAGAGCAGAAGCCCGTCACGGTTCCCGCGCTGCGTCGCATGAAGGGCACGCCACAGGTGTGGCTCACCGCCTATACCACGCCGATTGCGAAATTGCTCGACCCACACTGCGATGTGCTGCTGGTGGGCGATTCGCTCGGCATGGTGCTGTATGGATTGCCGAGCACCTTGGCGGTAACGCTCGATATGATGATTGCGCATGGCGCGGCGGTGGTGCGTGGTGCCCGTCATGCGTGCATTGTCGTGGATATGCCGTTTGGCAGTTATCAGGAATCACCCGAGCTGGCGTTTCGGCATGCCGCGCGCGTGCTGGCGGAAACCGGCGCGCAGGCGGTAAAGCTGGAGGGTGGCACTGAAATGGCGGAAACGATCCGCTTTCTCACCCAGCGCGGCGTTCCGGTGTGTGGCCATGTCGGCCTGATGCCGCAATCGGTCAATGTGGCGGGTGGATTTCGCGCAACCGGCCGCACGGACGATGAAGCGGCGCGCGTCACGGCGGATGCGCACGCCGTGGCCGCCGCCGGTGCGTTTGCCGTGGTGGTGGAAGGAACGCTGGAGCCGGTGGCGGCGGCGATTACCGCGGCGATTGCGATACCGACGATCGGCATCGGCGCGTCGGCGGCGTGCGATGGGCAGGTGCTTGTGGTTGACGATATGTTGGGAACGTTTAACGACTTTACGCCTCGCTTTGTGAAGCGATATGCCGAACTGGGGGTGGAGATTTCACGGGCGGCGGGGGCCTATGCCGCGGATGTGCGGGGGCGGCGGTTTCCGGGTGAGAAGAATGTTTTTACATCAAAAACAAATGTGCCTTTCTGAGTGTGTGTCGGTAATGCCAACCGGCATTGTCTAAGACTCACGTTAAGGAGAGGCAAAGGCTAAGGAAGCAGTTCTTTTTTGGAAAAAAGAACCAAAAGACTTTTACTCTCACTGGAACGAGCCTTTGTCCCGGCCGCATCAGCCACAGGAAAAAGTTTTCTGTTTCTTTTTTTCAAGACAGAAATACTTCCTTCCTTGCCTCCTGTGCCAGCTTGACGCAGGATGGTAGTCGCACCGTCATCAGGGCTCGGCGGCGTTGATCTCGACCTTTTTACAATTCCTTATTCATTTTCGTCCATCCTGAGACTCGCAGCAGCAGGATGAGATCGCCGTGGGCTTTCAGGAAACGCAAACCGCGGTGGTCACCACAGGCAGCAGCACGACAGACGCGCTCGATCAATTCTTTACGATCACCGGCAAGACCGATCCCGCCTATCTGGTGGTGAACGCGCTCGATCGCAACGAATATACCGTCTCCGCCTCAGGCGACACCGGCGACTTTTCAGGCAATGGCAATACCCTGGATTTCGCGTCCACCGGCGGTGACGGCTACGGCGCCGGCATCGTGTTCACCTGGCAATCCTCTACCGACCAGTATGTCAATGCGACCTACGGCGCTTTCAATCGGCTCGATTACACCAGTTCCGATAGCCAGAACGATGTGACGAACATTTCGCTGTTCACGACACCGAACGCGGCGCTGGCAAATGCCTGCGCTTCCAATGCCTACGCGTTGATGCAGGAGGATGCGGCGGGGTATGTCGGTTCGGTTACCTTTGCCAACGCCCCGAATTTCTCCGGCAACCCGCCGGCGCAGGCAACCCCGGATGCGGTGGCGGCGGCGGCGCTCAATTTTGTCGGAGACGCGTGGAACGACAACGGCTGTTGGATACTCGCAAGCACAATTGCCGCCGAAGCCGGGGCGGGTCTTCCGGTGCAAAGCACGGCCATCGGCGTGGCCGGGCGCGCGAACGGCGAATGGACCGTGATTTACAACGGGCCAGGTGGCGCCAGCGGCAATTGGGAAAATCTCGTTTCCGAAGGCGATATCATCACCTTCGCCACGGCCGGCGGCGGCGGCCATATCACGACCTGCGTGTCCGGCAGCGGCGCTACCGCCATGCTGGTCGACAACATTACGTACGAGAATGCGCGCGGCCAAATCAGCAATTCGGCCAATGACGGCTCAAAGAACGATGTGCTCGTGAGCGCCCCCCATCCCGCGAGCCAGGAATGGAACGGAGTAGCCGGCAGCGGCGTGGTGATCTATGCGCTCGATACGCCGGTCATAAGCGATACAACAGCCAGCGTCACCCTCGATGTCGGCGGCACTTTGAGTCTGTCCAGCGTATTTGCCGCCAAGGACCCTGCCGGAAAAGCCATTACCAGTTATCAGGTTTATAACAGCGTTGGTAGCGACACGATCATGCTCGGCGGCGAGGCAGTGAATGGCGCCAGCAGCAGCGCCCCTGTCACCGCCGCCTCGCTCTCCAAGCTGTCGCTGCTGGCCGGTGCGAGCGCCGTCACCGATACGCTGGAGATACGTGCGTTCAATGGCACCTATTGGGGCGACTGGCAAACCTTGGTGGTGAATGTTGTCGTCCCGACGCCGGAACCGCCGGTGCTGGGCACGAAGACAGCGAACCAGGCGCTGCACCAAGGCGAAAAGGTAAATCTGCTGCTGCCGGCAACCCTGTTCAAAGACCCGCAGGGTCAGGCGCTGACCTATGCCGCCAGCGGTGCAAACGGTACATCGCTTCCGTCGTGGCTGGCGTTCAATGCAGCGACGCGAGACTTCACCGGCACCGTGCCGGCCGGCACGGAAAGTTTTCTGGTGTCGGTGACGGCAACCGATACAGCCGGCCTTTCCGCCAGCGAGACGTTTTCCGTGAACGTGGCGGCAACCGCCGGTCACATAAGCCTGGCCGACTGGCAGAGCGGTACGTTGGCCGATGCAGCACCGCAACAGGCTGGAAACAGCGCGGTGCGTGTGGACAATTTGGCAGTTTATGCTTTCGTCATAGACACGCATACGGTGTCCGAGACATTCGGCCCGCATTTGGAACATTTTTAGGAAGCAGGCTGGGGCTCTGCCCCTGGACCCCGCTGGGGACAAGTCCCCAGACCCCATTTGTTTAAGAAAGTCAGGGGATAGGGAGGGGGGCACACGGTCCGTTCGATCAGTACGTTCAACCCCCCTCCCTATCCCCTGACCTCCCTTAAGTAACAGGTTCTAAGGACTTGTCCTTGGCGGGGTCCCGGGGGGCAGAGCCCGCGGCCTTCTTCCTACGACGCCCGAAATGCGTTCAGAACGTTCATCATCGGCGGCGTGAACAGGCTTGTATACAGCAACGGGCAGGGCATATCCGGTTGTTCGCGTTGGGCTTCCTCCGCTTCGTGCGTTAGCCGGTCGGCCCAGCCGAGAAAAGCAGTTTTGCCGCCGAAGGCCTGGGCGTAGCGGGCGAATATGTCGTGCATCAGCATCGCAACGTCGCTAGGCGAGAGTCCGGGATCGAGATCGGGATCACCGACCGGCGTGCGTCGCAGCGCCAGCAAAGGTCCTGACGTGCGGCAATTGCCGTCACGCATGACCAATACGATACCGGACAGGCCGCGCGGCGCGCGCGGATCTTCGTTGCCGAGTATCAGCACGCGTCCGTCGCCGCTGCGCAGTTGCCCGAACAGCTTTAGCGAGCGGCCGTCATGCCCGAGCGTGCCGAGCACCGGCGCGCATTCGCCGACGCTGGATATGGAAATTGGCTCGAAATGAACCTGGGAAGGATCGTACGGCAGATTGAACAACGGATCCATCGGCAGGTTACGCGTGCCGTAATGAAACAGCGGGGCCGCGGGTGCCGGCGTGCAGAGCGTCACGCTGGTCATGATGCCGAGGAAAAGGGACCTGGCAGCAGCAGAAACCCGATCGCACAAGCGTCCGGCGTCTGCGTGCACAGTCCGGTTTTCGGACGTGTCGCGCATTGAACCCACCCTGAAATCTGCATATCGTCGCGGCTCATTATTGACCGCAGCAATACTAAAGTGATCCTCGCAGCAAAAACTGAACGCCGACTAAAACCGGCAGCCAAATCGTCAGCCGCCTCACGAATAAGCGAGGTGAGATTAAAATACATCAATTTCGCTTTGCAAGCACAATTATATAAAAAGATTCGCAATTGCGTCAATTTCAAGACTAACAATGGGTCGCCCCCGCTGGACGGATGGGCCCGGACGGCGTCTTCGACAGCCTGTTGGAGGTGCGGTTAGAGCGTGATCGCTTGAGTTTGAATAACCGGCGGCGTTACTCGCGCTCTCAAACGACGAGCTAGGGCGCGATCGACCCTTGAACCAAGGTCACTTTGAACCGATCGCGCTCTAGGCCCCGCCAGGGCCCAAATTTGCGGCACGTTCCCGGATCGCGCGTGCCATGCTGGCGATCCCGTTGCCACGATTTGTGGACAGCGCCCCCAGCAGACCCAAATCCTTCAGGAACACCGGGTCGGTGGACAGGATTTCCGCTTGGGTGCGGCCCGAATAAACCCGCAGGAGCAGCGCTACCAGTCCGGCGACGATCGCCGCGTCCGACGCGCCGGCCAGATACAGTCGCCCGTCGCGCGGCTCCGCCTGCATCCACACCTTGCTTTGACAGCCTGGAACCCGGTGCGGATCGTCCATCCATTCCGGCGGGAAGGGCGGCAGCTTGCGGCCAAGATCGATGATGAACTGGTAGCGATCCATCCAGTCGTCGAACACGTCCAGATCTTCGGCGATGGCGGCGATTGCGGCCATCGGCGTTGGTTCAGCTGGATCAACGAAGGGGGCTGTCATCGATCGGGATGTGCGGACGGGTGCTGCGTGCGTCAACCGCGCGGACTGGCGGGCAACAGAGCGCAGGTGAGATGATAAAGGCTGCTGGCCGGCGACGGGCCGAGGATGTCGCAGCCATCGGCGTCGCGGCGTTCCACCCACAGCCCGTCCGGCCGCAGCCAGCTTGCGAGCCGGGCGGCGGCGTAGGCCCGGCCGGCTTCGCTGGTGTCATGCCGAACGGCGGCAGCTTTGAGGCGCTCGGTTTGCGGCCACAGGCGCGCGGTCAGCGCCAGCTTCGCGCCGCCGGCGTTGACGCTGTCGATCAGGTCGCCGGTGATCGGGTGTTCGCCATGCCGATCGACGAACCGCATCAGCGCGGCCGCCGCGTCGTGCACCTGCGCATCGGCGCCCGCGGCCGCTTCGTATCCATCCAGCAGCCACGCCCATTCGCAGCAATGCCCAGGTTCGACCAGCAACGTGCCCCCTTCCGGGTGGGGCGCCAGGTCGTCCGTGAAATATTCCAGCATCGCGCCGGACACAGGATCGATGAAGCTGGTGAGGCAGAGGCGCACCAGGCTGTGCGCGGTGTGCAGGAAAATGGCATCGCCAAACGCCCGGTACGCCGCGAGCACGGCTTCCAGCAAATGCATGTGCGGGTTCTGGCGGCGCGGCAGCGTGACGGGGAGGCCCTCCACGAAGCCGCCCTCGGGATGCGCGAGCGCGCTGGCGATGTAGGCGTGTATGTCCAGCGCCGCGTGCCGCAAGGGGGAAGCAGGCAGAGTGGCCGCGGCGGAGGTGAACGCGAGCAATACAAACGCATGGTCGTAGAGGTCCCGGCGCGTGTCGGTAGGGTTGCCGTGCAGATCAAAACGCGTTGCGTAGCCACCGGTCGGCACGGCAGCGCGCCGAAGCAGAAAATCCACCCCGATCGCCACGGCTTCATCGGCTCCGGGAACGCCGGCTTGATGGGCACGGGCGAATACGTATGTCTGCCGCGCCGCCACGCGCAGCCGTCGGTAGTCCGCTGTACATATATAAGTGTCGGGTGATAGCGCTTCGTGGAAGGCGCCGGCGGTGCGGTCCACGCCGTGCGCCAGCCAAAGCGGCAGGCTGGTGTGCAAGAGCCAGTGTTTCAGATCATCCATTGGCTTAGCTTTTTCACGGCGCGGGGGAAGGAGGAAAGCAGTTCTTTTTTGAAAAAAGGAACCAAAAAACTCTTAGTTTTAAAAGTTTTTTGTTTCTTTTTTTCAAAAAAGAAATACTTCCTTCCTTCACTGATGGGGGTCGGTAGGTGGCCAAGTTCGTCACACAAGCAAGGGCGCAGGCTGCGGCGAACGTGTTTGCGATGCTGGTGGCGTGCGCGTTCGTGCTGTTCGCGTTGGATCTCGCGGGTTTGGACAGGCCTGGCGGCGGCAAGCCGCCCGCCAAGGATTTCGTCGCCTTCTGGGCCGCGGCGCGGCTGGCGCTGCAAGGGCAGACGCAGGCGCTCTACGATAACACGGTCATTGAGGCGTTTGAGCGCGCCCATGTCACCATGGCGCCGGGTTACTACGCCTTCTATTACCCGCCGCCCTTTCTGCTCGCGTGCCTGCCGCTGGGGCTGCTGCCCTACGTCTGGTCGATGGCGGCGTTCCTCGCCGGGCAGGCGGCGCTGCTGTGGACTTCATTGCGGCGTGTCAATCCGGCGCGGTGGGCCGTACTGCCGATCCTGGCCTATCCCGGTTTCCTGATGAATGCGTTTTCCGGCCAGAATGGCGGGCTGACCGCATCCTGCTTTGCCGGCGCCATGATCTTTCTTGAAACGCGCCCGTTGGTGGCGGGGGCCTGCTTGGGGGCGTTGGTCTACAAGCCGCAAATGGCGTTGGCGGTGCCGGTGGCGCTGCTCGCCGCCCGACGTTTCAGGGCGGCCGCGGCGGCTTGCGGCACGGCGGCGGGATTGTGCATCGCGTCGTTCCTGGTCCTCGGCGCCGCGCCGTGGCGAGGATTTCTGAACAACGCCGGCGCCGCGCGGGGCGACCTGGAGCACCTGCACGACAAGCTCTACATGATGCAGAGCTTTTACGCCGATGTGCGGCTGAGCGGCGGGAGCGTGGTATCGGGTTATGCCGGTCAGGCCACGCTGGCGGGCGTGGCGCTGCTTCTGCTGGCGCATGTCTGCTGGCGCCGCGCCGGTGCAGGCCCGGAAATGGCGGCGCTGGCGGCGACGGCGCTTCTGGTGACGCCGTTCCTGTACGATTACGATCTGGTGGTGTTGGCCGCTCCGCTCGCCTGGATTTCGGTAACAGGCGCGCGAACCGGGTTTCGATCCGGCGAGGTGGCGCTGGGGCTGCTGCTATATCTCGTGCCGCTGACCAACATCTTGGTTCGCCGCCATATCGGCGTGCCGCTGGCTCCACCTTTTATCCTATGTCTGCTGGTCATGGTTTGGCGTCGTGGCGCGGTCGGCTCTTGGCCCGCGAGCGGCGTGCGGGGCGCAATGGCATGAACTGGAAAAACGTCGGCCGCGCGAGTTTGCGTGCGTTTCGGGACGCGCCTTGGCTGCATCGCGACAGGGCGCGTGGCTACGCCTGGATCCTGGCCGGCGGGATGTGGGTTGCGCTGACCTATCATTTCGTCTCGCTGCTGCTCGGGCACCATCCGGGCGAAGCGCCGGCCGAGGCGGGAAAGCAGGGGCCAACCGATTTTCTGGCCTTCTGGGTGGCCGGCAAGCTGGCGCTGTCGGGACATGCGGCGGATGCCTGGTCGCTCGACGTGGTGGGTCCGCGCGAGCACGTGCTAGCGACGTTCGACCCCACCGTACGGCTGGCGTTTTTCTACCCGCCGACCTTCCTGCTGCTGTGTCTGCCGTTCGCCGCCGTGCCCTATATGGCTGGCTTCCTGTCGTTCGTGGCCGCGCAGAGCGCCGCCCTCGGCATCGTGCTGCGGCGGATTTTGCCCGACCGATGGGGATGGCTGCCGGTGTTCGCCTTTCCAGGCCTGCTGCTGAACGCCGCCACGGGACAGAACGGGTTTATCAGTGCTTTCTGCCTCGGCGTGCCGGTGTTGGTGCTGGAGCGGCGCCCCTGGCTGGCAGGCATGGCCCTCGGCGGTTTGGCGTTCAAGCCGCATCTGGCGCTGGGCGTGCCCATCGCGCTGCTCGCGGCGCGGCGCTGGAAGGCCTTCATCGCTGCCGGAGCGACCGCGCTCGGCTTCTCGGTTTTGGCGTGGCTGGTGCTGGGCACCGGCACGTATCGCGCTTTCCTGGCGTCGCTGCCGGTGGTGCGGGAGGTGCTGGAACATCACGCGGAGGATTGGGGCAAGCTGCAGAGCCTGTACACGGCCGCGCGTATATGCGGCGCCTCGCTCCAGACCGCTTATGTGCTGCAGTGCGTTTTGACGGTCGGGATCCTGGCCATGCTGGCATTCCTGTGCTGGCGGCGGCCGGGCGCCGGCGCCGAGGGCGCGGCGCTGGCGGCGGGCTGCCTGCTCTGCACACCGCATGTGCTGGACTATGACCTGGCCGTGACCGGGGTGCCGCTGGCCTGGCTAGCGCGTGAGGCGAGCAGGACCGGCTGGCGGCCGTGGGAGAAGAGCGTCGCCGGCCTGGCCTTCCTGTGGCCCCTGGTCGGGAGAGTATTGACCGCAAACCTACACTTGCCGCTCGGGCCGGTGGTGCTGCTAGGGCTATTCTGGATGGTCTGGACGCGCGGCATCGCGGCGCCGCTGCCGGCAGCTTGCATGAGGGGCGCATTCCAACCCGGTGATCGCAACCCTGCCCGCGATCGGGATCTCGCCACGGTGAGCCGAAGCCTGTCGGCGGCTGCGTGAGAGCGCTGTTCGATTGGCGCACACCGCGGGAGGTCGCTCGCGCGGCGGGCCTCCTGGCCGGGCTGCAAGCCCTGCTTCTGCTTTTCTTTATCGCCGGCAGCCACGGCTGGCTGATGCAGGTCGGACCCAATACCGTCGATTACGCGAGCTTCTATGCCGCCGGCGCCCTGGCGGATGCGGGCAATGCGGCCGCCGCCTACGATGACCGGAAGCTGCAGGAGGCCGAGGAGAAGGCCACCGCGCCGGGTGTGAAGCACGAATACTTCTTTAATCCGCCGACGTTCCTGCTGCTGATGGGGCCGCTCGCACGGCTGCCCTACTTGCAGAGTTTCTGTCTGTTCCAGCTTGTGACGGCGATCGCCTGGCTGGCGGCGGCAACGCGGGTGGCAGGCGGCGGCCGGGCGGCGACGCTGGCGCTGACGGCGGTTCCGAGCTTCTGGTGGGTGCTTGGCGAGGGCCAGAATTCGTTTTTGTCCGCTGCCCTGATGGCCGCCGGCATGCTCGCGCTGCCGGCGCGGCCGATCCTCGCCGGTGCGGCGTTCGGCGCGTTGTGCTACAAGCCGCAGCTTGGGTTGATGATCCCGGTCGCATTGCTCTGCGGATTCTATTGGCGGGCGCTGGCAAGTGCTGCCGTGACGGTGATAGCGGCCATGGGTGCCACGACGGCACTGTACGGCTTTGGCATCTGGGCCGCATTCTTGGCGATGACGCGGCAGAGCGTTCACGGCGCGATCGACAGCGGCAAGGTCATTCTCGCCGGCCGGGTTGATCCGACCGGCGCGGCGCAATTCCTGGGCCTAGACCCTACGGCCGCGCGGATGGTGTGGGGCGTGGCCTTGGTGGCGTCGATTGCGTGCGTCGGTTTCTTGTGGCGTCGCGGGACGCGCGAGACAAAGTGCGCCGCACTGGCGGCTAGTGTGCTTGTCGCCACCCCATTTGCCCTGTTTTACGACCTGGTGATAGCGAGCCTGGCGGCCGCCTGGCTGGTCCGGGCAGGACGGCGGGACGGCTTCTTGCCGGGAGAGAAAATGGCGTTCGGGCTACTTATCTTGGCTGATTTAATGGCGGCGCACCCGGTTGTGGCCGCCTTCCACATTCCATTTGGGGTGGTGGTGGGACCGGTCCTGCTTGCACTGGCCGTCCGCAGGGCCGGCGCTCACCCGGTTACCGCGTAAAATAAACGCGACTTATCGCGCAAAAACGTTGTTGCAAAATCAATAAAAGGACGTTAAGTCTTTTACGGTATTAACCCGGTTGCGATCCGCGCGAGCCGGTGCAGAGCTCGCTATCCGCCTCAGTGGGGGCTGATGCTACTTATGAGGTTGAGGATGACCAATCTGCTTTTCCAACTACGCAATTTCCAATTTGACCGGCGCGCGGTAACGGCCTTGGAATACGCTATTATTGCCAGCGCGCTCGGCGTGGCACTGCTGGCGATTTTTGCCAGGCTTGCGAGTCCGATCAGTGCAATCCTCTCCGGCGTCGGCGGCAGTATCTGAGGCTGATGGACTTCGTCTCTGGTCCGAGGTTGTCCGCCGCCGCTCGCCGGCGCGATTGACAGGCGGGTAGCCATTGGAAAGCAGTCATGGCGCGTGCCGTATCGGCCAGTGAGCTGCCGCGCATTTTTGGGCCCATAACCTCTTAGGGCCCGTTCGACATTAACTGAATCAGGTTGCTGGGTCGAACGGGCCCTAAGCTTTTGTTTGAAAAGGCATCTTTGTCGGCTTGCTGACGCACTTGTTTGCCGACGATGCCTTAGGGCCCGTTCGACATTA
>Ga0116229_10012325_pt1 | contig 12347 bp, 7 predicted proteins | sample S1TSphgellanicum_3_FD_87313 | JGI IMG/M metagenome (GOLD analysis project Ga0116229, IMG submission 87313) | Host-associated microbial communities from peat moss isolated from Minnesota, USA - S1T2_Fc - Sphagnum magellanicum MG | ecosystem: Host-associated > Plants > Peat moss > Unclassified...
GTCGCGGCAATCAGGGTCAGCCCCTGATGTCTCAGCACCCAGGTCAGCGCGCCTTCGTAGGTCTTTAGCGTGCGATCAAAGACATTCTCGCTGACACGCTCGAAACGGCTCGGCTCGCGGTCCGCCTTGCGACGCATGATGCGCGCGCACATCATCGGCACCAGCGTTAGCGACACCACAGCCGAAATGCCGATGGTGATCGCAAGCGTGACTGCGAACTCGCTAAACAGGCGTCCGATGACACCGCCCATGAAGAGCAGCGGAATCAGAACCGCGATGAGTGAGATCGTCAGCGACATGATGGTAAAGCCGATCTGGCCCGAACCTTCCAGCGCCGCATCCAGCGGGCTCTTGCCTTCCTCGAGGTAGCGCACGATGTTCTCGATCATCACGATCGAGTCATCGACCACGAAACCGGTGGCAATGATCAGCGCCATGAGTGACAGGTTGTCGATCGAGTAGCCGAGCTCGTAGGCAATAGCCAGGGTCGCAATCAGCGAGACCGGGACCGAGATACTCGGGATCAGGGTCGCCGGAACATTGCGAAGAAACAGGAAGATGACAAGGACCACCAGCGCGATCGAGACCAGCAGTTCGAAGCCGGCGTCGCGAACCGAAGCACGGATGACGCCGGTGCCGTCGGCGACGATCTGCACGTGCATGGCCTGCGGCAGACTGGCCAGAAGGATCGGCAGCTGTTTTTTGATCTGGGTGACGGTCTGGATCACGTTTGCGCCAGGCTGACGCATCACGTTGAGCACGATTGCGGGCTGGTTATTGACCCAGGCGCCCTGGCCGATGTCCTGGGCTGACTGCGTCACGCGAGCGACGTCGCGCATGAACACCGGCGAGCCGTTCTGATACGCGATGACCGTGCTCAGGTAGTCCTTCGGATCCTGGATCTGGTCGTTCGCATTGATGGTGTAGTCAAGATCCGGCCCGTCGAAGTTGCCCTTGGGGTTGCTGACATTGATATTGGCGAGCAGGGTCCGCAAGTCGTCGATGTTGAGGTTGTAGGCGGACATCTTTCTCGGGTCGACTTCAACCCGCACGGCAGGGATGTTGCCGCCAGCCGGTGTCACGACGCCAACGCCTGGCACTTCAGAGATTTTCGAGGCGAGCCGGTTGTTCGCCAGGTCCTGCAGCTGCGTCAAGGACAGCGAGTCTGAGGTAACGGCGAGTGTCAGGATCGGCTGGTCAGCCGGATTGACCTTGGCATACACCGGCGGGGCGGGCAGCCCGCTTGGCAACAGGCTGTTGGCGGCGTTGATGGCCTGTTGCACGTCCTGCTCGGCGATGTCCAGATTGAGCGCCAGATCGAACTGCAAGGTGATGACTGAAGCCCCTGAGGAACTGATCGACGTCATCTGCGCCATGCCCGGAATCTCGCCCAGTTGCACCTCAAGCGGCGCGGTCACGGTGGTGGCCATGACCTGGGGGCTAGCGCCAGGGTAGAAGGTCTGCACCTGGATGGTCGGGTACTCGACATCAGGCAGCGAGGAAATCGGCAAGAACTTGGCTGCAACAAGGCCAACCAGGACGAGCGCGATCATCAGCAGCGAAGTCGCCACCGGCCTTAGGATAAACAGGCGGGAAAAATTCATCGCAGGTGCGCCGGCTGATAACGCATCAGTGGGCGCTGGTCTCTGCGCTGCTTGTCGCCTCAGCCGCCTGTGATTTCCGTTTGCCGTGCCCTGCTGCCGCCGGCGTCGACGCATCGGTGCCAGAAGCGGCGGCGGCAGGAGGCGCGGCGGTCTTGATCTTGGCGCCGTCGGTCAGACGGTCTGTGCCATCTGTGACCACCGTCTCGCCTGCTGCCAGACCCGACAGGATTGCCGTGTTCTTGCCATCGCTCGGTCCGAGTGTGACCTTTCTGACCGAGACGGTATCGGCGCTGGCATCGCCGTCGGCTCCATCCTTGCCAGCCGACTTGTGCGTGCCGGAGTGGCTCTTGCCTTCGGACGCGGCGGCGCCGCTCGATTCCGCGGCGCCGCTGGAATCGGCCTCGCCCTGGGCCGGGCGCTTGACCGTTCCTGGCGGATCGACGACATACACGTAGTCGCCAGGCGCACCACTCAGGACCGCTGGGGTTGGCACCAGGACGGCATTTTTCAGGGTGTCAACGAGCAGCTTGACGTTGACGAACTCGCTCGGGAAAAGGGCTTCATCTTCGTTGGCAAAGGCGGCGCGAAGCGTCACCGTGCCGGTGCTCGTGGTCATCTGGTTGGAGAGCGCGTACAGGGTGCCGGTTGCGATCACCTTGTTGTTGTCACTGCTGTAGGCCGTCACTGGCAGCTGTGCACCGCTATTCACGCGTGCGACGACCTTGGCCAGGTCGTTTTGCGCGACGGTGAATTGGACCGTGGTGGGTTTGATCGTGGTGATCACGACAATGCCCGGAGAGCTCGACGCGGTGACATAGTTGCCCGGATCGACCAGTCGCAAACCGACCCGGCCGGACACTGGCGCGACGATGTGGCAATACGTCAGATCAAGTTTGTACTGGGCGATCGCCGCCTCGTCCGACTTGACCTGGGCTTCATCCTGGCGCACGAGAAATCGCTGGTCGAAAAGTGTCTGCTCTGCGATCGCCTTTTGCTGGTTCAGGCCTTCATACCGGTTCAGGTCGGAGCGCGCCTGATCGAGCGCTGCCTGGTCCTTCATGGCCGCAGCTTCAGCCTGCTGAAGATCGATCTCATACTGGCGCGGGTCGATCTGTGCGAGGAACTGGCCCTTGACCACGTCCTGCCCCTCTTTGTAGCCGACCTGGGTGAGATAGCCGCTTAATTGCGGCAGCACCGTCACGGTGGCAGTCGGAGTCACCGTGCCGAGTTCGGAAAGCGTTTCAGGCATGTCGCCTGTCGCTGCTTTGGCGACCTTCACGACCTGCGGCTGCGGCGGCTTGGTCTGCTTCTTCGCTCCGAGGATGTGCGTGACAATGATCACGATGATGAGCACCACAATCGCCCCGATGATCCAGCGGGCCCAATGAATGCCTTTTCTGCGGTAATTTCCCTGCACGTCAGTCATATGAACTCCGGGCGTGCCCAAAAGAGTGCTTGCCCACAGGCGGGCGGACAATTTTCCAGCGTTTTGATGCGGCAAGCTGCGAGCCTGGGCGCGCGAGCAACTCGCGGCCTCCCGGAGTATGCCCGCCAGACCTTGTCTGGTCGAATGAATGGGTAACGGGCCGGTTACAAAAAATCACAGTTTCGAGGCACCACGATCTTTGGCACGATCCGGGCCTGCCCGACCGCCGACTGGCCATGCATGCATCCACTGATCGCCCCCGTAATCCGCGACTCTTGATCCAAGACCCCGGCCGGCGAGCGAAATTCAGTAGATTATAGGGGGCCTTCAATCAGGGCCGATGCAGGTTCGCCGGTATGCGCTTACCTGTATCGACGCGTTGCATTAAGGCCCCAAGCCATCTTCCGTGTGAATCCGTGATGACAAGCTTTGAGGGATCCCGCACCGGTCGCTCAAATGCCGCTTTGGGCCTTGCTGCCCTCGCAGTGCCGCAGCCACGTGGCCGTTCTCGATCGCAAATGGACAGGCTCGCAAGCAACCCCGCTGTATGATTCGCTTCAGTAGATCGACCGGATTCCGGCGAAAGGACTTGCGTGGCGTTGAATCGTGTGGCGAGCGTACAGCAGATCAAGAACCGGATTGTGGCGCTTGGGCCCCGGTCGAAGATTTTGCACCTGAGCCTTGCTGCGGCCGGCGCGCTCAAGGGTTTTCGCATCCGGTTTGCCGAAGATTCCATCTCGCTCGTGAAGGGATCGCGCGAGATCGATCTACCGTTGAATCTTTATGTCGAAGTTCCAATTGTGATGGAATGCTTCGATGACTACTTTCGCAGTATCGAGCCCAAGCAGGCGGCGGGGCGCGAGGTACTGGACTTTGCAAACCCGGGACTGCATGTCTACAAACGCGACAAGGTGGGCCTCTATTTTCCTGGGCTTCCTGAAGAGGACGCCATGGATGCATACACACACTGGTATCAACCCCTAGAAGGCGACATCGTGTGGGACGCCGGAGCGCACGCGGGGGCGACCACGTACTTCCTCGCCAAGGCCGTCGGCCCGACCGGGCGCGTCTACGCGTTTGAGCCTGATGAGCGCAACTACGAGTTCCTCGTGCGAAACATCGCGCTGCATGGATTGACCAACGTGGTACCGATCAGAAAGGCGCTATCTGGGGAAACCGGCACGGTCGTGTTCCAGTCGGACGGCACCCAGGCTTCGGCCATACGCAGCGTGATGCTCTACGCAGAACGGGGACGCACAGTCGAGGTGCAGGCAATCTCGCTGGAAGATGCGTGCAAGGAGTTCGGCTCGGTACCGACCTACGTGAAGATGGATATTGAAGGCGCAGAGGCCGCAGTGATCGAAGCGTCAGCCGCGTTTCTTAGAAGCAACCCGATTCATTTTGCGATCGAAAGCTATCATCCCTTGGCCGATGGCATATTGACGCAGCAGATTCTGGACAAGGCATTTCCCGCGATGGGATACGACTGCGAATCCTCGGCGAAGTTTGGACAAATGTTTACGTGGGCGCGGCGCAAGTAGATCCGCAACTACTGTCTTTCAGCCCGCTGCCGTTCGCGCGCCTCGTGCTCCAGCTCGACCGCGGAAATTTCCTCGATGATGCCCTTAACGTCTGCCTTTTTCCTGTCGCTTGCAAAATGGCCGGTCAAGGCTGAATCCGGCTCGAGCTTTCCCTTCTCATAGAGTGCCCATATTTCATCGCCATAGCGCGATGCAAGAATGCGTTGATCAAACCGCCCGAAGTAGGTTCGAAGGTTATCGACGTCGCGCTTGAGCATCATCGCGGCATTGTTGTTCTGCGCGGCTGCGACCGCCTGCGGAAAATCGATGATGACCGGGCCCGATTGGTCGAAAAGAATGTTGTATTCGGACAGGTCGCCATGAATGATCCCGGCGCAGAGCATCTTGACCACTTCACGGATCAGCAAGTTGTGCGCGATGCCAGCCTCGTGCGCTGAAAACTGGACATCGTTTAGCCGTGGAGCGGCATTGCCATTGGCGTCAACCAGCAGATCCATCAGCACCACGCCCTGAAAAAATCCATGGGGCCTGGGCACGCGTACACCCGCTGCAGCAAGCTGATAGAGCGTATCGACCTCAACACTTTGCCAGGCTTCTTCGTCAGCACGCTTTCCGTATCGGGTGCCCTTTTTCATGGCGCGGGCATCACGCGTGTTCTTGGTCTTTCGGCCTTCCTGATAAAGCGCAGCCTGGCGGAAGTTCCTTCGATTCGCCTCCTTGTAGACCTTGGCGCAGCGGTTGACATCGCCACAGCGCACGACGTAGACGATCGCTTCCTTCCCGCTCATCAGCTGGCGCACGACTTCGTCGATGAAGCCTTCATCGAGCAAGGGCTGCAGTCGCGCAGGCGTCTTCAAGCCGGGACCTTCGCTAGGCCCGGGTTGCCGCGAAATGCGGGGGATGCAAATCGACCCTGCACCGACAAGGGGTCATGCTGACCCCGGGGTGCGTCAGAAACCTGGTTCATCAGAGTGTAGAGCCACAAGTTGACAGCCGATCAGTCTAGCTGAGGCGACGCGATTGCGATGTGAAGAAGATCGCGTGGCAGCAAGCGCACCACGCTCACTTGCGCCATCTCGAAGACAAGTCCCGTGAAGCCAGCCCAGGGCCTGCGCGCTAGGGTCGGGCTGCCAGGGACGCAATTGCGTCCTGAGCACCCCGGCTTTTCACGACGCGTGCGGCTCGTGCGGCGGTGGTAAACTCCGCTCGGCTCAAAAATATGCCACCAAGGTCTTGTTTTTCATGATAATTGTGGGCGCGAGAGGGTCCGCGAGGCCCGCCAGAAGTGCCAAGCGATCATGCCCTCGGGGCTTGCGCCAGCCGTCCACATCTTCAAACCTTCGCCAGGACCACGATCCACGCAGATGACGGCGACTTCCAACTCTGCACAGACGCTGCAAGAAGCGTTCGCCTTGCACCAGGCCAACCGTCTGGACGAGGCCGAGCCGCTTTATCGCAGCCTGCTTGAAACCAACCCGCGCGAATTCAACGTCTTGCACCTGCTTGGGCTCGTGTGCTATCAGACCGGACGGATCGACGAGGCCGATCAACTGATGAGCCAGGCCTTGCGGCTTGAGCCTCGCGACGCGTCTGCCTTATCCAATCACGGTTTGGTTCTGCTCAGACTTGGCAAGGCCGACGCCGCGGTCAGGCGACTTGCCGAGGCCATTGCGATAGATCCCGATGCGAGATCCTCGCGCGCCAACTACGCGAGCGCACTCAATGCAGCAGGGCGTGCTGATGAGGCATGCGAGGTGGCGCATCGCCTGACCGTCGAATTCCCCGATTTTGCCGAAGCCTTCTGCGCCCTGGGCCAGGCGCAATCTCTCCTCGGGCGCCACGAAGAGGCGGCCGCTAATTTCAAACATGCACTGTCGCTCGCCAGCGCCAATGTCGACACGCTGGCGGGATTGACGGCCTGCCTTTTCGCCCTCGGACAGCCAGAGGAAGCGCGCAATTATGCCGCCCAGCTGCAGGCGCTCGCGCCTAACAGCCTGCCGGCGCTTTTGCTGCGTGCCCGTGAATTTGAGGAAGCGAAAGATTTGGAAAATGCACTAACGACACTCGATGCGGCACTGGAATTCAACGCGCACAGTGCCGAGCTGCAGATTGCCCGCTGCAAGCTGCTTGGCAAGCTCGAGCGAGCGCAAGAAGCGCTCGATGCGGCTGACGCCGCCATCGCCATTGCGCCAGGAGATGCAGAGGCGATCTTTGTACGCGGCCTGTCTCTGGAAGCGATGCTGGATTTCTCAGGTGCCTTGCGCGAGTATCAGCGCGTGATTGAAATCGATCCCCGCAATGCCGACGCGCATTGGAACGAGGGCTATTGCCAGTTGATGCTGGGACAGCTCAGTGAAGGATTCAAGAACTACGAATGGCGCTGGCAAGCGCCTTCACTGAAGAAAAAACCGAGGGCATTCTCCACACCCCTGTGGCTTGGGCAATTTCCGCTTGCGGGCAAGACGATTCTGCTCTATCCGGAGCAGGGCTTTGGTGACACGTTCCTGTTCCTGCGCTACGTTGACGAAGTGCGCAGCAAGGGGGCTGACGTCATCCTCGAGGTCCAGCCTGGCGTGGGCGCCTTGCTCAGATCATCGTACCCGCAAGACCACCTGTTCGAGACCGGCGAGCCACTTCCTGCGTTCGATGCGCACTGCCCGTATCCAAGCCTGCCACTGGCTTGCGGGACGCGCGAATCAACCATTCCGACGAAGATACCCTACCTGTTTAGCGAGCCCGCGCGGGTGACGCGCTGGCACGCGGCGCTTGGGGAGAAAAAAGGGCTTCGTATCGGCGTGGCCTGGTCAGGCAATCGCAGCCACGTCAACGACCTGAACCGCTCGCTCACCTTCGAGGCGTTCGCGCATGCGTTTCGCGCCGATGATGAACTCGTCTGCTTGCAAGATGAAATCCGCGAAGAGGACCTGCACGGCCTCTCCCTGTCGCGACAGATTCGCGTTTTCGACAAGGCGATCAAGGATTTTGGCGATACCGCGGCTCTGATTGAACTCGTTGACATCGTGGTGACCGTCGACACCGCGGTTGCGCATCTGGCAGCGGCCATGGGCAAGCCCACCTGGATCCTGCTTGACACGATTGCGGACTGGCGCTGGCAACGTGACCGTACCGACTCGCCCTGGTATAGCAGCGTCAAGCTCTATCGCCAGAGCGTCCCCAAGCGGTGGAAGGAAGTGCTTGAAAGCGTGAAACAGGATCTGGACGCATTCAGGCCCAAGCGGCGCGGACTTCTGGGCTTCTTCTCGCGACGCTAACGCCGCGGGAACAGCAAGCGAACAGGCTATGATTCACCCAATGCCTTGAACTGATGCCCCATGCGCGCGTTCCTTGACCGGCTGCGAGTCAATCTTGAAAAGCGGGCCGCCGAGCTTGGCGGTGCAACGCCTCTTGCCGATCTGATTCCCGCCGATACCCCAAAGAGCCTTTATCAGCGCCAGCACGATGCCAACGCCCTGCGGGCTGCGAATGATGTGCAGAAGGCGCACACGCTCTATACCGAAATTCTTGTGGAAGATGGCCAGTTCGCCCCTGCATGGCTTGGCCTTGGCTTGTGTCTTCTCGACCTTGATCGAGGCGAGGAAGCGCGCACTGCGTTCACGGCCGCCAGAGGCTTGCGTCCGGACGACGTCAATGCCCACTACCTGCTGGGCGTTGCCGAAATGCAACTGGGCAATGCCGAAGCTGCGATGCAAAACTGGGGTAATGCGGTCCTCGTGCAACGCGATTTCCTTCCCGCCCTCGATGGCCTTATTCCCCTTCTGGTTCGCGTCAGCCCGAATCAGGCCGAGGCGATCTGCCGGGATGCCATTGCCCTTGCGCCACGCGTTGCCGAATTTCATCTGTTGCTTGGCCTGACGCTCACGGAGCTTGGCCGCTTGCAGGAGGCCATCGTCGAATTTCGCGCCTGCCTTGAGCAGAATCCGTCGATCATCGAGGCGCGGCTGAATCTTGCCCGGATTTATATCGAGCTTGCCGAGGGCGACAAGGCAGAAGAGGAAGCGCGCATGCTCCTCGCGGCCGCGCCCGAACTCGCGGAAGGTCATGCGGCACTCGAGCGCGCCCTCGCATTGCCACGATAGAGTCACTGCGAATTCGCCTGCGCGCTCAGTCCTGCGAGAAGTCGATGAGGGTTGCGGCCATGCCCCTCGCGCTGCGTTGAAACATCACTTCATAGGCGGCCTCGAGTTCGGCGGCAACCCTCGTGCTGGAAAATACACCCGCATCGCGAGCGCGCAGAAGACGGGCGCGAATGTCCTCTAGCAGTGCTGGCTCGTGGGCGAGGCGCAGTGCGAGCGCTTCATACTCGAGTAGCGAGGCGCAGGCGAGTTCGCCAAGCCCGAGTGCAGTCACGAGGCTGCCGGCCATGCGCGACGCAAACGCCTCGCCTGAGCAGGTCACAAGCGGCAATCCGACCCAAAGCGCATCACTTGCCGATGTCCCGGCATTAAAGGGCAGAGTATCCAGAAGCAGGTCTGCAAGTCGATGTCGTGCGAGGTGCGCCGGATAATCGATGTCACGCGCAATGACAATTCGTTCGCGCCCGACGCCGCGGGCCCGGGCTTCCTGATAGAGATTTTTTTCGGCCGTGGGCGAATTGCAAAGAATCCAAAGCACGCTCCCAGGCGTTTGCAAGACCAGCCGCATCCAGATGTCGAACATCACCGGCGTGACCTTTGGCGTGCTGTGAAACGAGCAGAAGACAAATGCGTCTGCCGGCAAGCCGAAGTCTCTTCTGGTTTGCGTATCCGCAAGAACTTGCCTGCGGTCGTCGTTGGCCTGAAAGCACGTCGGCAGGTACGCCACCTCCTCGGCGTAGCCATGACGCGCCGAATCTGGAATCACATAGCGATCGGCCACGATGTAGTCCAGGTAGGGCACGCCCATGGTGGCGGGATAGCCGAGGTAGTTGACCTGGACAGGCGCAGCCCGGCGCGCGAAGATTCCGGAGCGCGCCCCGTGGGTATAGCCGGTGAGGTCGACCGCGATATCAATGCCCAGCTCGCGCATGCGCGCCACCGCCTCGTCATCGGATAACTCGTTGAGATCGATGAAGTGCTCAAAGGCCGCGGCCATGCGGACTTGCATCGCGTCTTCCTGATGCCCACCCCAGCGAAATCCGAATACTTCGAAGCGCTCGCGTCGATGCGCCTCGATGACGCCGGCGATCAGAAACGACACCGCATGATTCCTGAAATCCGGCGAAAGATAGGCAAGCCGGATTCTCGTGTGGCCAAAATTGCACCTGAGCGCGGGCACCTGATGCTCTTGCAATGACAACGAGGCGCATTGGCGCTGCAACAGGAGCGAATCAGAGACCAGCAGAAAATTGAACGGATCGGCTGCACGCTCTCCATTTCCGATACGCGTGCAGATCTCATCGCGTAGCGCTTGCCAGTCCTGCCATTGCATCTGCGACCATTCGGCGAGGGCGAGATGGCCCAGTGCAAGCGGCGTCTGTGGCTTTAGCCGGACGGCTTCGCGAATCGTCGCGGTCGCCGCGTCATAGCGCAGGAGCCCGGCTTCGACCGCGGCCAGCGCAAGGCGCGATTCAATGTTCGACGGCTCAACCAGGATCGCCTGGGCGTATGCGCGCGCGGCATCTTCAAGCCGGGCCGCACGTTGCAGCAAGGTGCCGTAAAGGTGATGCAACTGTGCCGCCTGTGGATGCTTGGCGACAGCGCGCTCTGCCGCACGCAACGCATCATCAGTTTCGCCTCGGGCGAGATGCATGCGAATGATTTCTTCCTCAATTGCAGCAATGGAGGCAGGAATCGACTGCAGCTGCCTTGATACCTCGTTGGCGCGTTGGCGCTGCCCGTCGCGCTCGAGCGCGCGCATCAGGGGCAACAGGACATCGATCGAATCCGGCGCGAGCGCGCGGGCGCGCTCGAAGCAGTCGATCGCGTCCTTGAATTCGCCCTGCTGCTGGCATACCAGGCCCAGCAGGATCAAGGGAGAAGGCCAGGACGGGTCGTCCTTGATGACATCGAAAAGCAGCGCGCGGGCATCATCGATGCGGGCCGCACGCATCAAGCTATCGGTGACGGCCTCAAGCGCGGACTGAAAGCGCGGGCGCAGAGAAAGCGCGTCATGAAACTGTCGTGCAGCCTTGCTTGCATCGTTTTGTGCGGCGCTGATGCGCCCCAGAAAATACAACGCGTCCGCCGATTTTTCGTCAAGAGCCAGCGCGCATTCAAATTCCGATTTCGCTGCAGCGAAATCTCCCGCCTCGAAAAGCGCGAAGCCAAGGCTTAGGGCATGGCTGGCATTTGCCGGTGCCAGCGCCCGCGCGTGGCGATAGGCGACTTGCGCATCACCGATGCGGCCGTCGGACAATGCCTCGCTGCCGCGCGCATGCCACTGGCTTGCGCTTAAGCCGCTGCTTTCGTCACTTGCCGACGGATCGGGAGCTTGCGTGCCGCGCCACAGATTTTTAATCCAGCTGTGCATCGGCCATGCACTGCATCAGCTGATTTCCGAGGCGCTAACGCCAAGCTTTGCAAACAGCGCCTGGTCGCGGACGATTTGAGGATTCGATGTCGTCAGAAGCCGGTCGCCATAGAAAATCGAATTGGCACCCGCCAGAAAGCACAGCGCCTGCAGCGCTTCGTCCATCTGCTCGCGTCCTGCAGACAGTCGCACCATCGCCCGCGGCATGGTGATGCGCGCCGCCGCGATGGTTCGAACGAAGTCGATGCCATCAAGCGCCGCAGCCGCGGCAAGTGGCGTTCCGGCGACGCGCACGAGATGGTTGATGGGTACCGATTCGGGATACGGATCAAGCGATGCCAGCTGGGCGATCAGCCCTGCGCGCGCGCGCACCGATTCGCCCATGCCGACAATGCCGCCGCAGCAAACACGAATATCGGCATCGCGCACGTGTTGCAAGGTGTCGAGCCGGTCCTGGTAAGTTCGCGTCGAAATGATTTCGCCATAGAACTCGGGCGATGTATCGAGGTTATGGTTGTAATAGTCAAGCCCCGCCTCGCGCAGCTGCCGTGCCTGGTGGGCTTCGAGCATGCCAAGCGTCACGCATGTTTCCAGTCCAAGCTTTTTGACCGCGGCGACCATCTCGGCGACGCGCTCGAGGTCGCGCTGGTTCGGACTGCGCCAGGCAGCGCCCATGCAAAAGCGCGTGGCGCCATGTCGCTTGGCCGCCTGCGCCGCCTCAACGACCTCGCTTAGTTCAAGCAGTTTCTGGGCTTTGACGCCTGTATCGAAATGAAGCGATTGCGGACAGTAGGCGCAATCTTCGGGGCAGCCCCCGGTCTTGATCGACAGCAACGTCGAGCGCTGGATCTGGTTCGCCTCAAAATTCGCCCGATGCACTTCTTGCGCCCTGAACATCAGGTCGGCAAAGGGCATGGCCAGAAGCTCGAGCACGGCTTCCGTCGACCATGCGCACTCGCGGGCGCTTGCCGCCTTGCGAAACTCGATCCGGGAGGTGTCTATGGGTTGGCTGGACATGGCAAAAATATGCGGGTAAAGCCGGGCAGTGTATTGACGAAGCAAAGCTCGGGCAAGTGCACGATCACGGCAGTTGTTCGACGAACCGCCGAAACGAGACCAGAAGCTCGTCCCATCGCACAGCCAAGAACTCCGGGTGCGGTGGCGGGGAAGACATGGGCGCTTAGCCACCAGCGCGGTGCATTGGGACGCTTCGACCAACGCCAGTCAATTTCAATCTGCGTGGGGGCGAGATCGAAAAGCGGCCTGCCGAGGCTCCTGGCAATGTGGGCCACGACGCAGTCGATGGCA
>Ga0116229_10012326_pt1 | contig 12344 bp, 4 predicted proteins | sample S1TSphgellanicum_3_FD_87313 | JGI IMG/M metagenome (GOLD analysis project Ga0116229, IMG submission 87313) | Host-associated microbial communities from peat moss isolated from Minnesota, USA - S1T2_Fc - Sphagnum magellanicum MG | ecosystem: Host-associated > Plants > Peat moss > Unclassified...
CTAGTGAACCCAATCTGTAATGCCACATTTGTGACAGCAATATCAGACTCATATATATCACAAATTTGTGATAAGATGCCTTCTGAAGTTGCACCTACCAACTATAACATCAAATTTCTGTTGAGAATAAAAAAGACGTAAACTAAACTGTGTATGAATTTCTTCCGCCATGCTTATTTCATCAAAATAGATTTCACCAAATTATGGTCAAATTCTGCTGATTGATCTGTAAAAGAGAAAATGAATCACATTTGTGTTGTGTCCTCTGAAAGGAATTCTAAAATCACTCATCTGAAAAAAATATCGATCTGCAGTTTCATATCACTAGGAGCTATCCAATGTCATTTGTACAAGGTTTTCACTTTGAATTCATCTCCATTCTTAAAGTCATGGTGTAAGGCAATATGGTGAAGAAAATTCACCAAAGAATGAAGGCTGATGTTCAGACTTACATGGGCATTAATAAATGTGTTCTTTGAGGTGAAGTTGTCTGCAAGTGTACAAAAGTGTTAGAACTTTGGTAGGTGCATACCTACCAAGAAAAAAGAATTGAGGTTGCCAAGACATAAACTCTTTCAGGACTTTAAGATGCACCCAATTCTGTGTGGGCACTCTCCAGGTCTAGCTGGGCCAGATTCTCATCCTACGCACACAACCAAAAGTGTCATGGTTATTGAACAACTCCAATGAGCAAAATCTTTAATCAACCTGCTGCTCATGACCCTTGCAATTTACAACTTTACTGTACTGTAGAGCAAACCACCAAAAAACTGCATGTCTACCAGCAGTAAGCTGGGTATAAACTGAAATCAAACAGAGGTATTAGCACTTCTCTGGTTTGATTGCTTACCGTTTCAGCCCCTTGTCCCTCCTTTGAAGCATCTAACAAAAGACCATTTCCTTCAGACTTCGGTATGCTTTCATCATTCAAACTCTCAGTGCCTAACTCCTTGTGGTCATTTACTGCATTCAACTCCTACAGAGCCCCATGTGACTGCATCAGTGAGAACCATTTGCAGGACTCATAGTCACATCCATTATAGGAGATGAACAAGAAGATCACAATCTATCATGATAAGTCAGTCAGTGTGCATGCCATATGCTCCTCATGATTGTGATAATCACCGTCAAATTGATCTACTAGAAACCTCACTGGTACATCCCAGGGGTTAAGAAAGCTGTTGCAAGTAAGAAGACCACTTAAGGTAAAAGCCAGCAACAAAAATTACAAAACTGACCACCAGGTTAGAAGCCACATAAATGCACACTTCCAAATAGATAGAAAAAGTCTCAAATTCCACCTCTGAAGGATTAGATGGGATGTTTTCATGCAGGGAACCATCAACAGTATCCATAGCTTGTGGTTGCTCACTCTCTTCTTGGTTAAGAGCTTCAGCTTCCACAGCTGCTTTCTTCTCCTCTTCTTCTTTTCTCTGCGCTTGCACAACTGCTACCTGAATCACACACAACAGCACTGCAAGATCAAATAACCTCAAGAAAACAAGCTTGTCATCAAATGCGAGCAGTTTCTGCAAAAATACAAGCTTTACAGCTTCTGAAGTTCTCATAAAAAAATATTTGCTTCAGAGTAGACATGTTTGCTCAGATATTCTCAGCCCAAAGCACATAGAGAAATATAACACATTGAGAACCTACGGGCAAGAACCGCAGAGCTTTTGGTGGTGTTGTTTCCTCAGTGGTGACCTCCTTACCTCCTGGAAATCAATTTGCAACAGAAACTCTATAAGAAGATTTATCTCCTCTGCTGCAACAGGAAAATATGATGAATCACGAAGTGTCTGCAAAAAACCCTAACTGGGAGTATCTTCACCCCCAAGGCTTCTATCTCCTAATGAAGGCAGAAAACTTGTAGCCACCTTATGGGCAGCACCTCTGCTACTCCCATTCTTCCCAAAGCACACGGAAGTCACTCTATTCCCGTACTTGGGATGCCTGATGCAGCCAGTGAACCGCCATCTGGCTTCACTTGACTAAACCCTAAACCTAAACCCCACTATGATTAACATCAAGCAAACCCCCCCAGACACAGAGAGAGAGAGAGAGAGTTGCATCTAAAGCCACTCGAATGTAGCCATGAACCCTAAACAACAAAGCTTTGGTTTTAAACCCTGGCACGACGAAGGACATACCATTGGCATTGGACGGTGGCGCAAGGGGAAGCCACTTGTACAGAAGAATTCGAGAGCTGGAGGCGGAGGGCGCCGGAGATGAAAATGGCGTCCACGATTTCCGCCATCTCCTCACTTTTCCTTGAAAAACAGAAGCCGGTCCATGCCTGGTTGACGACCTGCTTCCCATCCTGGTGGTTCCCGCGCCTCCCTCCATCTGTGATTCCGGCACCCTATTTTCTTCCCCTCACCCACTACAAAAAACAAACCAAAAAACCCTAAATTTTATTTCCTCCTTCCTCGAGTACACCTATCATCACCCAATCCTCCTCCTGCTGCACATTACCCCCGATCCCTCCCTCCATCTTCTTAGTCTTCTTCTTCTTGTTCTTCTTCTTCTTCCTCGCACCCTTTTTTCTTCTTTAACCCAAACCCCTAAAACACAACAGACTTTCTTCTGCTTGAACAAGCATCACTCGATCCTTACACAAGAGTTGGAAACATCAACAGAAGCAGGGTTTGTTACATTTAGGGTTTAAGGTTTAGGGTTTGTCACAAGTTAGCATGCTTTAGGGGTTTAGGGTTTAGGATGCTCGTGAGGCCACGTGGCACCTTGTCTTTTGGGCACTGCACATCAAAATTTGTAGGTTGAAATCATAATTTTGGGGGTCAAAATTTGGTGAAATTCGCCCAAAAGAATTAATGGAAAGGACTCTTCTCACTAGTTTGGTGGATCAATTTATTACATAATTTTTTTAAAAATACACTACTTAAGGTATTTTTCCACTAGGCCATTATGAACAAACATTGTGCCTTATAATTTTCCATTAAATATTTGTCTTTAGATATTATCATTGTCATCTCATAGCTTCAAAGGTCAAGCATTCACAAAAATAAATAAAATAAAAAATGTAGAATGATGAGAGTTGTGAATCAATGGAGGAAAAAAAGTGTGGGTTTATTTCATGAAACATAAAAATGAAGTGTTCATTCAATTTTTGAATTTCAAAACAATGGTTGAAAAGGAAAAAGACATGAACATAAAATGTTCAAGGTTTAATGAAAAGGAAAGTATTTTTCAAATGAATTCAACGAGTATTTAAAAGAATGAGATGTTCAAATGAAATATTCATGCAATTAATTCTCAAAACAAAATGAAATTGTTGAAAAAGAACAAGCAAAAATAACACATGTCATGCTAAATGAAAAGAATTTGTCAAATTATTTTTGGGCAAAAATAATGGTTTCGTTTTACATCATGAACATAACAACTATAATAGCAGTTCATTACATGACATTTGAAAATAAATTCATAAATAGAAAGCTAGATATCTCACAACTAAAAATATTCGGTTGAATTGCATATGTGCATGTCCCTAATCAGGATAAAACCAAGTTAAATTAAAAAATGAAAAATGCATCTTTTTTGAATATTTCTTGGAACAACAAAATGAGTATAAATGTTTCAACCCTCCCATTTGAAATTTACAAATGAGTTAAGATATTTTTTATGAAATGAGCAATTGGTATTCACCAATGAAAATATCGTAGCCTTGAGTCAAGTTCAACACATTAAAAACAAAGAATTTTTTTAATGAAATTAATTTGAGCAATCAATTGCATTCCAATGGCACTTATGTTTCAATGTTCACACTCTCATCCCCTCACCTATTTCTACCTATTGACTACTCTTTTAATGTTTTTAGAGAAAAATTATCACTAATTAGATGAATTATGATTGAATCTATGTGGGGATACTCATCAATATTGTGACATTTTTTCAATGATTAACAAAGAGTATGACTTTTTTTACCAACTTTTACAAAATTTTAGATTTTTTTCACTTTCAAGGTGCATTTATCATTTTTTCATCATTTGCAATGTGTTTTTATCACATTTTTCAACACCAACGTTAAAAAAATAAATTTAAAAAAAATCATTCAAGGTTTTTAATAATTATTTAATGTTGAACCTAACCCATGGCTACGGTAATAAAAAATGGAGAAATTCGAAATGATAATGTTCCACCAAATGTAGAAAAAGAGGCACAATTGATTAATGAATCAAAAAAATATTTCATTAAAAAGTCCAATAATATTTCGTGGAGAGGAAGATTGAAATATTCAAACATTATTCATAATGGTGTTCCAACATCATTCAAACATTTTCATGTGGATGATGAGTTTAATGACTTAAAAATATATATGGATGATTTTTTTTAAAAAAAATTCAATTGGTAGTCCTAAAGTTTGAAAGAAAAAAAAAACTTTGAAAAATCCTAACAACAATATTAAAATATTGTAGTACCTTTACCATTTTAACAATAGACTGCTGAATAATTAACTTAATTTAAAATCTTAACTTCAGCATTTTGTTTTTAATTGTGAACATTTCAGCAAGTAATGGTTATATACAATAATCAACATAATGATTAAGTGTTATGGAACAATTTAGTGTGTCTAGATTACTCCAAAGTTAAGACCTTGCCTTTGAAGGTCTAGGGTTCAAACCCTAGCAATGGAATTTTTTAATTTTATTAAAATTTTGACACAAATAATAAATAATAATTCAAATTTTCAAAAAAACAAAAAATAATTTAATTTATGCCAAAATGGTAAAGGTACTATAATATGAATATTCACACCATGCCAAATGGCTTTTGGGTATGATGGATTTGTAGCCTATCATTATGCATACATGATCAAGGTCATATAAAAAGTAAATCATACTTGTTTTAATTAAACAATTAGAAACTACAAATGGGAAAATGTCATGGATGAAGAGATGACAACATTAAACGCCAATGTTATTTGGGAGTTGATGACTTTGCCCAAAGATGAAAAAATAATTAAGTTCAAATCGTTGTACAAGATCAAACATAATGTGGATAGATATTTGAATAGATAGAATACAAGATTTGTTGCCAAAGGTTATGTTCAAACCTATGACATAAATTATGAAGAAATATATAATGCATTACTAAAATGACAACAATGCATAAAACAATAACTGGTATGACAATAACAAAAGGATGGTCTTTACATTAGATGAATATAAAAATGTATTTCTACATAAAAATTTGTAAAAAATAAACACATGGAACAACCATTAAGTTATGTGGATTAAACACATTTTGATTTGGTTTGCAAGTTAAAGAAAACCTTGTTTGGTTTGAAGTAAATACTTAAAGCTTGGTTAAATAAAATAAGTTAATGTCTTGTCATAAGTGGATTCCAAATATTCAATGTAGATTTTTCATTTTATGTAAAATGGACAAATTATGGGATTATAATCATAATTATTTATGTTGATGACTAAATTGTCATAAAAGATAATGATATAAATAGTTTTAATTTGAAGAAGCTTTTGAAAGAAAAGTTTAAAATGGGGAACTTGAAAAAATTACACTAGGTTTTTGACATTAAAGTGATCAAATTTTCAAAAAGAATACAGTTATTATTAAAGTAACATGTTTTCAACAAATTATTCAGTTATGGATGACAAGTTGCAAACTTATTTTGATTCCATTATAACAAAATGTGAAGTCCAATGTAAATGATCTTGTGAAGGACATTACTACATGTACAAACACATGATAAATAATTTGATTTACATGATTCTCACAAGGTTAAATGTGAGTTATGTAGTTGAAGTGATGAATTAGTTCATGCAGACACTATGAAAGCCACATTTGGATGTAGTTATGTGCATATTCAAATACATTAAGCACACAAGTTTTAATATGGAATCTTTTATGAAGTTAAAAACTAACTATAAATACATGGGTAAATCAATGTTAATTGGTTTGGCAACATTTCAAACAAGGTATTAATGGGTCTTCTCATGTTTTAATTTAGGAATAATGTTATTAATTGAAGCAACAAAAAAAATCAAAGTTTTCATAATCAAGCATGGAAGTTGAATACAAATGTGCAACAATGGTTGCATGTGAAATAATTTGGTTATAAATTCACTTTTAAATTTAACACAATTATTGGATGTTGTATTTGTCATTTATTATGATAACATTAATAACATATTATTTGTTAAGAATCAAATTTATCATATTAAAACAAAACACATCAATGAAAAATATGTGCACTAACATTTTATAAAAGATTTGTTTTTGTAGGAAAAGTTTCTTTTGTTCATGTAATCATTGAATATTAGGTTGTTAATAATTTTAACCAATGTTGTGCGAGTATAGCTTTTATTCAGATATACCCATCGGGTATGGATAGGGTATATTGTATATCTTAACCTAATTTTTGAAAATAAATATTTCCTAATGAGGTGCATATCTTAGGATATGTAAATCTAAAAATTTATAACCTATTCAAAACCTTGGATATATTTTTAAAAACCCTTCCCCAAAACCGGATATGTTTTAGCATTTGGGTAAAAAAAATTAAAATTTTAAACCCTAACTATGCCACCATATGGATTGTTGTTCTTATGTGTTACTAATTACATCATTGTTGTTTCATAATGGCATTTTTTCCCAACTTCTGCTATTGATGTGGTTTTGAAATTTGCATTAATTAACAAACTTCATTGACAATGTAAATATCCATGAATAAAAGGCTAAAAAAGTTTTCCATCATTGTCTGAAACTAAAGAAAAGTCAGAAAAACACTTCAATAATCGTCTCATGTTAAAAATTAAATTTATTAAATTAAATTAATTAAAATTATTAAGTTTTGGCAACATTGAATAATCACCTTTTATTGTGGAATTTTTTTTTGTGTTTACTTAATGTTTTCTTCTTACAATTTATTTATTGAATTTATTTTGTTCTCAAGGGTATTTGTTGTGCATTGTGTTTACTAAAACCCAAAAAAATTAACTTGTGTAATGGAATAAAAAAAATTCATCTATTTCAAAAATAAATTTATGCAATAAAATAACAAACTTTTTATTTTCTTTTGGTTTTTTAACCTTTTCATGGACTTGTAGACCACAAGCGGGTTTAGGATGGAAAACTATGTATGTTTATTACATAGCTATGGCAATCTATGTTCTTGTTTACACAAAAAATAAATTCACCTTTTTATTTTCTATGTATAATTATTATGCCACACCATTTTCTTATCATGGGTTTCACACATTCATAAACTATGCCCAAACCTTTCAAGATTAAAATTTCAATTCCCTTCATAATTTTATTCCATGAAACTTTGTACTCGTACAACAACTTGTTTTCATTAAATGAAGGTGTTTCCAAAGGTCCCAAACATCCATTTATATACCAACCAAAAGGAAACTAAACATTTTTAAAAAAAAGTCGTACACATAACATTAATCTTATCATACTTCATTTGTTAATCGAACATGGTGATTATATATCGAATATAGAGTGTATATCTTTTTTAGAAAAGTTTCATAGTATTTTCATTTTGTGTATGTTTAACATTAAATAGTTGAATTCGTTTTTAAAAATAATCCTTACAGTTTTAGAAGAGGATTTATGCATTACATTCCATTGAATTTGGACCTTTAAAAATTATTTTAGCATGGACAATTTTTTTAATTTTTAATTAATTAAATAAAAAGATACATACCCATTTTTTACCCCAACCATGAATATATGATAGAAGGCATCCATACCTTACCCATATGCCAGAAACCATATTTTTTTAATATCTGGACCCTAACATAATGCAAAAAAAATGTTAATATATCCTTACCCTTCGAGTAATAAGTTGAAATTTTTAATATATTTTTACCCTTGGATATATTAAAAAATATATATCTGCACAACATTGGTTTAACTTATTAGGTTGTTTGTTACTTAATGTAACCTATCTATTTACTTAACTATATTGTATATTTTTTTCACCTACCTATCATACCTACTTAACATAGGTACACAGACTAAGTAATCTATTTACCTAGCTTATTTACTTGTTTAACTAACCTACTGACCTAACCTACTTATGTATCTATTTAATTTAATGACCTAAGTATTTCAGTGAGTTAAACCTATTTATTTACATACTTATTGAATCAATTTATTATTCATTTTGACTACCATTTTGATTAATCAATTTGTTGTTGGTCAAATCAACTAATCAAAATAACCAAAAAAAATTAAAGTCATATTTAATTAATTATAAATATGATTTAAACAAAATTGAATGTCCTATTCAATTATTAAAAAAGAATATTATATGTGTCCTTTTTTTGTCTTATTTGATTAAATGTCACATTGTATCAAATAATTTGAAAAGTCCACTTAGTCAATTGAATTATTCAAAACTGACATTATCATTTTAACAATTAAAGAATTTAATTAAGTTAAACAACTTGAAAATTTATGATTTGTAATTTTTTTACCATTTAAAAACATATAAAATAAACCATTAAATACACCTTAGGTGGGTTGTGTTTGCATGTTTGCACTCATAAGTATTTGGAAGTTTTGTTATTTAAAAAAATATTGAAATTCAAAATCCATGACCTTTTCCATTCTAATGAACTTTCAATTTTTCCAAAGCTTTCATAAAAGAAATTAATTAATGTTGATTTATTTCCCATTTATTAAAAAAATTCCATTTGATTTATTGGAATATTGATTTAGAACTATATGTTAAAAAAAAAATCACCTTTCATTTGTGTTTCTCAATTTAGAACCATATATTTTGATTGAAAATTTAAATTTGAAATAGTTTTTTTTTGTTAAAGTTTTTTTAATTCATAAAAAATAATATCACGATTATGATTAACATATTAGTTTACAAGTTGTATGCCTTCTATTTTTTAATCATTTCATTATAACCAATGGATATGCATTTGACACTTTTGGAATTCAAATTTGTCCTCGTTTTTGTGCCATATGAACAAATGAGACACAATTAAAAAAACATGCAAATAACTAATGCAAGATTTGCAAATGTTATGTTTGAAATGACTCTGGGAAGAATTTGATTTTGAACATATGTTATAGTTGTCATTGTTTCCATCCAAAAGCAACATGGTTAATTTCATATGTTGCAAATTACAACATGCATGAAATTTTCAACAATTTTTTTATTTATTCTTTTATCTATTCCATTTTGCTTTAGAATGTATGGAATGATTGATTGTTTTACTGTGTTATTTTTGTTGCAAAACACATTAAATTTTTTTAAGTTATATTCTCCACCTTTATCACATTTGATTACTTTGATCTTGTTTTTAGTTTACAATTTTATCAAAATTTTAATATCCTTGAACATATCAAACACATCAAATTTAGTTTCCATGATGTAAAAAAATGTTTTAAAAAGAAATCATAAATGAAAAAAAAAAAAATTCCCATTCAAGAAATGTTGTTAACACAATAGCACATAAATCATGATCAATTCATGTTTTGAACAAGGTTATTCATAACTATATATGATTATTAAGCCTTGCATAGAAACATGTCCAAATTGTTAATATTATAAATCATTTTTTTCAGTTTGGTGTTATAATTTATAACCAAAGATTACATAACTTTAATTAATTTGTATAACCTTCCATTTTGAACAACTTCAATAACCATTTTAATTCAATTAAAACATTTCAATCAACATTTATTAATTTCAAATTCTACTCTTTTATTCTATTAATGATAATACATATTTTGCCAACTTTGAGACATATGATGCATCTTCAATGCACTCGCAAATCTCATTTGACAATTTGAAAATAACAATTTTTTTAAACACACATCAAGGATATTATTATTTATAAAATATATTTTGTGATGAAAATCAAGTTTTTCAAAGGTTGAAAAACACTTCCTTTTGAAAGTTGAAATGTAATGAAATTTTTAAATCAATGAATTGAATTTTTTCAAAGTGTAAAATAGAGAAAACCTTCGTAAAAAGGTTAATATTTTTTTTTTGTAATTACATGTGAAAAACCTTTGAATTTGTTTGAATTTCTTTTTCTTATGTCATTATTTCTTAGAATGACCTTTAATACCACAATTGTAGCAAACTCTTTACTTGTTTGGCTTTTTATTCTTGAACTACCCCCAATCTACTCCCCTTTTAAGCATCCCAAAAACACCTTAAACAATTAATGTTTTTTGTACCATGGTAGGGTACTTTCTATTTATATTATAACTTATTTTGTAACAATTATTCACATACAAATTTCATAAAAAAATCATTAATACAAATATTAATTGAAACCATCAAGATATGAAAAAAAATTGACCAAACTCAATAGAAGTGTAAAGGTCAAATTTTCATTAAAATTTAAATTATCAACATTTGCAAATTTATCATCAATCATGCAAAGTTTTGAATGTGAACTTGTAGTGGCTTCCTCCATCTTAAAATTTGTAAAACCTTTTGATGTAATCGTAATCTACTATCAACACATCAAATGTTGCACATAAGTTGTTTCAAATCTTTGTTTCACTTTTTGAATGTGCTACATGATGCAATAAAAATTAACTATGTTTAGGAACATTGTCTTACAAGCCAACTTGTTTTTTTTCATGAACATGCAATGTTCATGAATTATACCTCCAAGAAAATTTTCTTTGAACTCGATCATTGGTGGTAATAGCTTTTTAGAAATGATTTTCTAATAAAATATTTCATGCGAGAGCAATTTTATCTTCATTTTCCAGGTATGAAAATTATTTCCATTACATTTCTCAATGCTTCATTTAACATTAAAAATAGATGCCATGATTATCATTACAACAATGTCAAACCAAAAAAGAAAAGTTCAAAAGTTCAAAACTTTTGAATGAACAACTATCACATGAAACACAAATTCTCCTTTTCTTCAATAACAACCAGGTTCTCATACCATAGTTTTACCAACTTCGTGTAATTCTCGCCTTTCAAAGAAAGAATTGGTGCACAACAATTGGGTTCATGCACCTTTTATCGGCAATTCTCAAAAACTGGAAAAATCCTATTTTAACCTACCACCATGAGTCCCAAACAAAAATCATAAAATCAATCAAAGAACTTACCTTCAATTGTGGATATTTATTCATACATGAAACTTGTTATTTCTTTTGAAAAATTTCAAAAACCCAAAATTGGCGATTATTTTATTCTGAATGTTTTCAAAAACCCAAGACCATGAGTTATAACAAAATCAAAGAACCACCCAAACCCAGTAACCACTTATATAAGTGGGTAAAAGTCACAATAAAATAGGTAGGTAATGTAATCAGTGGGTGCTTTATAGGTAGGCAAGTGGGTAAGGCACCTGGTAGGTAGATGCATGTGGATGTGTAGTACATAATAGGCACATAGTATACTCATGTGGTTAGTGATAGGACATAAAATACAACAAACAAATGTTCCATGTCCACACAAGATCAAGCAGTGGTTCACTCTGACCCTAATTAACAACATTGACATTTCTGTTCTCTAATGTATCTAGAGGTGCCCTGCAGAGCATAAAGCTCTGCAGCCACCAAGCTTTTCAAAAATGGAAAGTTCCTTTCCGGTGGGCATTCTGTTTTGGTAAAGCCCAACATCATAGTTTCTCCATGTGACCTCTGCATCTGGAATAAACCTACATAGGATGTAGGAACCCAACCTAACATATATGCAGATTAAACAACACACGATATGTAAACTTCTCATGTGTTTCTAAGGCTGGCAATAAGTTTGCAAAATTCTTCTAAAGTCAGTCCCGTACAAATAATCATTATCCAAAAACATAAAGACAACAAGAAAACAATTTCATAAGAGTCAAGTGGCCTGTCATTTAGAAAATTTCCTTGCTACACAAAAATGCAAGGACAAGTTAAAGATATGCTGTGTTACACACAGACCACTCCAATACTCCAATTAGATCTGACAGGAACATTTTGATCTCATCAGACAGTGAATGAATGTCAAGAAGAGATGGAGTATACCTATATGGATGACCATCTCTGTGCCCTATGATCTTGGTCTATCTGACAGGCTGTTGGTTGTAGTGAGTCTTCTCTTTTTTCTTTGCTGCAGCAAGCCTAGCTGCCCGAGCAGCTGCTTCACTTGCTGCTGCCTTCGCTGCCGCATCTGCATCTTTCATGGACTTTTTCTTCTTCAGGGTTGCTAACCGCCTCAGTACTTCTTTGGGATCAGTTGTAACAGCATCACCCAGGTCTGCTACTGAACTGTCTTCTTCTCTTATTCCTGCTTCACTACTTGGCGTCAAAGGAACATCAGCATCCTTGAATGACTTTTCCTTCTTTGCCTTTCGCCTCTTTGAGCTCTTACTTCCCAC
>Ga0116229_10012327_pt1 | contig 12343 bp, 8 predicted proteins | sample S1TSphgellanicum_3_FD_87313 | JGI IMG/M metagenome (GOLD analysis project Ga0116229, IMG submission 87313) | Host-associated microbial communities from peat moss isolated from Minnesota, USA - S1T2_Fc - Sphagnum magellanicum MG | ecosystem: Host-associated > Plants > Peat moss > Unclassified...
GATCACAAGTGCAATTAAATTACATCACCTTGGATCAATCCAAAGTTTTTTTCCCTAGTCAAAGGGTTCTAATTATCATAATAATTCCTTGTGATATACTACTATTGCAAAAGAAAAAACCTCATCTTGGATGGTGATTCAAGAGATTATGATATTTGCAATATAACATAAAAATAAATAAAAATACTTAGAAAAGCATAAACATGTTAATTTGTTGACCAGAAGCTTAAGAACCTTGGAACGTCATTATTTAAAGAAATCATTATGACAATTTCCTCGATGCAAAGGGAAAGGGAAGTTGGAGAAGCTTTTCCCGTTGTTTTCTCCTTTTCTTATACACCATTTGAGGAATAATTAATATATGCTAGACTATGCTAATTGGTATGGTACTATCATTAGTGACCTAGATTTGTGTGGAGATTCCTGACAATGGTTAATATTCTAATAATTAAAAAGTTCCCTCATAAAAACAAATCTGAAAAAATAAAACTTCACAAGGAAAAAATTCTAGAAAAAAATTGATATGCTATAACAAATAAACTAAGTTGCAAAAGGGAAGAGGGTTTGGATGTCTAGAGTTTGGACCGCTCTAGTCATTTGGTAGGTATGAGGCAATTACATCTACTATGAGTAAGTGAAGCCAACAAGCAAGTGATTGGATCTATTTGTGACTATGAAACTAAAAAGCAATCAGATCCAACAATGGATAAACAAACGAAGAATATAGTAACAAAATAAGAGAATAAATTAGGTGGGTCTGTTGCAAAAGTAACAAAATAACAGAAGAAACTGGGATATGTTGTGGAATGAGAAAATAATTAAAAATAACCAAATCAAATCTGATGTCAATAGGTGAGTTTATCATTAACTAGGTTTTTTTGTGTTGCAATGTAGTTGGGAAATTCATATGCTAGTAACAATAAGTATGGGGAATAGAAAATGTAGTTTGCACTAGTGCACAAGCCGTAAACATCAACCCAAACATGTAAACAAATACCCTTAACTAGGGATGCTGAGATATGTGTGAGGGAAAAGTTTCACTAGTCATATTAATCAAACTAACATAGCGCATCCCGTTGAGGAGTTGTTGAGGAGTCTCCATTTGGGCCACCGTAAAATGATGACCTCCAGGTTGCTCAAGACCTTGTTATTAATCTTACCTAACCCCTTCTACCACTTTTTGGTGGTTTAGTGATGAATAAAAATTTAGTAATAGCACATGCAATCCACCAAATATTGAACCCTTAGCAGGTCTTAGATCGGCTCCACCCTTTCCCCTCGGGAAAAAACCGCCCTTTATTGCCATCATCACATGCAAAGAAAATAGGAAAGCCAATTCAGACCCTGAATGCTAGCACAAATCATAATTTTGTCAGATCCCTACATATGACATCTGCTTTTGATCCTATACATAGGGGGCCTTCTAGTCCTCATATATGTCACCTTCTTTCACCACATTTATGATATCGATATTTGGAAATTGAAAAATGATGTACCTTGTGTTGTGCTAGGTTATTATTCCCAAGTTCACTTATGTATCCACTTTTCGGAATTGGGCCAATTTGTAATGTAATTCATCCTCGAAATTTTTTCTAGTTATTGACTTTCATTACAAGAATGAAATGGCAAACTTGAGCCATATGTACTAAAGATCAACTTGGAGTGGGAGGGGACTTGTATATAGAAGTACCTTCAGCAATTTTTCTGCCTATGAAATTTTGTACTATTGTGAATTTTTTTTTGAACATATCTTTTTTTGTTTTTTCAAAAAAATTATTAGAAAAGAGATATTTTGGGTAATGTTCACCTGATGTTTATTTTTGGTTATTGTTGATAGATAGACTATTTATTTTATTTTTGAAAGGTTTTAGGAATAAGTCACCATTTATTTTTTCTGGGGGATGTTCACAAGCTAGTATTAACACTCCAACAAAAACTTGAAAAATCAAAACACTAAGTATCATGGCAAGTTCAACATCTCAATGTCCAATAATTATTTTATTTTGAAAATTTCATGTAAAAAAAAAAATTCTTGTACATATTAAAACACTCCTTATTCTATTTCATAGTTTTTTTCCTTTGAATAAATATCTTTTGTCAATTTGAATAATTCTAAAAGGTACATAATTCATATTGAAATTGTTTAGGTACACAATATTAAAAGTGGGAAAAGCTAGTGGATAGAGCTAGGAGGGGTGGAAAATTGAAATACCTATGTTAACCCAAATTTTCAACTATACATATACTAATTGGTTGTCAGCAATTGGTAACCATTGAAGCAATACGATCTTGAAACTTAGTTCAGTTATTACTTGGTAACATGACTTTAAGTGAACCAATCTATTGAAATAACTAGTAATAGGTGATAAGGTAACCAATGGATTAAATAAATTTGTAATCAATTTGTTACAATAACTAATTGTTGATAGTAACAAGTTGGTTTAAAATTGTGACTAGTAGTTGTAGGAGTTTAAATTTAAAGTTTAACTGGCTATTGATTATTTAATTTAAAATAATCTTACATTTGGTATAAATAGAAGGATTGAAAGATAAATAGAGATCTTTTCGAAACTTTTGAACCTTTGGAACTTCTTTCTTCTTTTAATTTTTAGATATTACTTTTTATTAATATTTTGGTTTATGAATAGGTTCACTTAGAATTTTGATTTTTTATTTCTTCAACTTGTTATGAAAGATTAAATTTAGTTTTTTTTTTTTTTTTTTTTTCTTTTTCTTTTGGGAAAAAAATATATTTAATTTCCAAAATTATTGATATTAAACAATTTGTTGATATCATCTAAACCATAATTAGAACACTTAGAAGATAAAAATTCTTAAATTTAAGCATAATAGAAAAAACCCTTAACATTTTGGCGACGATGGAGTGAAACAAAATTGTGAACAATCACACTTACATTTTATAATTTTTAATGATTCTTTTGTTTTGAAATTAAAATTTTGAATTTGTCATAATTTTAATGGTTTTCTAAGAGTTTTTTGTGCATTGATGAGTTCTAATTTCTCGAGAAAAATGTTGATCAAAAGAACTTGAATTAACAATTATTTTAAATTAGTATAAAAGATGTCAAGAGTAATCACAAGGGGCCTTAGAAGCAATCAAAATTAGGACCACAACAACCCGTTCATGAGGTAGCTCATTCACAAGAACAACCATGTTTTCAAACCAAGGGAATTCAACTAATTGATGTTCCCAACAATGAACCTCAACAACCCGTTATGGCAAATTTAATTCTTCATTAAATACCAATAGAACAAGAGGAAAGAAGGGAAGCACAAGTCCAAGAGTTATTATACCATTTCCATTAACATCAGTTGTTGGGTATTACAAATCTGAACCGGTTCTTGTTTTGAATCCAATCATAGCATATTTAGAATTGGAACGTGATCAATTTTTAAACTGGTTAAAACAACTACTCAACTTGGAGTGAAGACCTTCACACCAATCTAATCCTCAACAACATGTAGAACTAATGGACATAATCGCAATACTTATTGTTGTGTGACAAACACAACATGTCACTCAAGGTATTTGGGAAAATATACCTATTTAGGAAATGTTGAACGACCACCTATTCAACGAAATATATCAATTACAACCCCACAACCTATTATTGAAATTGCATTAACATGTGCATATTATCAACAAGTTGAACATGAATTCAAAAATTGTCCCTTTGTGGATGATAAATTAGAGACATTAATGAAAAAAGAACTGAAAACTTCTCTACCATCTACTACAACGAGCATAACAATAATACATGCTAGTGTACCCATTTCACAAATTCGATCACATTCGGGTTTGGTGAGTCATCCAACACTAGTTAATCAAAACCTAGGTTGGTAGCAACATTTTACACCACTAATAACAAGACAACCTAAAGTTATACCATATCCAATGTGGTATATTACAATTCCATGTTTATACCCATGGATCTTAACATGTATTCAACGTATTATTTTAAAATCAAAGGACTTCATCCATTGATTTTTGGAATAAAGGAGCAATATGCATATGATACTACCGAAACAAAATTGGTGCCACCTATTGAGTAATTGGAATAGACTATTTTGTCAAGATATTAACTTTTGGATTAAAACAACCGATTTTAATTTCTAAGGGTGTACCTATTCAATAGATAGCGGTTGCAACTTTACCTATTAACATACATGTTACCAATGGACTACCTATCCAAGGTAATGACGTTTCAATTCAGTAGCTAATAAAGGTTAATTTACATCCATAGATACATGGAAAACCGCACAGAAATTTGCCTAATGGACGATCACCTAATCAAAACCCACATGGAAGACTGCCACATGACCTAAGCGTTGGGTTTTACGGATGGTTGACACATGATTCAAGAATGTTCATACCACCATGGTACCCATAAGTTGCAGTTCAATTTGAACCAACTAGTATATTACCATATCAAAAATTTCAATATCCAACATACGTCAAGGATATTGATCTTCATGCCCACATTAAAGTTTTCAAAAAAACTATCAAAGTTGACGGGGAAATTATGGAGGCTAATATCATGAACCCATTTGGTTTCATTTTATGAAACAATATTTTGGAATGGGGTGAAAACTTTGTACAAGATCATCCCAATTACATTTTTGAGGAGTTGGAACAAACATTTGCAAATGTTTTTGAATTATGAAGAATGATGAAGAAGTTTACATGCAACAAAGGAACCTCCAACAACAAATTGGTGAATGGGTAGAGGTTTTTTATGGGCGTTTACTAAAACTTGCTAACAATTTGCAAGTTAAAGCTACCGATGTGTTCCTAATTATTATCTTCATAGTTGATTTGCAACCATACCTTATATTAACAACAGTAGGTATGGTAAGAAATACCCTTATCAAGCATAAGGAAACTATAATTGTCTATGAAGAAAGTAGATCAATCATAATAAATTACAATGCCTTAATAACCCACCTAAAATCAAAACTAATTACACAACCTATAATCACATATACTATTGCTAAGCAATAATTTACTTGTTCAAATTGTGGTAAAACGGGTCATGCTAAAGAAACATGCCATAATAGGAAAAAAAAAGAACCTATAGTACATGTTTCCACTAAAGTTGTTGAATCGGTAGTTGGAATTATTGCACAACTTGTTAAACCAGCTATAGTACCTTGAGATGTCCTTGTATTATTTATTTTAGCTCTGAAAATTGTACATTTGACTATCCTAGAAAGACAAAAGTTCAGAACATGTTTTGAATTAAACCAACCATTACTACCACTATAGTGGTGAAATCTTCTAAACTGATAATGTACTAGTTAATGTAGTTGCTACTATCATGACACATAATCAAATATTCGAACAGCAAGTGCTTAGAAAACGTGAATTGGTGAAGGCAAAAACAACAACTAATTGGCAAACTAAAGAATAAATGCGTGATTCATTTATTCACACTATCAAGGAGCTATAGGGGAGTGATTCAATATCACAAGAAATCATTGAGTTCAATGAACCATTTCATTCAAATTGGGCGAGTCACGAGAACCAAAGAATCAATTAGTTATTGGCAAATGATTTGTTCAATTAACTACACAAACTACCTTACTAGAAAAGACTTTGGATAAGATTTTGAAAGACATTAACACTTAAATTTTAAAGATTAAGCATGTAATAAAATTGGGACAACTATTGAAGATTGTGTTACACATTAAAATATACATTTAAAAACTGATTAAAGATGTTTAACTGATACAACCTAAACCTATTCAATTTGAACTTGCCTATGCAACAATGGCCATTGACCCCTAAATGGTAATAATTCAAATCCATGTTGGTAAATACATTATGGATGATATGTTGATTGATGGAGGATCTAAAGTTAATATCATTATTGTGAACCTAAGAGTACAATTAGGTTTGCCAAAGCCTAATCCAACGCCTTACAATCTACGTATGGCAAATCAAACTATAACCAAACCACTTGGTTTTATTAGGGATTAGAAAATATTTGTTCATGGTATTCCTTATATCGTTACATTCATTGTCATCAATAGTAATGTTATAAATTTTAATTACTCAATGTTGCTAGGATGCCCATGGTTGAAAGATGCAAAAGTATCCCATGATTGGGGAACCAATACTATTATTATACATGGAATAAGTGTGGTAAAAACCATACCTATTACCAAAAAACTTGGTGCTCAAACCAAAAGACCAAAAGTCTTAGTATGTTATGATTTCCATTTTAAAATATTAGATGAAAAGGAGGATGTTATGTTTGCTACAAAGTTGGATCTATTTCAATTTGAACCATAAAAGTACCTACTCATACTGAATTAGTTTCAAAACCAATCCATATACCAAATCTTAGTATAGTAGACTTGGTTCCAAAAGAACTTGTTGAATCGGTATGTGTTTTAACTATTAACCTAGCTATACCCCCTAACATTATAAAACAACACCTACCTGAAACTTTCTCCCATCCAAAAGTTGGAGAGATGATCATTGATGAAACACTTGTTCAAAAGTGAGTACAAGATCTAACCATAGCAAGTTGGAGAGTTACTAAGGAGGAACAACTAACCAAAATCAATTTTGGGTACCAAAAAGAATGTGTAACAAGTGAAAGTGAACTCTGCACTTGAATTGGTTATCATAGACCAGGTAATGAAGCTTCGAAAGGAGTTCAAAGATGTATTTTCCTAGCCATACAAAAATTTGAAAGGTATTCCACCAAAGATTGTTCAACATAGGATTGAATTAAATACCACAATACCACCTATTCGTCAAGCAAGGTACAAGTTGAATCTTAATTATGTTGCCATTATTAAGTAAGACATAAATAGTTACTTGTTGTTGGTTTTATCAAACTAGTTGAGGAAGCAATTTGGCTATTTCAAATAATGGTTATTCCCCCAAAAAATGGAAACTTAAAAATCTACGTGGATTTAAGGAAGCTCAATGTAGCAACAAAGAAAGAACCTTACCTTTTGCCTTTTTACCAATGAGGTTATTAACACAATTGTTGAACATGAAGTTTATACCTTTCTAGATGGATTTTTAGGATATCATCATATTTTAAGTCCATTAAACTACCTACACAAAACCGCCTTTGTTACTAATTGAGGGGTTTTTTGTGTGGGTTGTGATGCCATTTGGTGTCAAAAATGGACCACCTACTTATCAATGGGCAATAACCTAAGCATTTCATGAATACATTAATGTATTTATGAAAATATTCCTTGATGACTTTACAATTTACACTGACCTATCAACACACCTTGAAAATTTCACCAAATATTTTTTCAAGTGTAGAAAGTTTGGTATTAACCTTAACCCAAACAAGTGTGCATTCATGGTATTTCTAAGAACTATCATAGGTTTTATAGTATCCAACAAAGGGAAAGTTATGGATCCAAGAAGGTTCAAGCCTTAATAAACATGCCTATACTTATTACCCCCCCAGCAAATCCAAGTTTTCAATGGGTTGGCATAGTTTTATAAGCATTTTATCAAAAAAATTACTTTTATTATGTCACCCATTACCAAATTACTCAAGAAGTCTAAAGTTTTTGAAGGCATTAAAGAATGTTAGATAGCTTGGGAGGAGATTAAGAATCAATATGTACAAGCCCATATCTTGATTAGTCTAAATTGGGAACTTGAGTTTCATGTTTACACATGTGCATTTCGACTAGCAATAGGAGCCATACTTGCCCAGAACCCAACTAGTAAATTTGATCAATCGGTTATGTACACCTCTAGATTACTAAACTTAGCTAAATGGAATTATATTATTATTGAAAGGGAAGCTTGAGCTATGGTCTATGCCCTACACACATTCAAACATTACTTACTAGGTAATCGGTTTGTATTTTATGTTGACCACATGGCTCTTGTGTACTTATTTAACAAGCCACAAGTTTTTGGCAAAATAGTTAGGTGGTTCTTGTTATTTTTGGAGTATGACTTCAAAATTGTTTATAAACCTAGTAGATCCCATTTAATGACAGATGCATTAAATAGATTGCCTAACCAAGCAGAATTAGTTAATGTACGTGATCAAACCCACTAATGTTCACCTATTCACATTACAAGTAGAGTGGTTATAGAACGTGTATGACTACTTGTTAGAAGGGATAATGCCAGAAAGATTTACTACCTCGTAGAGATAATATTTGGCTCAGAAAGTTAAGCCATTTGTGTTACATGATGGAGTACTTTATAGATTGGACAAGATAACAAGTTTATTTGTGTTTTGCAACCATAACAAGTACCAATTATATTACAAGAATACATAGTGGAGTTGGAAGAGGACATTTTTCCTTAGACATTATTGTGAGGAAGATTATTGATGTCGGCTATTGGTGGCCAACCATGAACATAAATGTTCATGAATTTTGTCAAACCTATGACTTATGCCAATGAACAAGTAACCTGTTAGCACAAAATATGGCAAAGATGATCATTACTCTACCTGAAAAACCTTTCCAAAAATGGGAATTGGATTTTATCGAACTTATGAAACCAACTAGTCGTTATTATGGCAACTAATACCTTTTAGTTGCGATTGATTATGCTACCAAGTGGGTGGAGGTGAAAGTTTTATGCACCAACATAGTTGTTGATACTACAAAATTCATATATGACCACATTTTTACTTGGTTTGGGTGTCGATTGATTGTTGTACCGATCAAGGTACACATTTCATTAACAATGTTATTTGTTACTTAATTAATCATTTTATCCTAAGACATACTAGTTATACTATTTATTATCCACAAGGGAAGGGACAAATTAATCAAATTTATGAACAAAGTTTCTAGTTCATTGTTCACAAAATTGGTGAATGAGAACCGAAATGACTAGGATGAGCACTTGTCCACAATTTTATTTTCTTATAGAACTACTTTTAAAGTTGGAACTAATCATACTCCATTCCAACTTATTTATGGATTACACCCATTGCTACCTACAAAATATTTGTTACCATACAAACCAAGATAAAATTCAAAACTTATTAGAGTTCTTACTAGTTGATTGTTTGAACTAGATAAACTCCAAGAGGATCAGTTAATAGCACAAGACCTAGTAGTTTTTAATTAGTAGAACTGGTCGTTATGGTTTTAAAATTGATACATTGGAACAAAATACCAATTTCGAGATTTTGTTTATGGATTTTAGGGGCTATCAAAGCACATAACCCTAAACTTCGAAGACAATGGTTTGGACCATATAAGATCCACTATTGTTTACCAAACAATACAATACTATTAATGACTATTGATAAATTTGATCCTAATCCAATACTAGTTAGCATCAACAAGTTGAAACCTTATAGGTTTGCGGAGGATCACACATTCCAACCTATTTTAATTAAGCCTATTATTTTTTATCAAAGGAATCAATGAAGGCAACCCATTTTGATAACTTGTTCATTAAATAACCAATTGAGATAACCTGATCTAATAACTTGTTCAATGAATAACCAATTGAGACAAACTATTTTAGTAACATGTTTGATAAAAAACTAGTTCAATTTAACACCAAATGTTTAATAGCAAATACCATGACTGAGAGAAGAACAGACAATAGTTTGTTTAATCCATAATTGGTTGAAATGGGTACTAATGACTTATTGAAGAGACAACCGGTTATGAACCTACCAGTCATCCCTAATTCCATGCAAGTAATTATGTTTCAATAAACCCAATTACAAGTGTTAATTTCTTACACATAATATGCCTTAAAAGTTGCATCATTCTCGAAGCTCCGCCACTTTTCACTCTATGGTGGTAGTACAAAGAACTAGTGTACCTTTTAAAACATCTTTCCATTTTTTTCATTCTAGATTTCCTTATACCTTTTGCTACAACAAAATGAGGCAATGAGTGCCTTGGAACAATTGAGAGAGGAAGCAAGGAAGAGGGAGGCAAAATTAGGAAAACAACTAGAAGAGAAAGAGGGGGAGGAAAAAGAAATATAGAAGGTGAAAGAAAAAGATTTTAGAATAACCGAGGCAATTTACATTGAATTGTTTACATCAAGGCCACGTCCTATGTTTTGACAAAATATTGAGAGCTTTGGGGAAGGAAGTGATGTAGAATGAAACATTTTTTAAGCATTAAAATGTGTTGTTACTGTGGGAAAAGGACTAGAAGAAACATTGGGAGGCCTTGGAAGGCATTTTTCACCTCCTGAACCTACATTTATCATAATTAATGATTATAATCAAGAAGAATAGGTTGAAAAGAAGATTATGGAAACATAAAAAGTTAAACAACCTATCCAAGTTGAGCACCCATGAGATGTTTTGTCAGCATTGGTTGAAGGAGGATTCTTTGACCAAAAAACTGATTTTCCTACCATATTGGTTGTTATACCGACCATGGCGTGGTTTAAGTTCATGATGAGGGCAAGGGAAAGGAACAAGTGGAGGAGGGTAGTTCACCTACCAAAGTGATTTGGAAGCGAGCACATGCTTAAGCAAAATAAAATCAAAAAATGTTATAGTGGATTGGGATGGGCTCCATATAATGATAATGGGCAACGCAAGTCGGTTTGGGTGGCTTGTTTGTTGTTCATTAGATAGTTCCATGACCAAACCTATTGGAAAAGTTTTTCCACACCCAAGAGTCCACAAAGGATGGACACATTAGGAGAGTTGTTTGTGGTGAGAATATCACCATTGACCAAATGCTAATCGCTCAGCAATTTGACATAAGTGTTGAAGTAGCGGTTGATGCAACAAATGCATTGGTCAAAGAGGCCCAAGTTGCTTTTAAAAACATAGTTGGACTAGATGCGTTTATCAACAAAGAATAATGGAACGTCATTCGCATGAAGGAGGAGTACCATGCTAGGTTTGTAACAATTTTGCAAATCATTTACAAACAGGAAAGGTTAGCTTATTTCAGTAACCTTTTTGCCATTATTCTTAATTTGGAAAAAAAAGGAAAGATCAACTAATGTTCCATTATGTTGACACAGATGTTAATAGAACTAACCTAGTGGATGGAGCTCTCCCTACTACAAATCATGGTTTGTTCGATTGGGTTTTCTAGTAAAAAAAAACCTAAAAGTGATAAGCGTAAAAAAAACCACCCTATGAATATGGACAAGTGGTTTTGTACATGTCCAACACGATTCGATGGTCAAATTGGACCTTGTCATTTTGATTGGCGGAGTGACCAACAAAACGATTAACTATTTGACAAACTATTTGATTAATGGATAGTGAACCATTTCATTGGGTCAATTTTACGCCTAAATTATTATTATTTTTTTGAATTATTACTTTTTAAATTCATCAGTAGGTAGGTAGGTAGTAAATAGGTTTAGGTAGGTTGAAAAAAGGCATTGAGGTAGGTAGTTGCTAGCCTAGCCTAACCTACCTAACCCTACCTACCTATCTTTACCTAACTACCTTATTCTAACCTACCTACCCTAGCCTTCTCAACATGCACATAGGTTGTATGTATGAATGAAATCTTATTGACACAATATATAATTTTAGTTTTGCTTAAAATCCTACACATTATAATTTACATTTAGTCAACAATTTAAGCTTTTCGCATGCATTCAATTCCTCAAGAGATGTAGGTAATTTTCATTAGTTTAATCACCTCGACAAATGAAGGTTTGGAATGCATTGAATCGACCAACATACATGGGTAATTTTTGTAAGTTGGAACACCGTAACAAATGAAAGTGTTAGAGTGTAGTCAATTAACCAATAGATGTAGGTAATTCTTGCAACCTTGAACAATAACTCAAATCAAGGTTTTGGAGTGCATTCAATTGGCCAATAGATGTAGGCAATTTTTGTAAACTTGAACACCACACTAGATTAAGTTTTTGAAGTGAAGTCAATTGGCCAATAGATGTTGGTAATTCTTGCAACCTTGAACAACAAAACAAATCAAAGTTTTGTAGTGCATTCGATTGGCCATAGATGTAGGTAATTCTTGCTACCTCGAACATTCCCTTATATTAAGCTTTTGAAATGAAGTCAATTGGCAAATTGATGTAGGCAATTTTTGTAAACTTGAACACCCCGCTAGATTGAGCTCTTGAAGTGAAGTCAATTGGCCAATAGATGTAGGCAATTTTTGTAAACTTGAACACCCCAATAAATTAAGCTTTTGAAGTGAAGTCAATTGGCCAATAGATGTAGGTAATTCTTGCAACCTTGAACAACAAAACAAATCAAGGTTTTATAGTGCATTCAATTGGCCAATAGATGTAGGAAATTCTTGCAACCTTGAACACCAACTCAAATCAAGGTTTTCGAGTGCACTCAATTGGCCAATAGATGTAGGTAATTCTTGCAACCTTGAACAA
>Ga0116229_10012331_pt1 | contig 12340 bp, 7 predicted proteins | sample S1TSphgellanicum_3_FD_87313 | JGI IMG/M metagenome (GOLD analysis project Ga0116229, IMG submission 87313) | Host-associated microbial communities from peat moss isolated from Minnesota, USA - S1T2_Fc - Sphagnum magellanicum MG | ecosystem: Host-associated > Plants > Peat moss > Unclassified...
CCACTAACAAAATCAGCCTCCGACACGGCGCCCATCTTTACTGGTAGTAGGGGGGGGGGGGGGGGGAGGTCAGAAATTGGACAGAAGGGGGGGGGGGGGGGGGGGGGTGGCAGATTCAAGAATTAAAAAAAAGACATCATTGTCTATAGACCCATTTTGCTCATTATTATGAAAGAGTGTGATCATTACTGGAAGATTATGTCCCATAATGTGGTCAAGAAAATGACATAATCTGCCACCCCTGACCCTAATCTATCTATGAAGAAAGGTAGTTTGTTTGTCATGTTGAGATCTCCCAAATTACTGCACCTCTTTGCATGCTCTTGGTACCATTGAAAAGCTGGGGATGAGTAAGGGTGCACTTAGTTGGTTTCATAATATTTTGATCTGCGGTGGAGAAATTATTGGATATTGAACACTGTTTTCACTGAAAATTCATTTAAATCAAAACAAAAAACTATAGTGGAATTTGGGCATGCTCCTGGTATTGTTGGAAAGTCCTGGGTGAGTGGGGGTTTAAAGAAGGTGATTTAGAAGCTCTTAGACATAAGATGATGCAGGAGATATTGGGTTTTAAGTGATTTTTGTTATTGAAAACTCAATTAAATTACATAAAAAATATTTTTGAAGGAAAAATCAGTTGGATTACAAGTAAAGATGGCACAGGCTACACTAGTGATTACTAGGAATTTTTTGTGTATTGGGATGTCATTTCTCATGTGGGTTTATGTGCAATAGAGACCTTGGCTGTGTGGGCTTTACTGGAATAATATGGGCTTGTGTTCGGCACCACCGCAAGGGCTTTACATACCACACAATCCATTCATTCAATTTTGGACGAATGATGAAATCCAATTTCTTGTTTCAGTTGTTCAGAAATTGGGGACCCAAAAGAAATCGCACCGTTGCTTGGACTGATCAAGGTAGGTAGGTCGGTAATATCTACAATCTCCGCCGTCCGATTCGCTGACGTTCTGTTCACACCGAAATGGACCATTCCGCCGCCTTTGTGCCTCCTGTTGGATCCCGGGATTCTCGTCAGAACTCACAGAACCGCCGGGTGTGGGACCGTTTCCAAGTGCGCCGCAATTTTTTCGGTCGTTGTTGATTCCGGAGTCGGCGGTTCTATTTTAGGCCCTTCGGTTCCGGTTCTTTGAAGTGCGACTGGGACCCACGAAAGTGGGACCTGGATCAACTCCATATAGCTCGCCGTGTTTCCCTGGATGGGTAGTTTGAACCTGCGGGCATCAGAATTATCTAGGGTATTTGAACTAAGTGGGATGTTGCACTAGGACCAGTTGCCAATTCTACTCAAATTGTGTGATTAACGGTGTTGAGCGGTTATTATGAACACAAACCATACCCCCCCTGGTTATCAGGGTGGTTCCTATGGTTCATAACCGTGGTGGTTCTCACAAAATCAAAGACCTGGTTGTGGTAGATAACCACAGCCTTTTCTCTTTTCCCCAAAAAATCAAGTAACTGGCCATAAAACCACCAGTTCATTGCCGGCTCTTTGATGAAAACCGCTGGTCCTTTAATATTTTTGAAATGAGTGGACCGTGAGACCGAAGGTTATGGAATTTGGAGCTTTACAAAGAACCAAAGCTGATGGTCATACTGGATTCTGATTTCTTCAAAGAACCGGAACGACCGGGCCTCCAAGTCTGAAACCATACAAATGGGAACCGGAGGTTCTTTAAAGAGTCAAATAACCGTGCAACACTGGTGGTTAGCAGCCAGCACTTTGTAATAATATGAATATACTTGGACACACTGAGGCTATCTGTGATGCAATTTAGAAAATTGTTCATTATAATTGATCAGAATTTCTTCCGAACCCTAATCTTCCACAGGTCACAACACAGATTTCCACAAGACTCTTTGTGGATTTCTGAATAATTCCCCCTTGCTGTCACAAGGGTTTTGTTGTCATTTTCTTGTCTAGGGGGGGATTTACTTCACACACTAAAAGTGGGACAATGGGTGATTTTCAATGGTTTATTTGTTGGGTGTTTTCTTTAAATTTTTTTTCGTGTAGTGGGTTATGCTTCAATGATAACAAGCAGTTTAGAGGGTTCTTGGTGCATTTTCTTAAATTATACTGCTTTGTAGTGGATTTAACTTTCATGAATCATAGCATGTTATTTTAGCAGTTTGTCAACATGTATTCACTTTCCCTATTCTTGTATCACATTTCTAGAACCCTTAACCTCTTTAGGTGCACAAAACTTGAAATTTGGTTGCCATCAACAGATCAGCCATTCATAATTCCTTAAAGCCTATTTTCTGCTAGAGTTCCATTCATTTTACTAATATTACACATGACTTATTTAAATCCTAATCATCTAACTACAAAATCTCTTAGGCAACGGACATTCTCAAAGATTCATAGTTAGAGAACTTGAAAACTTCAATATATGGGCATTTTCCCCTTCAACTTATTCCATCAACAACACCAAACAAAAAAAAGAAAAAAACAAGGCAAAGATATTTAGTTCATTGAAAGTTGTTTTTAAAAATCCTCCAACCTCTGTAGCAAAGCTCCATCCCACATTCTAGTTTCATGTTCCATGTGAAAACAACAAAAACATAGCATATTGCATCCCAAAAATCTTGCACCATCATAATCAAGTGCCTCGATTGTTCCAATACAAATTAGAAAAAAATCATTGAATGATGAGATGCAAACATAATGATATTTTTTGACACTTAGATAGAGACATGGCTCTCCCTATTTGACATTAGTAGTTTAAACCAACTAGTATTTTGATTTTGATTTTTTTTGAAATACCTAGAACTAGTAGTGTTTTGAAAATTTAAAAAAAAAAAGATTCAATACAATTCATAACCTAATTGAAATAAAATGATTTTTTATATGAACCTTACTATATTAAAAAAAAAAAAAACTTTCAACACCGAATTAAATTACCACTTCTAAACATGAAAAACTAAGCAAATGTTACACTTGCTATGGTTTTTATTAGTGTGATTACACCTAGTTGTCATTTTCTACATAAACATAACTTACACATTGTGCTTGATGCCATAGGGGTAAATGCATGGTAAAGTATACAAAAAAGTGAGCGTCTTTACATTTACCATGTCTCATGCATATAAAATCAAACAAGTAGCATAAAAATGGGTGGAAATATAATTATAAATCATCCCACCCCTTTATTATTACTATAAGAATTCACTTCCAAAAAAATTTGGATTAGACAAATTTAAAAAGTAGACCAAAAATATCCCCATTTGCTAGGTGGTAAATTTGTAAATGGGGATAATTTTAGTCTACTTTTAAAACTTAATTGCTCTATTACTTTCAGGGATAAAAAATTTCATTATAGTTTTGAAGGGTGACCATAATAGAAAATAGAAAAGCTATTTATCGAAACCTACTTACCACGTACTTTAGAAAAGTCCACATTGCAAAAAGTAGATGAAAAGTAAATTGCAAAATCTACTTGTATTTCTTAAAATCTAATTTCACCCTACTTTTACCATGTGGAGTTTGAAAGTTAATGCATAATAATGAAAAGTTATCTTATCTTTGATCATTCAAATTAAAATATTCCACAAACAAATGGTTTATGATGGATTTTGTTGTTTTTTTTTCCCTACTTGTCAAGTAGATTGCTAAAGAGATTTAATTGTCCATTTTACCATGCATATGCCCACATATTAGCCATCACCATTAACCTGTAACACAAAATCAAACAACCACAACACCAAAACATGTCTTTTATGATTTGGACATTTACGATTAATTTCCTAATTTAGTCATGCAATCATATGTCTTTAGTCATATACTTTTATTCAAATTTGTGACTACATTGCAATTGCATTATGACTACATGATTAAATTAGAACTATTTTGTGATTACATTTTGATTACATGACTATTTTACATACATTAATAACCTACCTATGTTAGTAGTTTAACTAGGTGTTACCTACCTACTAGTTATTTATTAGTTACCTATAAGGTGGCTAGTACTTATGGGCTACTATTACTTATTATTTACCTACCTACTATGTAGTACATACATACGTATGTACGTACCTATTAGATATAGATAGTACATACCTATTGAATTATTTATTATGTACATACTATTAGGTACCTACCTACCTATTGAGTAATACGTATGTACATGTGTGTGTATCTACCTACTTACCTACCTAGTAAGTAGGTAGTATGTACCTACCTATTAGGTAAGTAGTATGTACCTACCTACCTATTATTTATTACTAGATACCTACATACTACCTACATGCTATTTATTACTAGGTACCTATTAATAACCTACATATTATTTATTATTAGGTATGTACGTATGTACCTACTTACCTCCCTACTAAATAGGTAAATATGCACCTACCTTCCTACCTACTTATTAGATTGATATTACATATGTACCTAGACTACTAGGCACCTACCTACCTACTTACCTACCTACTAGGTAGCTAGTACATACATACCTACTTATTACTTAGGTAGCTACTTACAAATAGGTACTTACCTACTACCTATTTAATACTATCTCTAGGTACTACTTACCTATTACCTACCAAACTAGGTACCTACTAGGTTATTAGGTAGGTTTTTAAGTTGTTAGGTAAGTACCTAGGTACTTAACTTATAAAGTAGGTTAAAAAAATGTTTATAACAATATGGTGACAATTTTTATCATGTAAAAATCATGTGGTGTAATGGTTAAGTGGGGGTTAAGGATTTATAATACCCTTAATGTGGAGGTGAGGGGCTCAAATCCTCACATTTGTAAATCTGTGAACTAGCTTAATTAGCTTAATTAGCTTAACTTGTTAGTTAAGTTAGCTTAAATTCCTAGGTAGGTTAAGGCCTACATACTTAACATATAGGTTGGGCTTTTAGTCTTTATACCATGTGTCAACATGGCATGGGTGGAAAACATGTTTATTTTATTTTTAATGAATTATATCCAATGACCATAATTTATGGATCTCATCAAGCATTGATGACTTCCATGACTTTACAATTGAAAAAATCATAGTCGCAAATTGTCTTACAACTGAACCACACTGGTGACTAGGTGTCTTAAATGATGTGTCCTACTCGACTACATAGTCATGTAGTCATAGATGTCTTCCATAACTAACAACCTAGTCATAAATTAAGTCACAAAAGACAACTTTTTTTTGTAGTGAACACCCATGCATTAAAAAAAAAACTCCATTAGAAATAACCATCAACTGTCCCTCCACTTGTCATTTTTTTTGTTCTATTTTGCCATTCTCTTTTCATCTACATCTATTAGATTTCCATTTACAACGACCCTTCATTTGACTCCATTTCCTCCCACATTATGTCTATCTCCTTGGGTGGTTGAATGAGAAAAAAAAAATGGGCCTTGGAAAACTATCTCCTTGGGGTTTTTTAATCTACCTTTCGTGAGGCTTTATATTTTGCTTCCTCTTCATAGAGACTTCAATAATGAATGTATTGAGATTTTTTAAAAATCAAACACATTTTTAGCTTGCAAATATGTGAATATTATTTCAATTCGAATTTTCAACACATTTCTCTACCTAAACATGTTAATAAGTAATTGAAGAAAGAAAAAAAATCACATATCAAGTTTGTTAAACATTTAAAACTTTAAACCTTGTTAGGTTTGTATATAGATGAAAGGTTATAATATTAATGTAAATTAATATACACCCATAGTTCCTGGGACACATTATCGCCTTGCCATTATCCTAGGCCAATAATGACAAAAAACAAAAGGTGACAATGTTTTTTTTGCAACCAATGAGGTGAGATAACATGCACTTAGGTTGCTTAAGTTTTTTTTCCTTTTGGGGTAGGGTAAGGGTGTTTGGATTTTTGTTGTTTTCAATGTGTCCCCCAACATGATCCCAATTGCTCTTCCTTTTATCCCATATCTGTTGTCCCAAGTTCTTATCTTGTAACCCATATAACTAACCTAATCAAGGACATTACAACATATCTATTTTAAGATTATCCAAAGCTTGATTAATGTTTTTTTGTGTTGTCCCAATCAAAGATGCCCATCACATAAGAAAAAAATTGAACTTTCGGAGGTGCCCACAACTAACTAATATAATGAAAATATATAAAAGGTGTTGGATAAGTATGTGCGAAGGTGTGAAGAAAAAATGTTATAACCAATGAAATTGCTAGATTTGGTGGTTTGAATTTAAATTTTTTTTTTTATCTTGAGTGAATTAATAGTTAGGGTTTGGTAGGTTTGTGAAAACTTTAAAAGACCAATTAAAATGGTTGAAGAGGAACATTATTTTCAATCTCCATAAGAATACATTGTGTGTAAGTTTGAAGAGTTTTTTTTTTCAAGCTAATGGGATTGTTGGGTTTGATGATCTGAATTTGTTCTCCTAGTTTTGTTTTTAGTGAACAACTAAATGAATGTGTAATAACATAACTATTCACAGATTGGTGTAGTTCAGAATTATTTCCGACTATCCTTTTAAAGCTTGCAATGTGAAAAGGATTCATTTGTTTGGTTCACACATTGGAAACTACCCCTTGTTTTGTCTTTTAACATTCATTGGAATGCGATATAGTTTGTGGAGGCTGACAATGATGGCGTTAATTTATGAAGGAGCGATGTTTCTAAGATTCGCTTGGTTGGTTGTTTGTTTTTCTTGTTTGTGTTTGTAGTTGGTGTTAGTGATGGAGTGAGATTAGTGGATGAAGGGAATAAGAAGCTCGTGTTTGAAAAGTTGAGTACCCAATTTGTATCTTTGGTTTTCATAATAAGATTGATGTGTTTTAGTTTTTGGATTGTAATTGAGGTGGTGGCCACATTGAAGAGAAGAACGCCATGGTGTGAAGTGCTATTTACTTAAATGTTAATCTCCCTAACCAATGTTGCACAAGAGATTCGATGATTGGGAAGATGAATTTAGATATGTTTTTAGTAACATAGATGGAGCTAATGGAAGGCTTTAAGGGATCAAAGAAATATTGATATGTTTGTGACAATTGTTGTCCAAGTCAAGTATGTTTTGTGTATGTTGGAATTACAATTTTGTGATACATTGGCGGGTCAAATACCTAGAAGATAAAAGCTTTGAGTAGAGGTTTTAGACATTGGAAAAATATTAGGGGACTTATGAGGGATCAATTTTTAGAATTGCTGGCTATTTGGGGTGTTAACTTGTTGTGTCTTTCTAATTGTGGTTACAGAGGAATCAATGTGGTTCTTTGTTTTGAATATGTTTGTAAGAAGGATGGAGATCATGTGGTGGGGATTATGTGTTGAAAGTTCAATATTGTTTGTTTTTTATGTCATGTCAAAAGATCACGATAGTGCATTAAGAGGAAATATGGAAAGATCTGATCCATCTTATGCCATTAGGTTGAGGTCTATAATTAAGTTAGGCAAGTTAATTTGAAGCATGGATCCATAAAGGAAATATAAACAATGTTGTAACAACTGAATTGATTTCTTATGCAACTTTCTGCTTGTTCTACATGTATTCATGATGAAGTTTAGGTGTTATGACCTTTTTCAATTACACAAAATTTTTGCACATTACTTGTGCACTTTGTTTTCATTTTTCTGATTTTGAATATAAAATACTATAATTTCTTCACCAAGATCCCTTGTTTCATTTTTTCTTTTTCTTTGGAAGGACAAAATCAAAGAATGCAATTTGTGGGACAAGCCCAAATAATTTAGTTCAAAATTTGCTTTGTTGGACACAAGTTTTAATCTAGTGTTAAAGCCTTTGTATGCTTTCTACAAAAATCCCATTAGGGTGGAAATATAATTGGGTAGACCCACTAGGAATGTCACACCAAATTTTATTAAACCCATCAAACTTTGAAAAAATATAGGAAACACTTAATTTTTTTTTTTTCATTAAATTTTTTCTTGAATACATTAAACCCATGTTTTATAGAATTTGAAACTATAATAAGATTAAAATTTTTGATGTTTCTTATCATTGTAATTAAAAAAAGTTTTAGGAATGTTGTAGTGGCCACCTTTCCTGAACTTTTTGGTAGGAACACTTTTGAAACAAGTAGAGGTTTTTGTTTTCATTTATACAATTTTCATAAGTACTTTAGATGGTATTTTACTTGATTTTTTAATTTGGTAGTTAATTGAATAGATGTGATTTAGTTATCAATTTTCAAAGTTCAAGAATGTGATTTCTAAAGGGCCCATGACAATTAGGAATACAAATTTGTATTATTTCTTGCTTATTTTTATGCCAATAAAATTTTTAAGCCATATACTTTGAAATGAAATGGATTAACATTAGAAAAATAAATAAATTATGAAAAGATTTAAAAGAAAGGGTTCAAAAATATTATTTGAACAATTTTGATTCCTTAACATTCCTTGAGGTGGTTTGCAATGGTACCACCCAATTGTACTTTCACCCGACACAAGAATAATCTTCATAATATGCTGAGATCAATTGCTATGTTTCCAAGTATGAAAAACTCATGACCTACCTATAGGCTACATATGGCTGCAATGGATTTCTGGGAGAGAGAGAGAAGCATTGATACCAGGGTTGGGCAATTATTTGAATTTATAAACAACTACAGGTTCCATGTATTTTTAAAACGAATTCAGAATCACAGAACCGTCAATTTAGGTTATTTCAAAAGCCTCAAAGAATGGACGGTTATTCATGAAAGAACCCACAGTAAATAACCAGCAATTTTTTCATGCAGTTGGTTGTTTGAAAATTTCCTTCCCCCTCCCCCCATGCTTATATATCAGAGCTGGTTCTTTTGATCTCTTATTAAGAATAGTCATGAGCCCCTAGCTAGGAATTCCCCAGCAATAGAAAAGAAAAGAACAGAAATCCCAGATAATCGCAGCTCAGTTAGTTCCTGTTTGCGATAACTACATTTTGATATTGTGTATATAAACATCGGTTCTGATTCTTTTAATATTCTTAAAATCAGAGAACCTCTGATTCTATGTACTTTAAGAAAAAAACGAATCCAAAGAATCACTGTTTTTGATTATTTCAAAACCCAGCCAAATAACCACTTGGTTTTGTTTTATTGTTTTTGTTGAGGGGGGTGGGGGTTGAGGATTTTTTTTCTTTCCAAAATTGAGAACAGTGATTAATATGTATCAGAACCGGGTATTTGAAATTTGAGAACCACCCTGATAACCTCCTGTTCTGTTCCGGTTTCCAATGACCGCCCGATTACACTGGTGGAAGAAAAAGCAGACCCTGTTGTTGAGAGAGAGAAGAGAAGAGAAGAGAAGAGAAGGTTTCAATCCGAGTAGTCGGCCCTCAAAATCAGGAAATCACAAAATACCAAAACACTTAGTTAGGAAATCAGAACATACTAAAACACTTAGTTTCTGGCCGCCGCTGCTGCCGAGACTAGGCGCGACGTACGGCGAATTTTACAAAAAGCGGTTGACGGTTGGTCGCGGTGACGGCGAGAATCCAAGTGTCCCCTCAGATCCCCCTTTGCTGTCGCCGGATGGGTAATTGGGCTGATTTCCCGCAGCTGCGTAGAGACAGACGCACCCCGCAGTCGACAACATTAAGGCTATATATATATATACACAGCAGTCATCTCATGTGCTCGTATCTCGTATAGTATAAATCAAATGCAGATTCGTCTACCAATGTTGCAATCTCATGAGTGTGCTGTTGAGAAGTCACCTAGTGCTTTGCTCATAAAGTGGTCTAGTCTCTAGCTAGCTGTTCAGGAGCAGCTTTTGCAATTGCTTAAGTTAAATTAGCAAAACACTAGTAGTATATTAATGGCTGCATTCTTTCGTGAACTGTTGCTAGTGTTGGCGCTGCTAGTGTGCATATTTTCCGGCCGTCTGCCTTTGTATTCATGCCAAAGCAGCAACGATACGCAGTGGCAGTCAGCCACTAACGGTGCAACTTGGTACGGAGCACCGGATGGAGATGGCTCTGATGGTAAAAAATGCACCTTCAGCCCAGCTGGTCGTGATCATGAACAGCAATCTCGATGCCAGTGGTCTAGCGTTTTTGGTCATAAGTTGTAATTACCCACCAAGCGTTTCAGATGTTTCTGTTAGCATGCATGCATTCAGAAGAGTTTGACTCTCCCCAAGGAAGGAAAAATGAAGCCGTACATGTACTGGTTCAGGCTATTGTATTTTATAACCATGTGCTGATAAAGTGAATCTGTTTTTGGCCCCTGCTGCACGCATGGTGCATGGCGGTTATTCCTGATTGCAGCGGGTGCATGTGGGTATGGAACTCTTTCCAGTTCGCCCTACGGAAGCAGCATCACCGCTGTGAATGCGCCTATTTTCCAAGATGGAGCAGGCTGCGGAGTCTGTTACGAAATCCAGTGTACCAACAGCGGCCTGTGTAAGTCGACACCCACCACTGTGGTTGTCACGGACCTGTGCCCCGGAGGTGCGTGGTGTGATGGCAGCAACCCCCACTTCGATCTCAGTGGCACCGCTTTCAGCAATTTGGCGGTTCCCGGCCAGGAGGCGGCTCTCCGCACAGTCGGTGTTCTCGATCCTCTTCTTTATAAGAGGTAAAGAGACGTCCAATTCCGCATCAAAAATTCAACGGCCGACCCAACTTCCATAAAACTAGCAAACAGCATATTAAATGCTGTTGCTTCGTGGTCATCTTAAGATCTCTGTCTGTAGTCTAGAATGCTGAGAAATCTCACGTTGACTGGTTCCCAACTTGGTGGATGATCACGACTCATGCAGGGTTCCGTGTTCTTACCCGGCGGGAACCACGATTTCCTTTACTGTGGATCCGGGGTCCAACTCTTTCTGGCTCGCACTAGTTATCAAGTACGTGGGAGGCCCGGGAGACATTCAAGCCGTGCAAATCCAGCAGGTTAGTACACCAAGACATATGCTAGTAATACAAAGAAATGCGTTTTCTGTAGTACCACCAGCCATGTAACATGATTCTCACGCAGCGCTCTGATGCTTGTATGCATTTCAGGTATAAATAGTAATGAAAGTTCTGCACAGACTGTGCATGCATGACAGCTTAATTTATTTTTTCCTTAATCTGCTAGATATATATATATATATATTCCAGGAGTTGCATCAGCTGACACCCATTACATGTATTATGCTCCTAGGCTGGCGACAACTCTGGGTGGCAATCCATGACGCACAACTGGGGTGCTAACTGGATGTTTCAGTCCACCACCGGAGGTCCAATTCAAGGGCCTCTTTCCATTCGTGTGGCGGCTAAGCTGGATGGTCAAGTTGCAGTTGCGGAGAATGTCATACCCGCCGGGTATTCAAATGGTGCAACTTATTCGTCTTCAGTGCAGTTTGCATAATTAGTACTTGAATCCCTAGCTAGAATTAACAGCTATTCGTGTCCCCTAGTAGTGATCAAAGTCAGCAGCTAGTTATGTCTGCTCAGTGCTCTACTCCAATTTCCATTTCATGTCCAATTTTGTTGGATACAAGAAGCAGTTGGAGACTCCAGATCCAAAAGAGTTCCCAGTCCTGAGTTGTTTCATTTTTGCATAAGATGAATATTGTAAACAATACATGAAAGTTGTGCATGTCTCTAGTCATGAGTATAAGGGACTTAAAATATATAGGAATTAGAAGTGGATTTAATATATAGTAACTAAATTTCCTTAAATTAGATTATTATTTATATACATATATTTTTTTCGGGGGTAACTAGTCATTGGGTGAAATTTTGATATGGTACCAAATGGTCAAATTGGTAAGTTTTAATGATGTTTGTAGAACAAAAATGGATTTAGAATTATAGTTCTACGTACTAATTATACTAAGTCACCTTTCACAAAATTCCATCCATGAACCAATGGTACTCTTAACTCAGTTTAGCTCCTATTGGTGAGGCACATCTCTATGGTTCAATAGATGGTGGGCGTCCATTTAACAATTCCAATTTTGATTAAGGGCTCATTCAAGATTGACCTAGTAGTTTAAGTTGAAAGCTTTCTCCCTAAGTAGCTCACAGGGACTTTGTCTATACTCTAAGATTAGTGACCTGTCTTTTCTTTCTCTATGAGTACATGCATTCCTTTATCATGCTCAAGTCTATATATTAATTACAATAGGAGTTTTTTTTTTTTTTTTTTTTTTTTTTTTTTTTTTTTTTTTTTTTTTTTTTTTTTATTTTATTTTTTTTTTTTTCCTTTTTTTTTTTTTTTTTTTTTTTTAAATTTCACTAAAAAACTATTTATCTTTTATTTTTTTATTTTTTATTTTATTTATTTGTTATTTTATTTTTTTATTGAAACATTTTTATTCAATAGAAACCCTGACAGTAGTTCTGAAGATGCAGATGAAGATAAAAATGAAGATGAAAACGAAAA
>Ga0116229_10012333_pt1 | contig 12337 bp, 14 predicted proteins | sample S1TSphgellanicum_3_FD_87313 | JGI IMG/M metagenome (GOLD analysis project Ga0116229, IMG submission 87313) | Host-associated microbial communities from peat moss isolated from Minnesota, USA - S1T2_Fc - Sphagnum magellanicum MG | ecosystem: Host-associated > Plants > Peat moss > Unclassified...
ACGCTCAGCCGGTTCGCCGACGCCGGGAAGCCGGCCGATCCGCCGTCGCCCTCGCCGCGCCGCTGCTTCGATCTGGGCCGTGCGGTCGCGCGCTTCGCCGCACGTTCGCCGTATAAGGTCGCGCTCTGCGCGTCGTCGAGCTGGTCGCACGCGTTTCTGGTCGATAAGAACTGGCGGCTCTTCCCGGATATCCCGAGCGACCGCAAGCTCTACGATGCGCTCGTGCGCGGCGACCTCGCGTCCTGGCGCGACGTTCCGCTCGCGGCGGTGGAGGACGCCGGCCAGCAAGAGTTGTTGAACTGGTTCTGCCTCGTGGGCGCGATGCACGAGCTCGGCGCCAAGCTCGCTTGGTCCGACTTCGTCGAGACGCATATCTTCAACTCGAACAAGGTCAGCGCAGTTTACGAGCCCTGGCTTGCTCGTGCCGTCACGGCCGGAATTTCGCAAGAGGCGTTCGTCGGTTAGGTAGTAAGTCGGTCACATGCTTGCGCATAAGGGAGCCTGAACGTTGCGCACGCGGGCTATTTCATGTATGTTTAGGCGCCGAATCGACTAGATGCTCCGTAGCTTCCATTCGGCGACCTCGCCCCGCCAGACGATGGTCTTGCTTGCTTCTCAATCCCCTCAACCCCGGCGTCTCGAAGCCCGACAACGGTGATAAGATGATCTCTGAAAGCGATGGCCGCTACCCCGCGAACAGGTGTTACGTCATGGCGACTTGCCTGACGTCCGAGCGGCACGGTGGCGTCCTGGCGGCGCTCTCTGCCGGCGCCGCTACCATCGATGAAATCGCCGATAGTTTACCGGCCGGAACCGGTCGCGAACGGCTCACCATGCTGCTGAGTGAACTTCACGACGCGGGCTTCGTCGAGCGATCCACGAAGTTCGGCGCGCCATCTCGCGTTTCGTATCAGCTTACCCGCGACGGTCGGAAGCTCGTCGATTTGACGACGTTCGTCGGCTCTTGGCTCTCGAGCACGGAAGAAGATGAAATAATGGAGCCGTCCTGGTCGAGCATACACACTGCCGCGGCGCGGGCGAGCGCGGGCTCGCCGCTCTAGATGCCCCGTTTCTAGAGGATGATGCTGACGCTGCCGGCTTCGTCGAGATTTCGCATGTCCAAGGTTGCACGCTTGGAGCGGATCGCGAGGCCGTTCGCCGTTATCGCCAGCTCGTAGTCGTAGCGGCCGACGTAATAGTCGGCACGCGGTTCGCGAAAGCGCCAGACCATAAAGGCCGCGGAAACGAAAACGCGCTCTCCGTCCTGCCGCTCGAGCACGACGTTGGTGACCAAGTGACGCGTTTGCGAGACCGGGAATTCGCGGTGGGCGCGCCGGCTCTTGAGACGATCGACGCGCGATTCCAGCCGCTCGCGGTCGTCGTCGACGATGACCATGTCGCGGCGCGGGTCGCCGTCGGGCTTGTCGGTCGCGGGGATGCAGTACTGTGCGTCGGCGGCGTATAGCGTCAGCCAGCCGTCGAGATCCCAGGCGTCGAGATACGCGGCTTCGCGGTACAGAAAGTCTTCGACGTCGCTGCGGGTCAGCGTTCCAGAAACGGCGTTCATCTGAGGACGGCCTCCGTGGTGCGGCCCAGCAGCCGAGCTGTGGCTCGGTGCGCGTGATCGCATCGATAGACTACCATAATATCGATGTTCATCCTTGTCGTATGCCCAAAGGATTTCGCGCTCATCTTTCGCATTTCAACGATACCGTGGCACAAAGATCGATTTTAGACCCGGCGCCTTCCGTGGGCCGGCTGCGCGCGGTTTCGCCGCCCAGCCTCGGCGAGGCGGCCTACGATCGGCTGCGGCACGACATCATCATGGGAGCGCTGGCGCCCGACGCCAAGCTCCGCATCGATGACTTGCGCGAGCGCTACGGTTTGGGAGCGACGCCGCTGCGCGAGGCGCTCGCGCGGCTGAGCGCCGTGGGACTGGTGGAAGCGACATCGCAGCGCGGGTTTCGCGTCTCGCGCGTGTCGGTCGAGGATCTGGACGACGTTACCGAACTCCGCGTCCAACTCGAGAGCGAACTGCTGCGTCAGAGCATCGCGAACGGCGACGACGCCTGGGAAGCGCGCGTGGCCGGCGCGTTTCACTCGCTTTCGAAGATGGAGTCGCGTGGGTTGCCGCTGGATGCGGAGACCTTCAGTCGCTGGGAAATGCGGAACCGCGCCTTTCACGAAGCCCTGATCGATAGCGCGACGTCGCGCTGGACCGTCAAATTTCGCGCCATGATTTACGACCATCACGAGCGCTACCGGCGAATCGCGCACCTGGTCGCGAACCGCGCCTTCGACGTCCGCCAAGAGCACGCCCAGATCTGCGAAGCGGCCTTGGCCCGCGATGCGGACACCGCCGTGCGCGTCAGTGCGGAACACATCCGCCGAACCGGCCGCGCGATCCGCGACCAGCTCGCACTACCGGAGGCGTAGCGGCCTAAACGAGCGCGTAGGCTTCGATCGCGTCGAGCGTGAGGCCGATCCCGAGTTCGGCGCGTGCGACCGCGGCGCTCTCGGCGTCGACGATCCGCGAGAGGTCGGGATTCAAGAGCGCGGATTCCGCTTCGTTCGCCGCGCGCTCGAGGCGACGTTCGCGCACGCGGCCCTCGCGTTCGAGCGCGATCAAATACGCCAAGACTTGGCGCGCCGCGGCCGGCCAGAGCATCGTCGGCACCGCGCGATAGATCTGGGCAACGATTTCGGGAATCGTGCGCTCGCCGCTCTGCAACTGCGCGAGGATCTCGCGCTCCCGCGCTTCGCGGTGCGTAATGTACTCGTCGAGCTTCGCGCGCGGGTCGGCGATCGCATCGCCGTGTCCGCCGTAGAGGGTGCGCGTGCTCTCGAATCCACGTAAGCGCCGCAGTGTGTTCTGATAGGCCCGCATGTCGCCGTAGGGCGGCGCGATCACGACCGTGCCGCGTCCGATCACCACGTCGCCGGTGAAGAGCGCGCCTTCTTCGGCCAGACCGAAGACCAGATGATCGCGCGCGTGGCCAGGCGCTTCGAAGGCGTCGAGCTCCGCGTCGCCGGCGACGACCCGCTCGCCGTCGGCCAGGGTGCGATCCGTGGGGAAGCGCGCGTCCGGATGGCCGTAGACGGGAGCGCCGGTACGCGCGGCCAGGGGCGCGGCGCCAGGCGCGTGATCGGGATGCGAGTGCGTGACGGCGATGGCGGAGATCGTCGCGCCGCGCCGCGCGACGGCAGCCACGATCGCGTCGAGGTGCGAAGCGTCGGTCGGTCCGGGATCGATGACGATCGCTTCGCGACCACCGAACACGACGTACGTGTTCGTGCCTTCGAGCGTCATCGGCGAGGGGTTGGGCGCGAGCACGCGCTCGACGCGCGAACCGTTCACCATTCGTCGTTTCCGCCGAAGATAAACACGCCCCGTTCGCGCTCCACCGGCATGATCGGTTTGACGAAGCGCGCGCGCGCGTGGGCGAGCATCGCCTCGATGTCGGGCTGCGCGGCCAGCCGCTCGAGGTGCTTGCGCGTGGGAAAGATGATCGTCATCTCGCCGCGGTCGGCGCGCGCGAGCGCTTCGGCCGGCGCGATCCACACGCCGTCGTGCACTTCGACCGCATCAGCTGCCGCGATCTGATGTTCGGGCGCGCGCGCGACGAAGAAGTGCGCGTCGAAGCGGATCGGCTCCGTTACCGGCGTCACCCAATTCGAATAATACGTCAGCGCGCCCGCGTCGAGTGCGAGTTCGTGACGTTCGAGGATCGCGGCCAACGCTGCGCCCCCGTGCAGTTCGGCGCGCAGTGCGGCGAGCGTCGGCGCGTCGACCTGCGATGCCGAGCCATCGCGAGCGACGGCCAGGAGGATCCCGGCCTCTTCGAACATCTCGCGCAAGGCCGCGACCGCGAGTTCGGGCGCCGCCGGACCGGCCCAGCCGCGCACGCCGGCCGACGCCGCCAGCGCGCGGTCGGCCGCGTCGACGGCGCCCCCGGGAAAAACGTACGCATCGGGTACGAACCGGCTGCGCGCGCTACGCCGCAGCATGTAGACCGCGAACCCGGCGCTGTCGGGGCGCAGGAGCATCACCGTGGCCGCGGGGCGAGGAACCATGGGGGCAGGCTTGACGTTTTCCACCGTCCGGCCGCGTTCGTCACCGCCGTCGCACCTGCCCTTCGTGCGTTCTCCCGGCTCCTACCGCCGGGACCGAGCCAGGAGTTCGTGCGCGCGGTCCGCGGTGACCGGCTCCGCAAAGCGGAGTGCCGGCAGCGCCAACATACTCAACCTTCGAGCTTTCCCGTTGCCGTGGCCGGAATCGTTCGCAGGCTGGTCCAGAAACGTGCCGTCGATTCGTCGTCGTTCTTGTCGGCGAGCCACGTGCTTAGGAATATCGTCAAATCGAGCAACTTTCGGCCGTCGTCGGTAAGCCGATAGGAGACCCGAAGGGGCGGGCCGGCTTCGGTGGATCGGCAGACGAAACCCGCTTCGCGCAGTTCGCGAAGAAGCATCACGAGCCGATCGCGGCTCGTGCCGGCCGGCAAACTCTCGGCCAGTTCATCGAGTGTGTTCGCGCCGGCTGCGAGCGTCGCGAGAATGCCCCCGCTACGTTCGGACGTCAAACAACTCGCCATAACCAGCAATCTTTGCGCGTGTCTGCGGCCCTCGGCCGCGTTCGCCGGAGCGCTGATCGGAATCAAGAGAGAAGAGTCTTCGTTAGTCACGTAAAGCGCCGATCTGACATGGCGTTAAGAGCAAACGTAGTGCGAACGTATGTGAGCGGGAATTAGAGAAAGAGGCGCGCGGAAAGATTTTCGGAGCATCGACGCGTGACTCACCTCTGAGCATACGCGAAGCAGTCTATCCACACAACGTTTTCATATGTTTTTCTAGTAAAGGTACGCTTAAGGTCCTAGCCGTCGTGCCGTTCTGCGTCTGATTGGCTCGGCAGTCCGAGCGCACGGGATCCGCTAACGGCCCTCGATGGTCCGCAAAAAATAGCGCAGCTGACTTTTCTCGCTAAGATCTCCGACGAGTCGACGTGAGCTCTCGGGCGCTAGGAGAGTCGGGGTTACCAGTACCCGATCGGCGATCGCTCGTCCGGCGTCTTCAAGAACGTTGACGATTTCAAGTTGAAAATTCTTATCCCGGAACTCGGTTAGCGCCAGCCGCAGGTTCTGGACCGCAACGGTAGTTCGCGGCGCGTCTCCGGCGACAAAGAGCAGCAGCGGGATGCCTTCGCGCGACGAGCTCATTCAGTTTGGGTCCCCGCGCCGCAGAACGCGGATCAACGCCGCGTCGCGGGCATGCGCTCCGTCGGCAACTTTCGTCCGCTTGACGAGCTCGGCGCGATGGGCGGCGATCTGGTCGAGCTCCCGTTGCACGTCCGTCAACCTTACGGTCAGTTCTTCCCCCTCGCGATCGAGCGATTCGAACTCCCGCGAGAGGGAAACCGCGGCCATAGACTCCTCTACCACGTCTTGCTGCTCCCGCTGAGCGCGCGCGGTCCCGAGCAGCACTTCGCCGCCGCCCACATAGACGTCGGTGAGGTCGATGCCGTCGGCGGACAACAGCATCTCGCGCATCTGGTTCGAGTGGCCGGTGCCGCGCGACTTCACGATCGTCAGCGTTCGGTTTCGCTCGCCCCCGTGATTGGCGAAACTGAGGTTGATCCACGTGTCGGCGATCGTCGAAACCTGCATGGGTGTCGCCTCGAGCTCGCCGCGTTGCGTTTCGGTAACCGCGGTGAAGAGTGCGCTAATTCCGCGCGATTTGAGCAATGCCACGATGCGCTCGGTCACCACGGCCGCAATTTCCAAGCCGCCGGACTTCTCCAAGGCCGTGATCGGATCGATCACGACCCGATTCGGGCGGTGCGCGTCGAGGAGGGCCTCGATCGTCAGATAGTGATCGTCGGCGATCGCACCTCCGCCCGCAAAGGATTCGGCGCGTAAGAGTCCTGAGCGTACGAATTGCTCGAGGTCGATCCCCACCGAACGTACGTCTACCAACATCTGTTCGGCTGGTTCGTCGAACCCGATGAAGAGACAGCGCTCGCCGGCGCGGCAGCCGGCAGCCAAAAACGCGGCACCTAACGTCGTCTTCGCGGTTCCGGGCAAACCGGAGATCAAGGTCGTCGTCCCGGAGCGATAGCCGCCCACGAGCATCCGGTCGAGCCGGTCGACCCCGGTCGAAAGTCGCACGCCCAAACTCTGCACGACCGCCGCGGTGCGCATCGGCGTGTGCAGAGCTCGGATTCCCTCCTTGGAGATGACGTAGGGATGCTCGCCCGCCTCGAAGCCGGCGCCCCGCATTTTGACGACCGACAGCGTCCGCCGCGAGAGTTCGCCGATCGTCCGCCTCCGCAGTTGCAAGACGCCGTCCGAAGCGTACTCCGCCAGTCGAAAGAATCCGGGTATCCCGGCGTCGTTCTCGCCCCCCTTGACCGTCAGCAGAGCCGTCAGATTCGATTCCGTCAACCAGTCGAGCACGCGTAACAATTCGAGGCGCCGAAACCCCGCTCCGGAAAACCCAAAGAGCGCGTCGATCGCATCGATCGCGATGCGCTTCACGCCGTGTTCGGCGACCAGCGACGACACGACCGCGATCAATCCGCCCAAATCGAACGAGCCGGCTTCGATCGTATCCATCGGAACGCGACCATCGAGCAAGAAAACGCCGGCGCCCACCGCCTCGGAGAAGCGGAAGGACATTTCCGCGAAGTTCGATGCCAAGCCGCGGGGCGACTCTTCGAACGAGACCATCAACCCCGGCTCGCCGAACTGCGTCCATCCGTTCACCAGAAATTGCATCGCGAGCACGGTCTTACCGCAGCCGGGTCCGCCGATCACGGCCGTCGTGCGCCCGGAAGGAAAACCGCCGTGCAAGATCTGGTCCAGACCGATTATTCCGCTAGGGGAGGTTAACATCGAAGTTCCTTTAAGCCGCATGGCTAGATTTTATCCCGAGTAAGAGTACGTCGAACGGACCGGGTCGCGCTACCAAGTACCCTGTCCGAGCCGGCAGCCGCGATCAGCGCCTCGTCGCCGAACGACAGCGGCGAACAACGCCATCGGACCGAACACCGCGAGCCGCGGAAACGCCGCGTTGTGAAAATTGAGGCCACCGCAGGCGATCGAAACGACGACGCAGATCAGCAGCCCGACCGCGATTCGCTCGCCGAAATGCAAGACGCTCGATATGGAAAAATAGCGGCCGCTTATGCGGCGAACTTCAATGGCGGCAGCCATTATTAATAAATACCCACACCTAATGAATAGGTTAGGAAATCGGAAAAGTCAAAAGTACAGAGCGTACGGGCGGCATTTTCGCAGTAAGGGCTCGCTTGCGGTGGTACGGCGCACGCCGGGCCAAGCGTGCTCAGCATAGACACGCTTGACCGGATTTAGGGAAAAGCGCCGGCGGGACGTGTCGGCTTTGACTGTACGGGATATCACTTGTTTTGGCTTCTCGAAGACGGCCGGGGTTCTCCAAGCTGACTGGTATGGACCTAAAGCAGTCCGTGCCGATCCGGCGTCGTGGCGCCCCAGCGTCGCTACGCCGAGCCTTCACCGCAGCACGTCGGTTACGGGCTTCCACCAGGACGTCGCTTGCGTTGCCGGCGGTGGAGGAGTGGAGGCCGTAGCTTGCGCGATCGTTTTCGAAGCGGAAGGTGCTACCGAGTCCAACCGTGATTCGACCGCGACGCCGACGGACCAGCTCATCACCAGTAGCGTCGCGTACTTTGCTCCGCTCACGATTCGTTTAAGAATTGTCATATGAAATCTCCATGCAAGCATAGTGAAAATGGCTACCGGACCCCATCGGCTTCGGGCGCGGCCGTCGATAGGCCGCATCGTGCCATTTCGGGATGTGGTGACCGTATGCTCAAGAATCGTCCTTAGGAAATGGCGCCCGGTCGTGCGCGTGCGTCCAAACCGCCCCCGGTCCGCAACGTGATGCAGGGCACGTGCGCTACCCTACCTCCAGGAGCGAGCCAAGAGTTCGTGGGCACGATCAGCCGTGACCGGCTCGGAGAAAACCGGCCCCTGGGCCTCGTCGCATCCTAACTCGCGAAGGGAGGCCAGCTGATCTTCCGTCTTCACGTTCTTAGCGATACACTTTAGTCCGAGGCTTCGGGCGAGCGCGATCATCGCGCTGACGACGGCGGCGTCTCTTCCGTTTTCCCCCAGACCGCTTATGAACGACGGGTCGATCTTGAGGGCCGTGATCGGCAGGCGTCTCAAATAGACGACGGACCAACGCCCGGTACCGAAATCACCGAGGTGAACGTTGAAGCCGGCGCTGATTTCGTTGAGCAGGCGTAGGAGGCTTTCGGAATTCCCCGCCGGGAGGCTCTCGGTGATCTCGAGGGCGATCGAGCTTGGAGGCAAGGCCGTGCGGACGAGGATCTCGCGCAACTCCTCGGCGGGGCGTCGACGTTCGAACTCGAGCAACGAGAAATTCATGCTGATCGTCAACCGCCCGTCTCCCTCGAATTCGCGCAGCCACGCCGCCAACTGCCGTGCGGTTTCCGTGAGAACCCAACGGTCGATCGCGGTAATGAGCCCGGTTTCTTCCGCTCTACCGCGAAAGTCGCTCGGAGATAGGAGCCCGCGCTCGGCGTGTTGCCAGCGCACGTGTGCTTCGAACCCCTTGATTTTCCTCGTATGAAGGTCGACGACCGGCATGTAAAGGACGCGCAGCTCGCCCCGATCGAGCGCTGTGCGCAAATCCATCTCGAGCCGAAGACTCGCGATAGCCCGCTCGGCAAGACCCTTCGAGGATGCGATCGCGCAGCGACATGTAGCCAGTCGTACCCGTTTCGCAACCGGTCGTGGCGGCGCTGGGAGCTTCAGAGTCGTGCTGTTCTATGCCCGTTTTTTCGGTCGCGGAATGGCTCAGAATTCAGATTTTGGGAAAGCTCTGGGGATGTCAGTCTTGCAGTATGGCTTGCAGCATATCGACGGCGCGCCGCTTCTGGCGCATGCTCCCGGCGGTCCGTTCACGCGGACATTGAGCGAGTCCCTCGAGCTACTCGATGCCGAGCCCGTCGTCGTGCTCAATTTGACGGATACGATCTTATTGGACGCTGAGACGGAACATGCGATCTCCACGCGCACACTGCGTAGTGGCTGTCCGTTGATCGTCATCGCTCGCGCGGGTACGCACACTGCGACGGCTCTTCGTGAGCACAGCAGTGAACCTGAACTGGTGGTTGTGGATCGCAAGGCGGCGGCCGCTGTCCGGGCGGCCCGGGTGCGTCGACGACACCGGTTCCTCGTCACCGGACGGGAACCCGATCGGCTGCATCGATATCACGTTCGCTGCTCCGTGTAAACGGCGCCATCCGCCAGTCAGACGGTAGGAGCTCGATTAGCCTCGCCGGAGTGACCGCGTCTCAAATAATGGTACCACGTCAACTTCAACGTAATCGCATCTTTGCCGACGAGACTTTGCACGACGGCGTAAGAAGTTTGGCGTTTATACCAATAGCTGGAGGGATAAAATACGTGTGTCCTACTGAAAGCCGTGACACATGGGTTTTAGTGCTTTCCTCAGGTGATCGCGACGCCGTAGCAACGTGAAGTAGGGGAAGCGCACGCTACGCTCGGCCGAGCGTTAGCAAGTCGAGAGAGTCCGCTCCGGGCTCTCTCGGTCATTTGTAGGCTCTTTCCGCCGCGGCGGGGATGCGGAACGCCTTCGCGACCGCCTCGTCGCCACAACGCTTTCGTGCGGCGACGGCATCCACCTTCGTTCGAGCACGAGCAGACGCGCTTCATCGCGGACAAAGCGCGCCGCGTCCCGCATCACGCGTTCGCGCAGTTCTCGATTCTCCGCGTGCAGGCGGTGGTTTTCCACGACGAGCGCTTTGATCGCGGCCAGCGTGGCATCGCTGAAGAGATAGAAGCCGCCCGACGCGCGACCCACGAACTGATAGTCCGCCGTCGACTGCACTGCCCCGTTCCGTTATTGCCGCTCCACCCGAACGCGCCGTTGTGCCGCGCCTTCGCCTGGTGCCGGCGGCGAAGCTGCCGATGCCGTTGGCGGCGTTGAGGTAGCCGCCGGGAATCGTCGCCTGTTTTCCCGTCGCGGAGCTATCGTTTTCGCAGCCCTTCTGGGAACAACCTGTGAAGGCCGTCGGCCGCGGGTTGGGCCCGTGCAAGCGGCATTGACGTAACCGCGGAGCTGGGTAAGAAAAAGGCGTTATGTTGAAAGCATCTTCCCAAGCCACCTTATTTGTCGCTAGCCTCGCGGCCGCGGCCGCGCTCGCGGCGGCCGGTCCCGCCGTCGCCGACCCTACCCTCAGTTCGCAAGATCAGACGTTCGTCAAGATGGCCGCCCAGGGCGGCATGGCGGAAGTCGCCGACGCGAAGATCGTTGCCGGCAAGACGAATGACCCTGCCGTGAAAGCGTTCGCCGACCGCATGATCCACGATCACGGCAAAGCCAACGACCTGCTCGCCGGCATCGCGAAGAGCCAGGACTTCACATTACCGAACGACGTCGGTCCGGCGAACTCGGACATGGAGAACAAACTGCAGACGCTTGACGGAAAGTCGCTGGACACCGCGTATCTGACCGGGCAAAAGACCGCCCACGAGCAGACGATCGCGTTATTTCGTAAAGAAGCGCAGTCGGGCAACGATCCGCAACTCGTCCAGTTCGCGAAGGCAACGTTGCCGACGATCGAGGCGCACCTGCAAATGGACGAAAAAGACATCTCCGCGATGTCGAACGCGGCCGGTTCGAGCGGCATGTAGCGAACGAGGGCCGGTTGTTGAAACCGGCCCTCCTCTCTCAGTCTGCCGCGGATGTCATCTGCGCGTCACAGATGGCACAACTTCCCTCATTCCGACCGAGGACACGGTCATTCGTTCCGGCGGCCCGGACGGCTGTTGTTCGCGCGTATTGTGGAATGACGCGATGAGCCAGCCGACGTCGTCACGCACGAGAACAGCCGATGCGAGGGTCTTAATCTCGCCGGCGAGCGGCCCCTCGGGCACGCGAAGATCGGCCGCGATATGCGCGAGCACGATGGTATCGGCGAGCGCGCGGGCTTCGAGGATGGAAAAGGTAATGCGGCTACCGCGGCAGATGGAGTCGAAAATGAACTGATGCTGCTTGGCGACTGCCTCGCGTCCAACGACGTGCAACGCAAAAATGTTGACGAAGTCGGCGTCAGTCGTAAAGCAGTTCGCGAATGCCAACCCGTCCCTAGCGTTCCAGGCTTCGGTCAGAGATGTTGCAACGCGGTCAATGCCCGCTCGCCCTTCAGTGTCCATGAGCGCCGATACGTTGCTGCTTCTCGGCATACCTCGGGTTCTAAGCTCAGGCTCAACCGCGTCTTCGGCGACGTTGTTCGCGGTGTTGCCTTTCGGGCAGAAGGGGCTGTCAGCCCTCGATGAAGGTTTGCCATGATGGCTCAGCAATGCCCGGCTTGCGGATAGCCTTGGACGCTCCTTGGACGCCCGAACGATAATCTGAGCGTCGGGACTCGTCCCAGAAAGGTCACTCTCATGCAAATCCGTTGGATTTCCGCGCTCGTCGGCGCGGTCTGTTTCTCGTCGTCTCTTCTCGTTAGCATCTCGTCTCCGGCAAAGGCCGATCCGCCGGCGGTTATCGGCTACGATGAAAACTCCATCACGTTCGGTAACGGCGTCGCTGCGAACGGAAACTCGCACGTTCGATTGTATCCCGACGGCCGCGTCGAATTCCAATCGCACTTTCACGATTCGGGTGCGGCCGACTACTGGTACTCGATCACGTGGGCCGTGCGCGCGAGCGACGGGACCGTCTTCACGCTCCATCACCGCGCAAAAATCATCGGACACGTCTTCGGGCGGGGACAGTCCGACCGCAACAGCAACTTCGATGAGACCGCGACGAACCCAGCGGTCGCGCAACACTGGGCGGCACTCACTCGCGCGAACACCGCGCGGATGTCGGCGCACACAGCAGCGACGTTCGGCGGCCTCGTCGACACGGCTGAAGAGGCGGTCAACGATGTGAAACAAGCGGTGACGGCCGCCGAGGGCGTGTACGAAACGGTGACGTCGGTCGTGGCGATTTTCGCATGAAACGCACGATCTCTTCGTCCCTCCTCGTTCTATTGCTGACCGCCTCCGCGCTTGCAGCAGCCCATCCAACTCCGGTACCCGGGGGCGCGAATCAAGCAGCCGGCGTGGCCGGAACGTTCGGACAGAAACTCTTCAACGGCGAAGTGCGCCTCGTCCCGAAAGAGCTCCGCGACGCGAACGCCGCAGACGGGTTGATGGCCCCATCCGGCCAGAAATGGGTCGTTTTCACGGCCGCGGCGAGCAATGGTACGGCGCGCGCCTTCGACATGCAGCAGTTCGTCGCGTCGATCGTGGATGCG
>Ga0116229_10012334_pt1 | contig 12336 bp, 7 predicted proteins | sample S1TSphgellanicum_3_FD_87313 | JGI IMG/M metagenome (GOLD analysis project Ga0116229, IMG submission 87313) | Host-associated microbial communities from peat moss isolated from Minnesota, USA - S1T2_Fc - Sphagnum magellanicum MG | ecosystem: Host-associated > Plants > Peat moss > Unclassified...
ATTTCCTTCATTATAATCAAATTTAAAAAAAAAAAAAAAAAAAACAGCTTTGCAAATAGTCTCTCAATTTGGACTCTCCGTTTGTTAGGGGTGCTTATTCATGCTTCTATTAATACATGAGGGCTTTAGAATTCCTCGAGAATCCTCCTGAAAAACTTGTTTTTGAAAATAACCCTAAAGAAAATCGTCACCAAAAAATCGAACCTGTGTCGGGCTTCTGACAATTTGTTCAGCCAAGAAAAAAAAAGGAAAAAGGGCTGCTTTGCAACCAACCAAGGAGTGTCCATAATGGTTCTCTTGACTTGAATTGGAAGATTATGTGGGGTGGTAGTCGGAACTTGCTCCTCAATCTTTGGAGTGACATTAGTTAAGAATCCTCCTCAACCTTGGAGTGACCGTAAAGTCTCTCGGGATGTGCATTGGAAGATTATGTCAGTAAAAATATGCTTGGAAAATGTGGGTCGGCTCTTTAAGTCACAAGAAACTAGTTCAGCTGCAAGAGGTCAAGAAAAGAGGAGCTCATTGGCTCATGGCTCCAATAATAGATCAGAAATGAGGATAGGGGATGGGTCCACAAGTTGTGGGAGCCCCAAAGTAAACCCAAGATGGATGTATATGGTAAGTTTGGCTGGCATCTAGATGTGTTGGGTTTGTGTTATCTATGATAATTATTGTTATTTTCAAGGTAAAATTATTAGAAGTTAATTCTAGAGTGGAATTTTGTCTTTAAAATGTTTATAGGAAAATAATTTTGTTGCGTTCATTTAGTGGGCATCTTAATTATTTTTTAGTTAGTAATTGAAGATATTCATTTATTGTGTCTTACTTATTTGGAGATGAAATTATTTGGGTAGATAGTTTTCGATGACAAAAATGATTGGCATGAGTTTGTCAATCAACTAGGGATTTCTGAAAAAGATTAGGATAAGAATTTATTTTGTAAGATAAAATGTTTTTGTAACTTCTGAGTGATGGGGAACTTGTGTGGGTGGAAGATATATATTTTTATTTTTATTTTTCCTTCATTCTCTCTTGTGTGGTTCCTCATTTTTTCATTTTTGCTTGTTGTTTCTTGGAGATTAGGAGGACTAATGGTGAAAAAAATGTATTTGAAATTGGGAAAGAATACATTGTGTTCCATGGAAATATGGAAGGATTTTTTTAAAGATCTGGTCTTGACTTTTCGATACGAGGAAAGTATTCAATATAGTTTGATACAAAAGATTGTAGCTTTCAGCCTAATATTTTATTTTTCTCATCTCTTCATACTTGATTGCTAAGTACAATATGAAGGTAATCTAAGATATAATTAAAAAGCAACAATATGAGGGCAACAATTTTTAGAGGGTGAAAGCATCAAGTTTGCCATGAATTAATAGGCTATAGATGCACTATGAAGTGGCGAGAAGGTACTCTAAGTCCTACCCTTCCAACCCACACCTTGAAATTTTGAAAACTATTGAAAAATGCTTGTTTTTTATTTCTTTGATTTATTGCTTAGAAGGTAAGATTATCTTCCACTAGGTAGTCCTTTCATTATGTAATTTCTCATGTTTTCATTCACTTTTACCCAACAATTTTTATCTTTTACGGATTTAAGTTGTTTAGAACATAGTTAACAATTTGATTCATGGACAATTCATGATTTGTTTTTGGCTACTCCAATGTTTGGCATTTGGAATTTTGTGGCTTATGCAGAATTTAGTCAACTTTTGCAAAAAGGTTTCAAAAGTTCATATTTGTTGTTCTAAATATTACATTTTCCACACCAATGACATCAAATATTGGTAAAATGATTTATTGGTGAAACCTATAAAAACAATTAATAAAATTCATTCCTTGTGTTGTTAGCAAACACTCTTGATTTATGTGATATACCTTTTAAAAACTAGTTTTTATATCTCCATTTTATTATATAATATAACCAAAACCAAAAAAAATCAAAAATTATTCTCCTTGTTCCAAGTGATGTAAGTGAAATGAACTTACATTCTTTAAACATATTATTTTTGCACACATGTGACAATAATATCATGAGCCACCACAAAACATTAATGAAAGTGCATTGTTATAGTTTTTTATTTCTTATTCAGTGGGTTTGTGTTGGCATGTAATTTTTGGATTTGTATTTGGTTTTACATGTTGCATAAGTAAAAATAACTTTTAATGAAATGGATTTATAACAAAAGGTGCTCATCTACACCATGTGATTTCACTAAATCACTAAATTTTGAGTGAATTCACTAGTTTAGTGAACAAGGACTAATGAACTACACACACATTTTGTAACATAAATGACTTCAATGTTCAATAATTGATGTTATATAATTGAGTTCTATGATTTTTTTCAAATATATTTTTTGAAATGTAATGGATTGTTTTCTAATGTAATTTGTTTATTTTTGCCAATTTCTTGATATCAAAAATTGAAAAACAAGAGGAAAGAAATCCTAATTGAATTATAGCCTTTAACATTTGCATCTTTTTAGAACACATAATTATGACCATTTTTTTTTTTTTTTCGAAAAATGACATTGAAAAGTACATGCATACTCCAAATGTGACACCACTCAACATTTACATCCATGTTAATCTTTCTTTTTTTTAAAGTGATTTTTTTTCCAAATAGTAATGGAACATCTTTTAATATGTTGGACCTTGAATATTTGCTTAAAGTTTTGCTTCTTCTTGAAACTATTACATGTTATGCATCCATGAATCAACGCCAAATATTAAAATATCCCATGTTGTACATTCATGAATCAATTACTAAATAGTAATGGAACAACACATTAAAAATAAGGTTATTTTGGCTTTTAATCTAAATTTTTGTTTCCAAGGTTGTTTACAATATTCAACCTAAACATTCAATTTGAACATAAATTACAACATGTTTATTGCACCAAGCCAAACTCTATGTGAATAAAATTGCACACATAAGAAATTACAAAGGAGACACAAGCTCACTCAAGCTTTCATACATATAAACATTTTTTCCTCTTTTCACATTTGTTGAAGGCTTAATAAAAATAAGAGTGATCTTAACAATAATATAATGATAGTATGATAAATTTGAAGAATGTAATGGTGGTTATTATCTATGACGTTTTTGGTCAAGAATGTCATTTTTGAAATAAAGTTTGGGTTTTTTTAATATACATTTTTCAAAGGTACTCTAGATGGTATTCTAGTCAATTTTTTTATTAGGTAATTAATTGAACATGTAATTTTAGTTATAAATTTCCAAAGTTTAGGAATGTGATTCCTAAAAGGGCCAAAGTAATTAGGAATACAAATTTGTAGTGATTCCACCTTTTTTATTCCAATGAAAACTTAAGTCCATATACTTTGGCATGCAATGGATAAATGTGAGATATATATATATATATATATATATATGTGAAAACATTTAAAAGAATGGGCCCACCAATATTATTTGACCAATTTTAGTTTGTTAACCATTCCTTGAGGTTAATACAAAATTTAAAAAATGAAGTGTGTAAGAGAAAGACTAAAACATAACCTTACTTTTACAATGTATGAAAACATAAACTTAAAATGAAATAAACAAGGCTATGATGTAAGATCATACTTCAAATTGGTGTTGAACAAATTAAAAACAATGAAAAGAATTACATCTATTTGTATTCTTTTGCAAATTTTATTCAAAGAAACTTCTATGAAAATTTCATTTGGTCCACCATCCAAAGAACCTTCTTAAACACCTTTTTAATTACACATTATGGATGAAAATGGACAATGATGGATAAGATTCATGCATTATCAATAAAAATGAATGTTCATGAACGAATGAATTTGTGAATATTGATGTTGGAAATGATCTTGGCAATGATGTTGACAATAATTTTTATGAACCATCCTATTAATTGAATTATCCTAAATGCTTTACTAGGTGTTTATTGAACTACCTTGGACAATGGAATGTCATTTTTGACATATTTTGTCATAATTGCAATTCTAGTTGTCAATATTCTAAAATGAAAGAAATGTTGGTTTCAATTTTTTGAAAAAACTCATAATCAAAGAACCACCATTTATGGTTATTTCAAAACCTTCAAATAATAAGACATTTTCATGAAATAATTAATTAAAAATTGGATGTGGTTCATTATCCTAAATCATTATAGGGCTTTCAAAGCGAAATAAGTTCACCCCGCCCTTATCATTTCACCTTGACTAATGTCACCTTGTGGTCATTATGTAATCATGATGTTTCATTAATAGTTCACTAAAGTAAATAGGTTTGTTTTGATATTGTTATACATAGATTCTAAGTAGTTGAGGAGAAATAGGTACGTAGTTAAATAAATATGCATGTACGTAGATCTATAAGTAGTTGTGTTGTAAATAAATAGGTAGGTGACCTTGAGGTACACCTACATTTTTCTTAATTAAGCTTTAGGTAGCCTATGTAACCCCAAGGTAAGCTTTACCTAATAACATACATTGCCCTAGCTTTTTGTAGGTCCTAGAATAATCCTTAGGTTGACCCTAGGCTAACTTGACTTGCTTAGGTTTATTTAGGTGATGCCAAGTTAATTAAGGTAGGTTGAATAGGCTATTCAACTCAATTTTTATTTTTATTTTTATTAAAATGTGCTCACACATTATTTTGACATTAAAAATTTGGTGCAATGGTAAGGAATTCATTTTTCAAATTGAAAGTGGGGGGGATCAAATCCTAACTTTTGCAGCTTTAATTTAGGTTAGGTAGCCTACACGCTTAAATTACGCTAGCTAGGGTCCATGCTTTTAACCTTGGCTATGTACTTAAAAGCTTAGGTGGCTTAGGTTAGCTTATTTAATTTAGTATAACATGTAGGAGGTCAAACTAATGAATTAAGTTATTATTAAATTTTTCATGTTCATAATCACTAACCCTTGTTGAATATGGGCTTAACCACTTTCACCATGGTAAATTTGTCTAAGTTTATTCAAAATATAATGACACAAATAATGAACTTGGCCACATATTGTAATAGTGTTTGGTTTCTTTTAAAATCACAATTCTGAACTTGAACAATTGTCAAGTGTGTATTTTTGTTTATGATAACCACCCAACACTGATGAAGGCCTTTTTTATCTTATTTTGGAGTTGGTTATCTTTATCCTTTGAGGGATAACTTAAGTGATAAAAATTTGTATTATTTGTGTCAAACAAGGTATTATTTGGGGGGCATTTTGAAAAGGTAAATATATTTAAATTGCAATGTGTTCATTGTTGAAAGATTCATCTTAACCTAATGCAACAAATGTTTTCATTGAAAAATGTGTAATTTTAAACATAGTGAAAGATTATTTATCACAAATCATCATAACTTTTTCAACTATAGTTTTTAAATTCTTATTTCATTAACATCCTTTTATCTTATTTAGGGTTTCTCTTGCTAAAAGTTTCTTTTCTGTCAATGGCAATAGTATTAATTTTAACAATAGTTGAAAGCAACTTGCATCCTTTTGTCACCTTCAAAATATGTGTATTTACCTCCATTTTATTAACTTATTTGTTGACAAATGTTTCAACATTAAGATTCCATCTTAGAATCACACCTTCGCAACACATTTTTTTGCATTGTTAAAGTGAAAACACACTACAGTGACCCCCTTTGGGGTGTCACATTATACTACTTTTCAAGAATGTGCATGTTTAAATGTATCCCACTTCAAACTTTTAAAATATTTTCACAATATTTTTTAATATTATGTTAAAATATAACCTAGACAAGTTATTTTAAAAGAAATTATTTTATTTCATTTTATAAAGTGGGAGATTGGAATATATTTGTGGAAACAAATGTAGTGTATATGTGTATTCAAAAACACAAATATATTCCAAAAATAATTCTAATGATTTTTACTTTTCATGAAAGATGAAAATATATTGAACCATATTTGGATACCATGTGATTAATTTGAAATTTTTGATATCAAAAAATGAGTTTTTTTAGCAAAGATGCGATAAATGTGTGATAAATTGAAATTTTGACAAGTAATCACATTCACATGGAAGATAACAAGCATGGGTAAATGGGCCATAATTTTAAATTTCGTTAAAATTGATTATTTTGATGACTAATGAAGCCTTAAAATTAATGCAATCAAAACAAAATACTGACCCTATTGTTGCAATGCATATCATAAATATACCAATGGATCCTTCAATATAGATAATGAATACTATTATTATTATTTCAATAATATTACATAACATTAGTTTTTTAAAACTAATAATCGTAGGGCCCAAAAAAATAATTAAATGGACTATACTTTTGAAACAAATATATTATATGTATTATAATACTATACCCAAAAGTGCCCAAAAGCAAGTCACTATAGTGTGTTTTCACTTGTCACACCTTCTTGAACATGTTTTTCACAAAGATGTTTAATGTTCATCAATTTGTTTTCCCTATGTTATCTTACATAATTTTTTTCCATGGTATTTTGAATTCAATTTGGACTTCCTCAATTGTTCATCATATGTCTTTCTTGGTGTGTACACACAATTCATTGATTCAATTGGTGTTCACCTTTTACAAAGTGCCTATGGCAATGAAAATGTAAGTTAGGGACACATATTGCAATGCATAATAGTTTTTCATCCATTGTTCATGAAGTCAAATTTCATGTAGGATGATTACAATTGCATGTATTCTTTTCATCAACGTTCAACTCCCATTATGCCAAAATGTTTGAGATATATTTTTCACATATGATTAAATTTGTAATAATATATGGCATTAGTAACTACATGAATGTGCAGTAAAATCAAACTTGTGTCTTTTGTCATTAGTAATATTTTTGATTGTCGTAATTTATGCCATTTGTCGTGTGGATTTTATGATGATGTAGTTGGGAAAGACCATGAATTTTAATATTCTAGCCATGAAATATAATTAAATAATAAGTATTTATTGACTTATGAAATGTTAACATGTGTTTAACCATAGTAAAATTATGTTGACTATTTAGGTAGACCTATTTATTAACCTAGGAATAGGTAACATAGAAACCTAAGTCAAAAGTAAGTAGGTAGGCCTACCTACCTATTACTAGACTTCAATTTACCCCTATATCTTCAAATATATCAGCTTACACAATACATTTTTAATATATCCTTAATAATACTTAATATACATCTAAGGACTTTATGTTAATGTCATCATTGTGATCAATATTTAATTATATTTGTAATTAATGTGATATGTGATAGACTTTATGAATGAAAAATCATTTACAATTCATTTCTCTTGGAAGGATTAATAGCCATTAATTGCATCTCAAGTTATATGGCTAATGAAAAAAATGATTGTAGTCATGTAGTCATAGTAATTATTACAAGGCATTTTACATGTCATGGATGTTTACATGACTAAGTTTGAGCATTAATAATAAAAGAATCAAATCACAAATATCATGTTTTGGCATAGTGTCTTATAAAAAACAAATTTGACATTGTCTTCTTCGAAGATGGCATAATCCACAACTTAATTGATGTTGTGATAGTCGATCATACTTGCACATCGTACCTCCCCAATCATGTTATATGCAAAGATTTGTTGTGACACAAGCCTTGCAAATGAAGGAAAGGAGTGATTTTGACTAACACCCAATAGATCAATTCTCCCCATTAACAAGGTAGGTATTTGGATGCTAGCACAAACAAGTGGATTATTTGTCATGTGACTAACTCAACATAACTTGACCTATGAAAGGGCAAAGTGGTCCACCACTGTGTCCTAATCACTTTCTTTGCCAATTGGTTTTCATTACAATTCAAAAGATGCAAGCATTTTCTATCTTATGTCAAGTGGTAGTTGTGGGTTTAAACACCTCTAGACTACCTCCCACTCCCCTTTAGAACCACCTCCTATTCAAACAATTGACTTATTAGAAGCATGGTTTTTTTTTGTGATGAATTTTAGTCATTTGGTGACAAAAAAGGAGAAAAGGTGGTGGGGGGAAGCATTCATTGGATTCTTTGGAATAAAATGCACAAAGTTGACACATTTTTAAAATAAAATAAAATAAACTCACAATATTTTGAACATAGGTTTTTGTGGGTTTTGAAAAAAAATCTACTTTTGTGTTTGACTTTTAGCCAAATTTGGCTAAATCCTCTTGTGGATATGATTGTTAATCCACCTACTTCACAAAATTGAAAAGAAAAAGACCATAATTAGAAACACTTGGTAATTGAACTTTGGGTTTGCATTCTCTATCTAAAACTCTTTGACCTCTCACTTGTAGCAACTTGGTGTTTCTTTGTGCTATAAATTTTGAAAGGGGGTCTGTTTGGTGTACTCTACTAGTAGCCAGGGTTTTTTTTTTTCAATTTTGTGAGGGGTAGGTGGAGTGGGCAATCATCCACAAGAGGACTTAACCAAAGTTGGCTACAAGTTAAAGAGGAAAGTAGAAAATTCTTGGTTTTCCACTATATTTTTTTGGCAACATGCCAAACCTATAATCTATATGTAGTGATTTAGAAGAAAAAAAAATCCTAAAAATAGTTTTATTCTGGGGCCATTTTTCCCAAAAAAAAATACACACATTAATACAAGTGAAGGCCTACCTTGACCAGGGCCAAGGCAAGGTCTTATGGTGAAGATGCTCTTATTGAAAAGTGCCAACTAAGGTACATTTGTCCATGGCTATTCTTTTAGTGCCCGGCAAGGTATATAAAAAAAAACAATGGAAAGATCTCGAATTCATTTCCACTTTCACCCACCATGTCCAATTACATTTTGTGGCAAAACACTACCATAATACCTTGGCCATTTCAACACATGTCTGTTGAATGATTAATTAATTTTGAAATTTTCATTTCAACAAATGGAATATTCCTCAATATTCACTATTTTCCTTCACAACATTTTTTTGATTTGGAAGAAATGATTTTTGAAAATTTCAACATTTATGAAAATAATATAATTAGTGTCGAATTGGCCAAGGTACTAAGGTATTGTTGTGCCAATCAATGAAATCAGAGTACTGGGTTTAGGATAAGTCCAAGGATGGGGTAGGTACAACAACAACTCTTGCCACTTAAAAAATGACTAAGGTTTTTATTGTGTCCTAAGTTTTTGGTATCTTGGCTGGGGTGTTTTTCTTATACAATATGATATGTGTGAATGGCAATGGGATAGCCCTCTGATATACCTACCTGGTTTCTTATGTGATTTTTGACAGAAGATTGGGTGGCTTTTTATCATTTGTTGAGTCAGATCTTGGCAAACATGGATATATCAAAATAATCCAAAGTGGTTATTTTATTTCATTTTTAAAAAATTCAAATGGTAAGCACAATGTTTTTCATGTAAGTCTAATTGGCCCCCACCAAAGAAATCAATGACCATTGAACACAAAACTTCAAACTTATAAATTAAACACAAATATTTTGAAGGGGAGTTCAACCTAGTTTGATATTCAACTTTTCCCAATGCAATTAAAAGTCTCATTTATCACACCAAATTTCAGTAAACCTCATAACATCTTAAGAAATGAAACACAATCATGATTGATCAAACTTGTCCAAATTGTGAAAACAAGAACATTTGAAGCTCAATTTCAGGTTATGAGAAGAACAAAACCTGCTAAGTGGTAGCACCAATTTGAACTTTTTGATCTTTCCAAATTGTAATAGCCTCCTAATGAAAAAACATATTTTCAATATAAAACTTTTGTCCAAACATGCAGACCTAACTAGTTGTGCAATTTATCCTTCATGAATGCAAGTGTGAAAGTAAATTATTCATCTTTTGCAGATCTTAGCATTGACATCACTACAATCTCATTCAACTTAAGTATTCATTTATCCATTGTGTGAGAAAAAGGTACACTTAAACTTGTAACTTTATTCATTAAGTTTACTTTTGATACTTTGCCCCTTATAGTCACTCAAAAGGAATTCTCACAGTGCCTATGTAAGACAAAGCCAATAAAAGCCTTGTAAGGGAAGATATAATAATCACAAGGACAATTTACCAAATTACATAAGATTTCAAATGTCTATCAAACAAGAGTTTAGCATAAAGAGGGTGGATTCATAATTATGTAAAACCCAAGATTTTCACTAATTTACATATGCTATGCATTAACTAGTGTTTGGGACAATTATGCCTGGTCAGCCAATGGAATGTCCTTTGCTTAAACCAAGGCCTTTTTGTTGCTGCAAATGTCCTCAACATAAGATATAGGAAGCACAATTTGGAGTTCAATTCATTCACAAATGCTCTGAATCAATTATATATTTGGGTATAATTTTTTAAATGTGTTGAAAGATATAGTGGTGAATTTCCTACTGAAATAGTAAACAAACTCAAAATAATTTTTAAAAAAAAGGGTTTATGCAATTTTAAAGGGTTTATGCAATTTTGTAGTTTTCTTCACAAGCTGAAATTCACAACCCAGGGAAGACAATTGTTGCAAAATAGATCCACCCACATTTTTTATTGCAAATCTTGAAAAAATAGTTGGATACAAAATGCATTTCCCAATATATTAAACCATATTATTACACCTAGTAATAATCCTTTCATGGGTGGAAGCCAAAATTCTCACAACTCACAACCCAAAAAATCTCACACAACTTTCACACACGCTAAAATGAGGAAGGAAAAATAAAACCATGATAAGTAAAGTAGTAGTGGGAGGACACCCCAGTGACAAACCCTAAATCTTTCAGCAGTGGAATGTTCTTATTAAATCATAAGAGGGCACATGGGTGCAATGTTATGTGTATCTAACATCCAAGTGTATGTGTTCTGTTTTCTGCTACACAAAAGCTTAGAATTTGAAAGGGTCTTAGGCTTTAGGGTTTAAAATTTAAGGTTTAGGGCTTAGAGTTTAAGGTCTAGTGCAATTCTCTCTTCTACAAACACTCACCATATTCCACTCCATCAAGTGATAGTAGAAGACATAAGTTTGCACTAGTGTTCAAATCAAGTGGTAGGTTGTAATGAAAATCATTTGTAGTAATAAAGTTAGGGTAAGTAGGTAGGAAGGTAGGTAGGTACTTCATGATTTTAGGTAGCTCAAGGCAATAGTGCCATTTCCACCCTTGGGGTAAAACCCACCGGGGATTGAGGCGTTACCCGTGCCATATACAGTCTCCAACACTTGCTGCGCTGTGCGTGCATACGAGACCGAGTAGTTATTGGCAGACAAGATGTTGCCAGTCACTAGTCCATCTGCACCCTCGGATTTTGGCACCTCCAAACCTTCGTCCACAAAAACATGGCTGAGATTGTTTCCCGAGGATGAGATGTTGTCCGTAAACTGCGCAACCGTGTAATTGTATGGTGGCACTAGTTCATCCTTCACTCTGTAAAGGAGAGTGCGGATTACGGCGTCTTGGCCTGCCTCCACACCCAACAATCCGGCCACCAACTGTGTCACCACCACCCCCCCCACCCATCCACAACGTTTTCACACTTATAAACCAATTTTTCAATGACTTCATCTGACGTGTCATTCTCTGATTGGTTATGTCTAATAACCGATTGTCTAGTGGCCAGTTCCTGCCTGTAATGGCACACCTTAATTAACAGTGGTGTTGCCATGTGCACGGCTCCACAACAATCAGGCAGGACACGACATTTACAGGCAAGGACTGGATAAGGGCCTATCTTTAAACCTTAAGGACCTAGTAAAGGGAGACAAAAATACATGAGTTTAACGGCCTATCTTTCAAGCCTTTTTGATGTACTTGTCCCCAGAACCAGTAGGGCCACTGCACTTTTGAGGTGTACTCATCCCCAGGCCCACGTAGGCCACTTTTAAGGTGTACCCATTCCCAGGCCCACGTAGGCCACTTTTGAGGTATACCCATCCCCAGGCCCACATCGGCCACTTTTGAGGTACCCAAGTGGGCAAGGCCCATCCCCCAGGTCTGAAAGTATTGCCAGTTTTGAGGTAGGTAGGTAGGCACTAGGTACCAGTTTGGAGGACTGAACAGTAGGTAGTTTTTGGATGAAAAGTGGTACTAGGTAGATTTTGGATGAAAAAATGACAGGTTTTGAGATGAAAAAGTGGTAGGAAGTTTTTGGATGGAAAAAGTGGTAGGTAGTTTTTGGATGGAAAAAGTTGTTGGATGAAAACAACAGAGGAGAGTAGCTAGTGGAAATAGGGGCGTAAGTCGGCACTGGACTTACCGCTTTGGCACCCTCCCCTTGCAAGAGAGGACTGGTTCCTACGTAACCAGTCAAGCCCACGTAGGGGATGGTGTAGATGGAAATCAGGTAGTTCAAGCTGTTGTTGTAAGGATTGAAAGGCGGATTCAGCTTCTCGCCGAATGCGTTATCGATGATATTCGCC
>Ga0116229_10012336_pt1 | contig 12335 bp, 10 predicted proteins | sample S1TSphgellanicum_3_FD_87313 | JGI IMG/M metagenome (GOLD analysis project Ga0116229, IMG submission 87313) | Host-associated microbial communities from peat moss isolated from Minnesota, USA - S1T2_Fc - Sphagnum magellanicum MG | ecosystem: Host-associated > Plants > Peat moss > Unclassified...
ACCACAACTCAGATGCAAACAAATCCCCACAGAAACACATTCCGCTAACAGATCCTCTCCCTCTCTTCTACCTGCCACACATCTAAGGCTCGGACCCCTTAGAGCTCTCATCATTCCTCAGCGCCACCGTCCATGCTAATTGCATCAAGAGATTACACAACCGTTCATCATGATACTGGCGCAGCGGAAGAAAATCAGCAACAAGCTAAGCAGCTGCATGAAGAACAACCCGAGAGAAAAACCCACCCTCGCCACTCAGAATACCGCCCCTTCATCTGCTAGTCCTCCAAAATCCAAATCGCCCTCCTACCTCCAGAATTCCAACTGTTACCTACTTGGCTTCCCGCACCATTACAAGTTCAAGTCCCCAAATCCATAAAATGGCCGCCTTCATTAAGTCCGTTTTTCCGGTGAGTTTAATTTCTCAAACCCTTAAACCAAAAAGATCAGATTTCCAAACTCAGTAGCCATAATCAGGTTTCCGTTCGGCCACCCCATGACCGGTCACAAAGGAACTTCCATGGGTCGAAAGTTTCTTTGGCAGGCTATCCAGAGTTTTTGGGTTTTCTTTGGGCAGGTAAGGGACCAAAATTAACAAAGCAAAAAAAGTTGGAGTGCTTTACGACTTGTGTTGAAACTTGAGATTAGTAGTTGTAGAGTTGCGGGTGGGGGGGGGGGCTGTGCTTCTTTTGGCCTTTCTTTGGCCTTCCCTTTTGTCTTCTGTGTGATGGTTAGAGAGTGTTATGATTGATATCTTGAAGGATTTTGGTTTCTTGGAGAGGATTTTTTTGGGAGATTGTGTTTTAGCATGTTGAAATATTTGAATTTCCATAATTCTCCTTTTTCTTTAAGATAAATGGCAAGGCGCTAGTGTGTCTACACACCCCCTTGTTGAACAACTGTTCACTCTGGCGCTCATTCAAATTCAATTCTTTCATCCATTTGGACGCGTGGGTTTTGTCTGTGCGAGCGTTGGTCGGTGTGTATGTGTGTGTGTGTGTGTGTGTGCTCGTGTGTTTTTGCTTGTTTATTTGTTTGGTTTTGTTGTGTTGGCGAGGGGACGTGAGGGAGGCAGCGATGGCGGGGTGGGCGACGGGAATGCGAGGAGCGTGGGCGTGGTACCAATCCCGTTTGCTTCAGCAGCCTGTGCGCACGCAAATGGTCACATCTGGGATCTTGTGGGCCGCCGGAGACGCCATGGCACAGTCCGTCAGTCGGGTCATGGAGAAGCGTTCCGCCGCCAGAGACAACTCTACTACAACCACTGTACGTGCGCGCAGTCTCTCTGTTTCTGTGTTTGTCTCTCTCCCTCTGTGTGATCTCCCATCTGCTGTCGAAATCTGAACCACTACTACCAATCGCTCAACTTCTTGTTCTGAGCTCAATTCGGGGTTTTTAACCTTAACCAGAAAATTAGGGTTTAAAGCTTATGTCATTAGTGTTGTGTCTCCATTGTACCTTGATTTGTCTGCAGGCTGAAATTCTTGCTTACCCTTAGTTTAGCATCATACTTGGGGAGTGTGGGAAATATGACCGTGGGGAGAAATGCACCTTCCTTGATTGCAAGGGATTAGCAAGAAAAAAAATTTGATTGTTGGGAGAATGGGTAGTGCCCTGCCTTTCGTATGCACATTGACGGTAGTAGCTATGATGCATTTGGTTTTCCAATGCTTTCCCAAGTTTAACATAGTAAACTTGAATTCATACCATGCTTGAAACACAGATAGTAAGTAAGACCGTATGGGTTTTAGCAGCAAAACAAGGCTTGCAAATTGTGTACTTGGGTCACAAGTAGTGCTGTGGATTTTGTATCAAACTGTTCTGAAAGAATGCTCCAAATTGGGAGATGATTTGATTGGCAGGTTGTTGACAAGAAACCTGAGAAGACTGACTGGAGAAGAGTTGCAACCGCAAGTTCCTTTGGTATTGGATTTGTGGGGCCCATTGGGCATTTTTGGTATGCATCTTGCCATTTTGCAGAGAGTTTAAGACTGTAACATTCCATTTTAACACACTATCATGCCTTCAGATGGACCAAAGTGGTCAAAACCCCAGATTGTGCCGAACTTTGCTGTTTAGTGTTTCTTGAGGTTTTGAGTGTGAAATGCAGAGGTGACCATTCCAGCTTTTGCACTAAATTAGCATTTGGCAACCATATATACTTGCAAGGTACGAGGCACTTGAAAGTGCATGCATCAACAGATTAAAACTGAAGCCAAACTCACTCCGCTTTATCACCACAAAAGTGACAGCAGACACCTTAATTTTTGGGCCGGTCCATCTGCTGGCTTTCTTCACCTACATGGGACTAGCATCAGGGAAGCCTTGGGATGAAGTGAAGAGTGATGTCAAGCGTGATTTCCTACCAAGCTATATGACAGAGGGGATTGGCTGGATGATTGTACAGGTCAGGGATCCCCATGGTTCAAAATTGTTCAATTCTAGTGTTTATAGCTATTGTTTATTTTACTTTGTCATGATTTACTGAAGGCTGCTGCAAAGTATAGTATCAGTGTTCAGAAGTTTTTAGTTGAACTCATATGCATTTTCTGGTTTTCAAACTGGAAAGTTTAGATTTGCAAGAGCCTAAAGTTATGCATGGCATGATTGTTGTTACCTTAATGAGTGCATTCCTGTGTTCAATTGGTTAGCACTGCTGAAGATAGCTTCAAAGCACCTGAAAATGCTAGGAATTTCCTGGGTGGTTCCAAATGGAATGTGACATCTTGATGTGCTTTTTTGCTGATGCAGGTGGTAAATTTTCGGTTTGTGCCAGTAAGGCACCAACTTCTTTATGTCAACTGCTTTTGCTTGCTTGACAGTGCATTCCTTTCCTGGGTAAAGCACCAGGATGATGCCCCTTGGAAAAAGTACTTGACATCCCTAGTTTCCTCTAGTTCCCATGATACCAAAAATTGACAGCAGTTTGAATTACTGTCTTTTCCTCAATAGAGAGATTTCACTCTTCCTTCTTGGCTAGGTTTCCATTTTAAAGCTTGCTGCCTTCTCCCCATTAAGATTTGGGCTATCAGTTACTTCTGCTTCAAAGTAGCAAGCAGAGAGTTAACCTTTCATTGACCAAATTCTTGAATATGTTTTACAGTTGATGTACTCATTGAGCAAATTGCCATGTAACGGGTTTTTTTCAAAATCTCTGACAAGAGGGTTGCCTAACCTGCATTATGTATCAGAGTAGCCAATAATTTTTGTGTACCATTTTTAGATTTCAACACTGATACAATGATGATGGGGGCTTAAGCGCTGCACAATTCACATATCAAGGATTGAGCTACGTAAGATTTCCGAAATCTTTGGCTGGAATTACAACCTAAGCTCTTGCACTGGAAAACCTTGTTTGGGATGGAGGAAAAGTTGGACATAACCCAACCTTAGAATTCTCAGCTAATATGAAGATGCAAGTGTATTTGTGATATGTTCATGTTGCAGGAGGCCCCAGCTGCTGCAGTCTGGGTATGCCCCTCTATGCCTTAGGCTTAGATGCCTGCTTGCACAGGGACAAGCTAAAATAAAAGGAAGCTTATGCTCACAAGCTTTTTGCAGATTGAATGAGGATTTAGGGTTGGACTTCTTTGATTTGCTTGATGAAGTCAGAGGGGTGGTGGCAACTCCTTCCTGCTACTCATGATGAAGGTGACAATCTGACACTTTGTGTGATGACACTCATTCTTGGTTTAGTTTTGGTTTTTTGCTTGAATTGACACAGCAGTTACCTTCAAAGTCTTGCTGTGTAGTTTTGAAATTTTGGATACCTGGATTGCTGAAGGATGTGGGCATATCCTGGTCTATCGTTCAGTCTATAAGGCAAGAGAAATCTGATTGTTAAAATCTTTATTTGCATGAACAATGATTGCATCTCCATCCAGGATGCCAACTGCAGTGCAAAGGGCACTATACTATCCAGAGCCATGTATCAATACCGGGCTCCAACTATTGATCTTATTGAGTCTAACTTTATGCTTCACTCCTACATTCAGCTGCCTACCAAGTTTCATGTGAGCTGCAAAACTTCCATGCATGTAGTGAAATTCTTTCATATTCTGTTTCTTCGTTTTATGTGGTATCTTTCCCTTTGCATTTGTTGCTCCTCTGAAAGCTAATTGTTTTGGTTGTTTCTGCAGCTGGTTGCCCACAATCAGACCTCTTAATCAGGAAATCCAAATGGGTGATGGGTGATGTGTAGTTTCAGAACCATGAAAATGATAGATTAGATCGAATGCAGTGTGGTGAAGCTGCCACTATATTGCTATGAAATCAACTCTATGGAGAAAATTCAACCCAGCATGTAGGCAAAATGCAGTTTTGTGAAAAGCCACTCTAGAGCTTGGAATCTGTAAGCCCACAGAAAGGTAATCCTCATTAGTCCAGGACGAAGCCCAAATTGCTTGTTTATTTGTTTACAAGCACCAATCATAGTACAAACCAAAATATAAGACCCTTCAGATCCTGTGCATTATTTGTGGACATCATTTGGGGTATCTATCATCATATTGGGGAGCAATGTTTAACATGAATCATGACACAGAGAACACAAATTGGCTTCAACTTGGAGAAATTAGGTCTATATTTGCTCCATAGACTTTCAGTCCAAATCTTCCAGCATGGGCTTGGATCATTTTTTGGCTGTTATAATTCCATCATAATAACTCTCTGATGTACTGATACATTCTTGTCTTGGTTATGCACTTGTGAGGGAAGTGAGAAGAGACACCATCTGCATGTCAGCATTGCCTATGCAATGCAGTCGACTCAGATGTAATATGCATTGGATGCCTCTAGCAGCAATGAGGGTATAAACTATGAAAGTTACCCTCAAGACAAATGAGATTGTGGATTGTTACAATTCACAGCTCATCAAAGAAAATTGATTGTTGCAACATCTCTGAATCCACAAGAAGCAAAACACCCTGAGTAGCTCCTACATCATGCACTGAGAATTGAGAGATCAATCATCTAATTCGCTACTTTACTTGCTGCTCCATTTGTGGACTGATCCATTATTTGAAGATGAAATCAGAAATTCAGAGGTGTACTGATGCAATCCAGCCTCACTTAAAATGAGCATTGCTGGGACCCCTGTGTTGATCCCTCTGACGTCTCCTCTCTTGCCCAAGAAGGTATGTCATGCTGCTCTCCACACCTGTCAACAGCTTTTTAATCTCCAAGTGTGAGGTAGGTTTTCCAGCTTGATTCTCAGCATTGAGAAGTGCAACCTCTGCCCATGTGCTACCTGGAGGTTTAGTCAATTTTGTCCTGCTTTGCAGACGCTTCTCTTTCATGAGCTCAGGTTGAGAGCACTCTGGATCGCAGGTCACAAAGCAGCGGTGTGGCTTTTGCTCAAAGCCATTCTTTACAAACTGTGAGCCAGATGCAGCATCTGGTCTTCTTTGTCTGCAGCAAAGAACATATCAAGATAGGAAGCATGAAGCAAATAGACTCTTCATGGGCCACAGCAACAGTACATGTGGTCAGGTTGGTCAGAGGAGGATGGATTGAGAGAACTCACAGATCCCAAGGGGGTGCTGTTGATGGTCTGGCAACGGCCACCTGTTTATGGAGGGCTGTGTTTTTACAATTGTGCCTCTGTTGATCACAGGGGCTTATCTGATCCTTGGAGCTTGGACACCGCTCCCGCAGCATTGCACAGCATGTTTGGTTACTAGCATGCGAAGCCATGTTGTGAGAAAATTGTGCACTGCCAATCAACCTTCGAACTTCTCTCTGTATCAATTCATATTCAAGCTTTAATGGCATGCCTCCTGTACTGAAAACATGGTTCCCACACTCAAGCTCTCTCTGCACTTTCCGCACCAGCTTAATGATACCTGCTGTCCCAATTTCTGGATCTACTCGCAAATACAGTTCTGCCCCAGAACACACAAACTGCTTCCTTAAATGTGACCGAAGAGCATCAAGATATTGATATTACAATGAGAAGTCTGGAGGAGCTTGCATTCTCTGTTTTGAGCTTGTTAAATCATTTGCCACTGGATCCAAGGTGGGTTCAGTTTAAATATACCAGACAAGCACCCAAGCATCCAGCCAAGGGCTGCTTTGCGTCTAAGTTCTTGGTTTTCGTTCTCTATGCGTTTTCTGGTCCTTTCATCTCGCTTCTTGCAACTTTGAAACACCTCTTCCTTTTTCTGTAGCTCCAATTCTAGGTCCTGCACAAGTTCTTGTAGCTCCTGTAACCCCAGGAAGATCACTTTATCATCCAGAGGCTAATCTGACAAGTAGACAGAAGATGGAAGTGATGGGTATCAATGTTTAAGGCTATGCCAGACTAACCATAACTTTTCTGTGCTCCTTCTTGTAACATCTCGCTCGCTCTTTGCCTTCATGCTGCAAAACCTGAAGTGCTTTATGAACCTCTTGATTCCTTTTTTCAGTTTCTTTTTCCTTCACAATATGCTCTGCTAGTGTGGCCCTGCAAGCATCGCACACTTCAATTTTCATCATTGCACAGCTGCAAGTGAGAAGCTTAAACATGAGTACACCTCTTAAACTTGCAACCATGTCAATCAATCTGCTTGGCTTGTTATATGACAGCCAGAACACACTCAATTCCTGTTCAAGCTCTAAAAGCACAGATGGACAACTCAAGTGATTCTGTTTAGATTAGTACATGCAGCCATGTTGCAACTCATTCTGGAGATCTCGATTCACTTGTACAAGGGAAGCTTCGCGCTCCTCACACTCAAGGCGTTGATGATCAAAAGCAGACTCCATGGAGTTGAGGTACTCCAAGAGTTCAGCACTCTTTTTCTCATATTCGTCAATAATGTCTTGCCTCAAATTTGCAACTTCAAGGCGCTCCCGATCCAAAGCTGCTGACTTGTCATGCACATCCTGCTGCAGTTTGATAGCAGCTGAAATGAACCGCTTGCAGAAAGCACCAAATTTCAATATTTGTGCCTAGAATCCAGGTTTGAAGCAACATAATAATCTTCATTCTACTTAGTTGGAAAGACAATGACATAGTCCTGAAATATCCAGATCATGGGGATGTCTACAAGGTCTACTTCCTTCACTCAGCACATTGTAGCTGCTCTGATCGCTGCAACTTGGTGGCCCAATTTTGGGAATTCCTGTGTTTACACTATTTTAGATAATGTGCACATGTGGTGAACTCTCGTAGTTGGATCACTAAAGATTCTGGGTAACAGTCAGTGTACAAGAAGCAAGGGAGTTTCCAACAGCAGCTAGAAGAAACCAGGTCCATAAATAGTGGCATAAACATGGCCTGCCTGATGGGGTAGGAAATTGGATCCGTCAAAGACACACCCATTCTGAAGATGATACAGTGCTGCCATATCGGCCTCTGCTTCTATTATCCTGTATCTGCATCATGCTCAATGAATTGCATGGATTGCCTCTCATCACCCTGCATCAAAGCACAAGCTTTTGAAGGAACCCCAATTTGAGATCATATCTTTCAACAATCATAAATATTGGGTGAGTATGAATAGATGACCTAATTGGTACTTTGGAACATTTGTATCTTGAAGGGCACCCAAGTCTGGACTTTCCACCCCAAGGTTTGTTGAGCCAGTACCAGAAACTTCAGCTGTTCTGAATGCTGTAGAACACCATTGACTAGGAATAGCAGATCATACTGGCCCATATGTCAGCAAACTCTGCAATTGACTCTGCCTTATTCAGTTAACAGAACATAGGACCCATGAAAAGCTATTTGCAGCTGACTTCTCTTGGGATGCTTAGCAGAACACTTCAAACGATGACATTCAAGCCCTAGCACACCAAGGACATTGGGGTATGCTAATGACACACCACATTGGATCAGGATTCCAGCAACAACTTCCTGGCACAAAAAACTACCAGAATCTATTTGAGAAAGGGTCCCATTCTTTTGTAGCATTCATGGCTTTCTGGTCTTAAGAACTGGGATGCAAACATTGACACTTGAATATAGATGCACAAGCATATGGAGCTTCCTCTTGAGTGAGAGATGGTGAGTGCAGCAATTACCTCAAATGGAAGGTGCAGGCTTTGTGATGAACATTGGCATGCAAAGATTCTTGAAAGAAATCATCCCTGCACAGAATGAGAAAGCATTTGTCGTAATAACATACAGCCCTTTGAGTTGCCAACAATGCAGGAACATACACAAGCAGTTTAAACCTTCCAATCCTCTATTAAATAAAGAGGTCTGAAAGTTCTAGTAGGTATTCTTTGCTCCAATGAAATTTTTGAATAAATAAAAATGCAAGATCCTTGAAGGGGCAGGATCATATTTCTCAACTGAACCCAAACAGGAATGGACTTGTGAAAGTAAGACTCGTGGAGCAAGACAAAGCTGGACATTCAGACCAAGATTTGATTCTCTTATCTGGTGGAAAATATCTGTTTTGCTTTTTCACTCTGTAACATTTGCTCTCTGCATTGCGTTCACTCCCACACATTCTGCTTACATCTACATGTTTCAAAACCCTAGTTTTAAGTTTGAGGTTTGTACTGGAATTTGTAAGTAGTCGTTATCAGCCTGAGCAATAAGTCTGTTTAATCCAACCCATTTCCAGATGGTGACAATCCATCCTGGCTGTTCAATAACACAAGAAAAAGAAGTCATGCAATCTTCCCCTGCAATACACAAATTCTAAACTGAAAACAATAGTCTTGTATATGTCTGTCTAGGGATTGCCTAACAAAAAACCACAAAAGAGCAAAGGCGATTGATCTTTGCATCCAGATCCACAACCCTACACACTCTACAAACTCACCTGCATACGATTGTCTGAGGAACATTGACAAACAAGAAAATGCTCCATGCATCTCTGAGATGCACAGTCTACATGCCCAAAAAATAGGATTGTGGATCACTCATCCTGCAACAACAAATAGAGCATACAAAGATTCAAGACACTGGTATCAAATAACAGGGTATGAAGATAAAAGCAGAAAATAATAGAAAGGGAGGACAGTGCACTTTGTGTTCATCCCATTGTGGGCCTGTGAGGAAGGAAAAATCAACACAAAATAAAGTACAGAAGATGGAGATTTTCACTTACAAAATTGATCCTTGAAGAATGGGAGAGACAAACTCAGGGCAGAGTATTTTCAGTTGAAAACTGAACACTTTTCAACTGAATGTCCAATGGATCCTTGGCCCACTTCACACTGTGGACAGGTGAGGTGACAAAAAAAACACACTATGAGCAGTCCCATACTACTAGGTGACTTAGTGCTGAAGATCTTCAGATTTGTCACAAATTGTCCTTAGTCTAAACTCTGACCCAAATGTTGAAGTTGTGCAGTAAGTGACAAAAGACAACCTGGCAAAGCACAAGGGTTTGACATGGCCCAACATGACCCAAGGAATTCTAAGAAACAGTCTTCAGATGCCTGGCTTAAAATAAAAACAAGTGCAATGTGTGATGAAAAAAAGATGTACTAATGATCAATGACTGCACAATTGACAGTTATAAATCAACTCCCAAGCATTCATGATGCTCCAGCTCTGGAGATCACAAGGTTTTCTTTTTCTTTGAATCAATTGGGCCCTAAAGTGAAGAATGCAGCCTTCATTCACTACAAAGGACTGCTTATCTGGGGTCCACAAATGAGTACCAACAAAAGTACTAAGATTGGCAATTCTGCTAGATTTTGTTATGTCTTTCTCTTGCTCATCTCTCACTGACAGAGAATTGGAGCTGTGTAGACCTTGAGCCCACAAAGCCAGAGTAATCAAACACCACAAAGAATCTGATCCTACTTCAATTCATTCTCTTGAGCTCTTTCTTGACTACAAAAATAAAATTTTGCTCTAACAGCTAGACTGGAAGTACTCACATCAATGGACTCTCTCTCTCTCTCTCTCAGAATCTCTCAGAATCTCTAAGACCAAATTCAATTACCCAAGGCAAACCCCTGAGTCTTATGAGTCCAGTCTCTCCTTCTGTGACTCTTAATAGATGTTCAAGCAATTGCAGTGGCCTTTGAGGGCTTGATAAACTTGCGTTCATAGAGCCCAGTAACCTGATCAGCCACAGTCCACATGATAGCTTGGCCTGGAGGAATTCGCATCAAGCGGGGCACCAACCCCTTCCACAATGCAAACAACCCTTCCTCAGTATAAATCCGACCCAAAGCATGCACCATCCCCTTGTAGCGGATCTCACTTGCACTTTGAGCCATCAACCTTGTCTTCACAACATCAAATGGGCCAGTGCAAACAGGACCAGCAAACCCTGCCAGAAACCCTGAGATCATTGATTGGTACGGCTGAAGAGTGACACCATCACCCTCATGTTTGTGCCAAAGAAGATTGTCGCACATGTTCTTGGCTGTGAACATGACAGCCTGATTGGTTCCATTTCGCATTACAGTGGGAGCAGCTCCTGCCCACAATCCAAGAACTCCTTCTTCCCGAATGATTGTAGTGGCACAATGTACAGGTCCTTTGTATTTCAAAAGCTCTCGACCTAATCCTTTCTGTTGTTGTAGTCGAATCTTCACAACCTGTTCTCAAAACCCTAGTAAGCAAAGCTGTTCCAACATAAGTATAAACACATCCTAGCCCGCAGTTCTCATGCACGATTGCCATTTCACAAGCTACATAGAGATAGCCATTGATGTAGTATGGATGTACGTGCGACTGACTGGGGGTTTCAACCCTAAACTCTTCAACAAGGTTCAAAGGAGAACAGGAATGCCTACCTCAAAAGGAGTAACGATCACAAGCGCTTCCAGAACACCAGCGCCAAACCCCGCGACCATGCGGCCGGCGGCGCTGATCTTGCCAGTCTCAGGGTCCGTCAAGGCGGTTTGAAGGACGGCGTTGGAGCCCATGCGAAGGGTATACTTGAGAGTCAAGTGCGTTGCAAACGGGGTTAAGCCCTTCCATAATGCGCGCACTCCTTCTTTCTGCACAATTGTTGTGCCACAATTCCAGATTCCCTTGTAATGCTTCTGATGGTCTAGTTGCAACCGCGTTTTGATCACGTCTATGGGTTGCAGACATCCAGCTTCCACCATTCCCCCTAACGACCCAGAAATTGCTTTCATGTAAGGCGGAATTGCCGCATCATTTGGCCCTTGTTTTGAAGCCACAGCTGGAGAAGATGAAGATGCTGATAAAGAAGAAGAAGAAGAAGATGATGATGATGATGATGATGATGGAGATACTACCACTGTTTCTCCTACTGATGATGATACAGACCTTGGCGGCCGACGCTCCGACGCCATGCGAGTCAAGAGAGCACGGAATTTTCAAGCTTCTGAAACCTCGACTCTTGTTGTTGCTCGCACACACGCAGGTTCACCCGCCGACGACAATGCCAAATTCGGAGCTTGCAAGCAATTAAGCTTGGAAGAAAAAAAAACCCAATTCAAGGATCACTTGCGTCAATTCAAGGGTGAGCCCAAGAAATCTTGCGGGGGGCGGTGCCAGGCTGAAGCAGCACCAACACTGGTACCTGCACATTCTTGAGTGAGGCAGGAAGGTCGGCTACTGCAGTGAACCTGCAGCACCCACCAGCGCACCACGAAGGATGAATGATAAGTGGTCAGGAAACAGATTTCTGTTGGACTCCAGTTCCCTAGCTAGCTAACCACGGTGGTTACCTCAGTTAGTAGGCTGTTAGTAGGAAAGTAGTAAAAACAGCCCTTACCTATGTATAAACTATCTAGTTACTTAGTAGTTACCTATTTTCCTACCTATCTACCTATATACAAGACCTATTTCCTACATAATTGGTTACCATTGTGAAACCAATATCAACTCAGTTGTGGATGAATATCAACTCAGTCTTGTATATAGGTAGATAGGCCTAGGATTTAGGCCTTTTATTAGTGACCATTTTCAACCCACAAAATGTTAAATTTGGACTGGGCGACCTTGATTTAGTCTTAGGATTAGGATGCCCATTGACCATGGTTAAAAGCAACCTAAAAAAAAAACTTCAGGAATTTTACCATGGTACTACCAGGTGGGTGTTGGTTCACCCAAGTCTTGGGAAGAGATAGTGGAAAATTAAATTAAATTAAATTAAATTACTTTTCTAGGGACATAAAGGTAAACATGTCAAAATGCATTAAGATGTGTGAAATTAATCATCTAGAGTTGATGTTAATTTAGTAGGACCAAGGCTGGGGGGCATTCCTCAAATAAAGGCTGCTATAATCAGAGCAGCTTTCCATTATATTATTCTAGTTGTGCTCCCAATCATCTCATAGCTTTATTGTGACTCATCAAAAAATGACATCTGTTCTTTTTCATGAGAACACGTACGTGTTCGCAGAAATGCTCACATGATGAACTATAACTTTTATATTTTCAATTGAAAACAAACAGTAGC
>Ga0116229_10012338_pt1 | contig 12334 bp, 12 predicted proteins | sample S1TSphgellanicum_3_FD_87313 | JGI IMG/M metagenome (GOLD analysis project Ga0116229, IMG submission 87313) | Host-associated microbial communities from peat moss isolated from Minnesota, USA - S1T2_Fc - Sphagnum magellanicum MG | ecosystem: Host-associated > Plants > Peat moss > Unclassified...
ACTAAATTCATTGCACCACTTCCATTCAATTTGCACTAATCGCTTTTTTTTCTCAGTTGTGCAAGTTGATATCATCTTGAACTTTTGCTTGTGAATTCATCCTAGTCCCATCTTGGAGCTCCAACACACCCTCCTACCCCCAAAGTGTTGCGAATTAAAAAACTTGCCCCAAGTCTATTATTTTTCCGTTGTTTCACTCTAGGGCCCTTAAGGAGTTTGGGGGTGCGTCAATATTTCAAACTGCGTCTTTCAAAAAAAATTGTGCATAATTTTATAGCCCATTGGTAAGAAAAAAAGTTTAAACATTACTTGAAACACATACTTGATGATAGGGTAAAAGCAAACTAAGGTGGACTAAAATTGGCAATTTAGGAGTTCATTTTCTTATAAAGAATTTTGATCACTGAAGCAATCATTTAGGGCCATTGGATCATGCTTGTACTTTTGATCTAGGTCGTCGGTGTTCAAGGAAAAAATTCCACATGTTTTGTAAATCAGTGTGTAATTCAAAATGTAACAGTCATCATGGACATGTTATGTAAGCATATGTCACTTGATTTCAAGTCACCCACTTTCATGCGCAATCTATGGTTGATGCTTAAGAGGGTTGAATATCTCTTTCAATTTATCTTCCATTTACACATGCAAAAGGAGGGAGTTAGATTATTCTTACTTTTTACATTTTGCAAAGATAATTTTCTTTTGTTAGATTTACTTGTAGAATAATCATTGCTTGACAATATGTGTTTTGTATTTGTTTAGTATGAGTGGAGATATGCCTTCTACAATGTCTGTAACCAAACCACCAAGCGATTTGAAGAGCGAATTTTCCATCATGCTAAGGTTCACAAAATGAAACTTCCCACTCGGTTTGCTCCACCATTGTATGCTAAAGTTCTTGAAATATGTGATGGTCATCCTCTATTTCGTGAGGATTTTGTAAAGAAGTATGACCTCTGCTTTGAAAGTCTATGTCTTAAGCGCATCAAAGTTCCGAGATATGTGATTTTGGAAGATGTTTCAAATGTTTTTGGTCAAGTTGTGAATAGAAACAATTATAGTTATGTCCATTGTCAAAACCTTAAGTTGATAGCGAAGGTTAAAAGATTATTCGTGATAGTTCATAAGAAGCCTTGTGTCCCTGCTACACGGATCATATTAGTTGGAATGGCAAGGGGCGTTATATGTGAAGAGAAGGGAAAGAAAATGAATAGGGTAGCCTATGTTAAATGGACAAATGGCGAACAAATTTGACGCAAGTTCACTACATCCTAGGATGTAATTTCTTTATGAGTGGTGATGATGAAAGGGGCAACAGTGATGATGACCTCTTGCATGAAAACATACAAATCCAAGCAGCTGAAGGTGGTGGTGAGTTTTTGAATTGATTACTTTCATTCCCGATTTTTGGTGATTTAGGGTTGAATGTAGTTGATGACATCTAACATTAGAAACATACGCAAGTTTGTGTGTTGTTTATTTACAATGGCCATTTTGGCAATTTATGTATGCACTTGTAGAAGAAGATCTATAAAATTATTATTTTTTGAACTTGGTTCTTGTATTTGTTGAATTTATTCCAAAAGGAGTTTTTTAAGAAAATGCCTAGTTGCGATTATTTGCACTAGTTGTAGAATTAGATGGGTTGGATATAAATGCATCTGCTAAGACAAGAGACTATGTATAGAGGAAGGTATATGTTCCAAAGGGTGTTGTGGATGCCTTTGAGACCTTTTCCCAGAAAAGGAAAACATATTTTGAGTGGGTTTCCAAAGAGATAGATGCGGAGGCAAATCAATTTTTTTGGGTAGAAGATAAAATTAAAATGGCAAAGCAACATCATTGTGGCATTCAAGTGCTTGTAAAAAGGGTGGTTTGTTGAGATCCTCATTGAAAATCCCTTTTCCTTCTTAGCTTGTATGCATGAATGATGAACGTAACAATTTTTGCGTTTAAGTTTTAGACTGTTGTTCATTATATGGACTTGGATTTGAACCAATATGGGCAACAAAAGTAGCATCTTGTAAGCACTTGTATCACCCATGGTGCCCACTAATCCATTTCAGCACTTCAATAAAGTGTGTGGATCCATTGTGTGAATAAATGCTACATGTGGTGGCTTTGCAACAAGATTAAGAAACTAGGGCTAAAGAAAGATCTTGGAAGTCAAAAAGGGAAAACTAAAACATTTGGAATGGCCAGCAACCTAGGTGCACAATCCTTCTCAATTTGTGGATTTCTTGAAAGAATATATTTCATAGTGCAATGTTGTGATTTAATCAATGGAGTTCATATGCGAGTTGCTTTCAATTCCACTTTTGAATTTGCTTTGAACTAGCATGTACATATCTTTAGTCATCATTGAAGGCTAATGACTCCATAGGCAAGTTGTCAATATGTGTGTACAAATGTTTACAAATTAATTTTTTTGCCATTAATCTTGTCCTTTCAATGTACTAGTTTGTGGATGGATGGAGAACATGGTAATCTCACAATCTATGTAAGTGCACAAACTCTATAGATGATGTTTCTTGATATGATGCATGTATATTTCAAGGAATTTAGATGTATAGATTTGTGAATGGATGGAAAGCACAATACTGCAATAGTCTATGTGAGTACATAGACTTTGTAGATATGATTCCTAATGGGGTTTAGATGTACCTAGTGGAGTTCGAATGTATTATAGTTTGTGATTGGATGGAGGGTATGGTACTCCCAAAGTCTATGTGAGTACATAGACATTTTAGATAGTGCTTCCCAATTTGGTCTACGTATATCAATGGAGTTTGAATGTACTAGTTTGTGAATTGATGGAGAACATGGTACTAAAATAGTCCATGTGTATATTATGCTTCTCAATTTGGTCTCTATGTATATTCATGGAGTTTGAATGTACTAATTTGTGAATTGATGGAGAACATGGTACTGGAACAATCCATGTGCATACATTGAATGTGAAAATAATGTTTCTCAATCTAGTCTCTATGTATATTCATGGAGTTTGAATGTATTAGTTTGTGAATTGATGGAAAACATGGTACTAGAATAGTCCATGTGCATACATTGAGTGTGTATATAATGTTTCTCAATGTGGTCTCTATGTATATTCATGGAGTTTGAATGTACTAATTTGTGAATGGACGGAAGGCATGGTATTCTAAAAGTCCATGTCCATACACAAAATCTATCATTAATGTTTCTTGATGTAGCCTATGTATCTAGACATGGATGTACTGTGATGTTATTTGGAATACAATTTAATGTACTTCATGTGTTGTTTTTAATTTGTAGATCATTTGTGCAATTAGAATGTAGACTTATGTTATGGACTTATTGTGTAGGATTCTCTAGCATGAACCAACAAGAGTGTGCTTCCATTTCTTATGCAAAAACACATCTGACTAGCTTTAAAATTATTGATGGCTTTCAACATCCAAGGGCAACTCCTAAGGTTGGCGATGTAAACATTTGTCCAAGTGTGGGCAGTTTTCACACAAAGTTTTTGCCAAACAAGGATGCAATAGATACTCATGATGTCACAAGTCTAATGAAGGCAAAAGGTAAGGAGGCTACAAATTCTAATAAGAAGAGGGAGAAAAGGGAGCCACGTGCAAAGCTGCTAGTTGCAAAAAAGGCTTTGTTGAAAGGTCCATCTACTACTACCAACCAATAAGCTGATAAGGATGGCATTGGTGACCATATTGAAGATGAGCAAACAGCAGAGCCGAGCAATAGTGAGGAGGAGGAGCAAGAGGAAGGGTAAATGCACACTACACTCACCTAAAAAGGGTAGATGGAAATCCATTTTTACAGTCCAAATTTAGTGATTTTTCAAAAAAAAACATTTAAATGATGTTGAACTTCACATATTTTTCCATTTCCAATCTCATACCACCATAATTTAAACTTTTTTTTTAAACCTTTAAAAGCATGGGCCTTGAAAAAATCAATTTAAATATCGAAATAAACTTTACGAATTTGAAATTTTCATTTTAAATCTCAAAATTTTTGAGAGATTTTTTCTCGTTTAATTTTTTCATCTTGAGTGTTATAATACTTTGATGTGTTGTGGTAACAAATTATAAGCTTAATTTCCAATTCCACTAGAAGAAAAAAATCCATAATGATAATTTTTTGGGGGTAGTTTGGACCATGACAATGGATGTACCATCATTTATAAAGTCCACCTTGAATTGAACATTTATCTTTTTGGTAATTTTTTTTGGGTTTGAAAAAATTAAAATGTAGGTTTTAATTTTTCATCTCATTTTTGCCAAGTTTCTCAAATAGATTTGAATACAATGCAACAATACTTGACTCACTAAAAAAACTACCACTGTGACTTCCAAAATTGTCCACTATAATGTGCTTTTACTCGAAAGAGGAGGAGGAAGAGTAGGAGGAAAAGGGGGAGGAAGCCAATGTAGAAATAGATGCACCATCTTCCAAAAAACGAAAATATGCTAAACTTGCCAAACAAACAGAACATGCAAGTGGCAAATTCAAGGCAAATAAACTTGCATCACCATCAAGGAAGAGAGCCCCCTCCAAGAAGCCTATCAATAAGAAAGTGTCTATTGCAAGGACTACTTGAGCTACACAAATTCAAACTTGAAGCAAACAAAAGGCAAAGAACAAAAGTTTGGATTAAAACCAATTATATGTTCATTTCAAGTATGAAGTAATTAATAGCCACTCATTCAACTATTGTTTTCTAGTTTGCTAATTGTTCAAGTGATATTTCTAGGTACCAAGTTTTTTTGGACGGTATTTGGTATAGATCACATTTGTTTTAACAAGTTACAAATGTACCCAATGCCCAATCAATTGATTCTAGGGCTATGTGTTTTGTCCAGGTAGGTTAATTGAATTACTCACCTTCAAATTTGAATAATAGACTTATGAATTGAAGTTTTGCTAAAAATATGTTAACTATATAGAAGTGAACTAAACTTTTATAATTTGCTTTAAGTCGCTAAATTGGCTTACAATTTTTGGGCTATTTTGTGTCAATGTAGCTAATCTGGAGCAATTTTAATTGGATGTTAGGGATTAAACTTGGATTTGTTACCTACAAGTGGTCGTAACCCAATTTGAAATGTTTTTGTATGTGGTGGTGCAATTGATTTTGCTGGAGTCTATGCATTTTTTTGAAGGAGTCCAACCTTTCACTACAAGATTTCTAAGGTACTTTGATGGAGTCCAACCTTTACTGGACTTCTAAGTTATTTTGACGTTTAGATTTACAACACCTTGAGGTCCATTCATGGACTATGAAACATGACTATAAAGCTTCAAAATATCATGACCTACAAGTTGCATAATTCAACATTTTTGTAATAAAGGTGTTTGCACTTCAATTTTTTTTGAGTCTTGTTTTGTGATTTGTGAATTTTGAGTGTTTATTCAATATGGTAGTTGTGTATTTGATAATTTTGAACTTATTGTCCACACAAATTGTGTTTTGAATATAATTTGTGCACTATGTATTATCCATTGTGTTTTGTCCTTTGTTCTAAGCTTGGATATAATTTTACAAGGTGCATATACTAATGTAGCAATTGGGAAAATAAAGCTTACATTATGTTCCTGGAAACATTGTAGCTTGAAATAACGAATGTTGATAAATTTGTTTACTACAAGGAACATTAATTTAGTCTTTTCAAGCATTGCCTCTATTTGTTATCATTCAAGAAATTTGGTTTATGACCTCATCTACTACTTGTTATATAAATAGCAATTGTATTCACATTCTAGAGCTAAACATTAAACCATGTAAAAAATTTAAAAAAAAAATTCAACCTATATTTTTGTATAACTACACTTACATTTGTTTAATATAGACCAAGTATCAATATCCAAATACAGTACCACAAAATTTGCAACCACTGCTTTAACATTCCCAATTTTCATTTTGTTATGTTTTGCCCAGACAATCTTGCCACTGCCATCCATATTTGCAACAAGCTATTTCCAAATCCAATCTTGATCATGATGGTCCTTCATCATATCCAATTACAACTTTGTGCACGCACATGTACTTGGCAATGTCAAAACATTGCACCAACCCCCGTATGAAAAAAAACAAAACATTAATCAAGAAAGAGTTTTGTGAAAACATTGTAAATTGGATGCACCTAAAGCAAGTTATAATAAAAACAAGAACTTGTGTGTTTAAGCCCTTAATGTAACCAATGGTCAACCTTGGTTGGATGAGCAAATGATGTTGAAAGTGTTGTGAAGTGATTCAATGAGTTCAACTAATGAACTAAACAAAAAGAAATAACATTCATATAGAAGATTTTCTATAGCTAATTATGAAGCAAGTTTAAATTACATACCATTTTATGATGTAGCCTAACACTGATTACAAGACGATGATTGAAAACATTGACATTAGAAGTTCTGTTGAGTGTAATGAGAGTTGTTGAGGATGGAGATGCAAGGGGTTTTCCACTAGAAGTTGCATCAACCCCACAATCTTTATCGCTACTATACTTCTTATTTACTTTTGTTGTGTTTTCACAAGCTGTTGTAGCTGTTGCTTCCACTGTTGCAAATGTTGCACTCATTATTTTTATTTTTGTATTAGAGGCTTGTACCAATGCCTCCACCCCCTTTGCATTCATGCCAACTACCCACTTTAGTGTTGTTATTTGTTGACCACATATACAAAAAAATCAATGCAATTCTATGGTCAGAAGATTCAAAACAATCTTAGCCTAACTTTGAACCAATCTATCTATAAGCTCAAGAAATTCCTAACATGAGTAGCACATACCCATGTCCATAAGAACGAACGTATTCAATGCCGATATTCATGCTTGAATCACCATTTGCATGCACTACTATTGGATTAGTCATGACCACAGCCCTATTTGGTGTTGTCACCTTTGATTGAACTTACTTGTTCCCTTCCTGCAACTTGGCCCTTGGATTGCCTATTCTACTTAATGATTGATTTGCAATAGTGGGATGAAACAAAGTTCATGTAGTCTCAATAGACGTTGAATCTTTAGTTAACAACATATCATCCAACAAAACTCCTATCCACATTGATACAACCTAAGTAGTTAGCCAAATGAAAAAAAAGTTTTTTTCATGGGCTTTTCATCATGGATCTAGCACCTTATGACATAAGCAATTCACATAGGAGAATTCTTTCTTTCTAAAAGAAAATAAGACTTTAAACACAAGACAAGTGACATTAAACCTTACTTCCTTTCAAACCACCATATATAAAAATGAGATCAACTACATGAATAACAACATGATGCAACGTCTAGTGAACTCAACAAATGGCTCCCCTTCTACTACATCATTACCAGGTACCTTCCTATCATGGGCTTGTTACAACCCCCTTTCTATCACACCAAACCCTCGTAGTTCAATGTATTCTCCAATTTACATTAGTCTTAAAAATTGGATACACATCAACAATCTCTTGAACAATTTAAAAACCAGTAGGGACAAGTGTTTTGTTTTGATTCAACTAAAAAAATTCACTTCAAGTCAAATGGAGAAAGAAGTTTTGCAAAAATCATAATTTAATCACACCAACGAAAAAACCAAAAAATAGATCATAAAGACCATGTCCAAGTCCCACATGTATGTTGTAACATGCTAGATGAAAATTGACCCATCTTCTAATCCCATTAGAATAACATGGAGTTTTGGGTGGAAACAAATAATTAAACTTGGGTTTTAGAATGAAGTTGAGTCCTAATGGGCCTAAGTTCCAAATATGTATTGCATGAATCCCAATTCATAATATTGATAGTTCATCGAACATAACACTTTGCCATTCATTAAAATGATGTGAGCAACCATGCCAAGGTCCGTATATTACAGACATAACTTACTTGAACTCACGTATACATGACTTTGATTAGCCATGTACTAAAGCAGATATAGTGGACAATCCAAATGGAACATCGTGGTTCGAATTCACTTACATCATTATTGAAGTTCAGAATTACTTCAAGTAACAATCTACAACATTTAAAACAAACTTGCACCATAATTAGAATAATCACACTTAATTAAGCAACCCCAATAAGTGCATATAAATATAGTTATCACCAATTTTTAAACTTCCAAAATGTCCAAAAGGGAATTGAACTCCTATTAAGCAACACTTTGTTGCTCTAGCCAACTTATTTAACAACACACACAACATTGAGTTAAAATGAAAATTAAAGAAAATGAAAAATAATGAACCTTTCATTCATCATCATCTAGCAATACAATTGCTAAGTGTATGCTTGTAACTGCATTTGGTGGCAATTCAAATATTGCATCATTTCCAAAAACCCGATGGTTTTTGGGTGGCATAAAAAATTTGATAGCTTTCACTAAGTGAGCATACATGTATTCAACATGTGAATCCTTAAATAAGATGTATGATGAATTTGAATCCTTCCACTTTTGGTAATACTTTCCCACAACCACCTCATCCTTGTCCTCAAACTCAATACCCCATTTACACTTCAACTCTTTCTTTACTATATGTAAATACTTTGTGCAATAGATGAGCCAAAAGTCTTGGCCTTCATTATTTCCTTCTTCACCATTTACAACAAAGTTGTCCCCAATTTCCAAAGTTGCTACTAGCTCACAACCATCAATCCCATGTTGCTAGTCACCAACCCATGCCTCATACATACATTCCTTAACATAACTAGAATCCACGGGTTGCAAATGTTTGGAAACCTAGTCTCCTATCCACTTCAAATTATTACATTCCTCTCATTTGCCATCAAAGCATTACACATAGAAACATGCAAGGCGCTTCACCATAAGTTGAGTCAAGATGTGCTTATTTGTTGCACAAATGTTATGAACCCCCATAGTACCCTGCACTATGTCACAAGCACATGAAGTGGAACTCCAATCCCCATCATTTGACATAACATGCTAGAATTTTTTTTGAAGTGGTTTCTTCTTCCTAGTATATGAAGACTCTGGTTGAATATATAGGTGTTCATGTAGAAATTGAACAACTTCTAAAACATTTTGCACTTTTACACCATGGGGTTTTAGTTGTTCTTACCGAACAAACCATTTTACCATTGCACCTGCATCATCATGAGGTCCTTTATTGTGTCCTAAACCAAAAAAAGACCACATCATCATACAACCCCTTGTCATGTTGGGATACTGACTTACAAAATACCAAGGTTTTGAAGATTTAAATTGACAAGCACATCCGTCAGACCACACATAATGCCATGTGGGTTGAAAACCTTGATCGGAAATATAATCCCATTGTAATTCAAAATCATGTTTGTGATCATTTGATATGTAAAAATAGTAATCAATCAAGATAAATGAGTCTTCATCATGTGGATCTCGATTCAAATTGTGAGAATATGTTATATGCACAAGTATAGTTATCTGAAATGAGTGCCAATGCATGGATTGCACTTCATCTTACACTTTGAAAGTGTAATTCTTTGCAAAATCTACCACATAAACAATTGAGTTTTTTGGAAACAACTTCACACAAGTCTTGAAGTGTTTGTCCTACCACCTGGCTTGGAAGTTATGTTTCACAAAATGTTGTAACTTAGGCAACAAGTATGTTATGAACTCATCAAATGGGATCTCTTTATACACTGAGGTTAATTTTTTCAGAACTTTTCCATTCCTTGACCGGGTTTCCTCAAGAGCATATTACCTCTAATGAACAAGTTGATCTTTTCTACCATTATATACCACATTACATAATTTGAACTTGTCAACACCACAATTAGGACATTCACCATACAAGCATTCCTTTTTGAACCATTCATCAAATTCAAGTTTTGGGCACACAACAAATTCCCACAAACTTGTTGTCCCCTTATGAAGGTCATTGTAGGGTGCATTTACCTCATTATTATGGTTAGACATACAAAAATTTGAATGAACAAAACTATAGGGTGAAAGATCAGAAGGTTTATCTGTAGCTAGGTGTTGTCCCTTGAGTTATGATATGATTGCCATGCTAGCATAGACACATCTGCACTCCTCCCAAATTCAAAGTTCTGTAGCTAGCTCATTATGTTCTTCTTCCAACTTCATTACCAAAATTTGATTGTTTTTTATTTTATTGATGAAATGTATATCATTAGAACTTGCATAAGCCCATACCATGTTCCCTTCTTCACACCCAAAAAACTTTCAACTTGGAATAAAAGCAGTATGGCTAGTAAACTCCAACCTAATAATATTGTCTCCTACTGCAAGTTTTCCATTATGTTCATGTTTGAAAAATTTCATAAGTACTTCCAATAAAGATTGATTAGTAGGCACCCATATGTCACCCAATCTAGATACATTATCAAGGTATTCATGCTACTTACAAAGTCTTTCACTATATGGCCATCCAGAGATGTAAAAAAACCTAGAGTTGTTCGTGTTGATGAAGACCCAACTCCAATCATCTTGAGATTTTTCCAACCATCCTGTAGCTCAGATGAATAATCTTGATAATGCTACACCAATAACAATATCCCCGAAATGTGTTTTTCTTGGATCAAATCCTATAATTTCAATTGTAATAATCTAGATATATGGAGTACTAGGGTACTTGGTGGTGGATACCTTTCAAATTGGTGTTGATCAAATTCTGTCACAATGGTTTTGTTGTTCATGTCACTTTGATACGAACTTCATAAACCTTGGCTATGTAAAAATGTTCCACAAATCATACATGTTCTAATACTAAAAGAAACAATGGAAAAAAATTACACTCAATTAGTTAAGTGGACAACAATAGGTTCCATCCACATTATAATATGTTCAACAAAATAAGAACTTGGTTAAATTGCACAACCTCTAATTTATTAAAACTATGGGTTGCCAAGGATTAGCACACTTCGGCATCAATCTCAAGCACAATTGGTCCTTTTTAGGCCAAGCCCATTGAAAATAGACACCAATACCCCATTTCTTGACATTCCCAATCCCACAAAAAGGTGCAAAACTAATGCCCATCACATGAAACATGCCCACATAGAACAATGCACGAAGTTGCTTTTGACTTATTCCTCTTGCCTGTCTAGACACAGTAATTCCACAAACATTCACATGGAATTTCTTTGTCATAAAATGCTACAAGGATGAAATAGTGCATGGGATTCCCAAATCATTTCCTAGTGTTGAATTTGAAAATAATTCTAGCCCCAAAGCTCCCAATTACATGGGTACTTTCACACTCCCAACAACACAATGATCATTCGTTGAACTTGAACAACAAGACATTCACACCCAACAGACTTGGCCATAGAGACCGCTCATGACGCCCCTTGAGTCTGTCATCATTTCCTTTATTGAACCTTAATATCCAACTTCAAGTCTTGCATTTCCTACATAAAAGCATTATGTGCAGCGAATTTTCAATATTTCTAATTAGGGATTCATAGGATGAGGCATTCCTCCCCCACACCAAACAATGTAGACAATGATTTCCACACAAGCATAATTGTCCTTTGTAGCTCAAAAAGAAAAACCATGGTATTTAGTTCTTTTGCCTTGCACACACCATTAGTAGTTCCTCCATATATTGTAGAAAAACCTTTTAATGCGCTCCTGAAACCAATAGCATTGCTCCCATTTTCACCAAGCATTGAAGAATGTTCGTCCAAACTCCAACTTCAAGCGCTAAAAAATTCAATAACCCAACATCCTTGCATAAACAACAACAAACAAAACCAAACCACACAAAGGAAAGAACAAAACACCCCAGCTCATCATCATTAGTAAACTGATGAGTAAACTGCATACATACCCCGGCCCAATTCCTCAACATTGAATGATGCCAGCCAAGCACAAACAGTGCAGCAGAAATGGACATTCCACAAACTGCCTCAGCCCTAATTCCACATCACATGTTTCTCCTACTCAGTTACAATATAAAGAGACACTGCATTTTTTTCCTCCCACCAAACCTATAACTTGTCTGGGCCAGCGTTTTGTTTTTGGGGGAAATTTCGCCAAAATGAGAAATTTTTTTTTTTAAAAGGATTATCCTGTGACAGATTCTTTGAAATTTTGAAAAAAAATCGCCAAAACATTAGAGGTTTTGAGCTCGTTTCGCCAGATTTAGAAGCCCTTCTCCTGTGGGTCGCCAAATAAAAGCAGGAATACAAAAAATTTCTACTGCCTTGCCTGTCCTGTTACCATTTAATGCTAAATCCTTCTTGGGATGCTAGCCAATGGTGCTACATGAGAAAATTGAAAAACCAATCACTGATCTGGGCTCTCGAGTCTCCCCACCTGCTGTGAGCAGCATGCTGATTTTGTGAGAACTATGGCTAGATGTCAGAAACGGTTACCTGGTTGCTTC